>Ga0181518_10000843_pt1 | contig 32618 bp, 35 predicted proteins | sample PEATcosm2014_Bin_28_FD_119751 | JGI IMG/M metagenome (GOLD analysis project Ga0181518, IMG submission 119751) | Peatland microbial communities from MTU Mesocosm Facility, Houghton, MI, USA - PEATcosm2014_Bin01_60_metaG | ecosystem: Environmental > Terrestrial > Soil > Wetlands > Peat | place...
CGAAGTAGCGGAGATTGATCTCCGCCGTGACAAGTTCCACGGAGACTGGAACTACACGCTGCATCCCAGGCGGCACTGAGATTCTGAGATTCTGCATACTTTATTTCGTTACAGTCCCTAAGAACTCCGGGAGGAGAAGTAACGATGCGTAAGCTTGCAATTGCAGTAGGAGTTGTTTTGCTGTTTGTCGCTGTTCCGAGCTTTGCAGATGTTTGCGGCTCTGTGGCTGGGAACCTGGTGATGAACTGCGGTTTTGAAACCGGCGGCAGCGACGACTGGACGGTCACGCTGGCTCCGCTAGGCAGCTTCATCTACGTCCTCCCGGCGGATCCTCACAGCGGTACCTACGCCTTATGGTTCGGTGACACCGACAACGAGGATGACTCGCTGTCCCAAAACGTCGCGACTACGCCCGGCGCCACGTACGATCTACAGTTCTGGCTCAGGCACGACCTCACGGACTCAGATAACCAATTCTCTGCGTCATGGAACGGTGTCACGGAGTACTACCTCTTCAATGCCGCCAGCTTCGCTTACACGCTTGTGAACATTCCGGGTCTTGTGGCAACGGGAACCAGCACGCCGCTGACGTTTGCGGGGTATGAGGGCCCGTCGGAGTATATCCTGGACGACGTCTCTGTAGTGCAGACTCCGGAACCGGGTTCGATTCTCCTGCTGATGACGGTCTTGGGATTGTGCACTGTGCGACTGCGGAAGGCGTTCCAGAGCTGAGAAGCACTCGATAACCACATCTGCCGCGAGCACCGAGACTACATAACCGTTCTGTCTTGCGGAGCTCCTCCGCTCCATCACATACTGGTTTACATGCGGACTGGTGGGGTGCTTGCGGCTGTTGTGGGATGCGCGGTATTAGTGTGCACGCTCTGCGCACAGAGGCCGTTTCGCGAGTACCCTGCCTGGGAGTACAACAATTTTCCCATCCCGCCGGACTATAATCAGCCGGGCGAGTGGACCTTCGCCCGTCTCATGTACCCCACCTACCACATCCCCATCGACTGGCAGTTTCGCGGCTTGGACTGGACCCACGGCAACACCAACTGGACCATCGATTACCCCCGCTCCGACCGCCATCTCGCTGCTGCCGTCCGCCGTCTCACCCGCATCCAGACCCGCTCCGCCGAACAGCCCATCAACCTCGACGAGGACGACGACGTGTTCAACTACCCCTGGCTGTATGCCGTCGAGGTGGGCCACTGGGAGCTCACCGATTCCCAGATCGCCAAGTTCCGCGAGTTCCTTCTGCGCGGCGGGTTTTTCATGTGCGACGATTTCCACGGCACAGTGGAATGGTCGGTCTTCATCAACAGCATGAAAAAGGTGTTCCCCGACCGCGCCATCGTGGAACTCCAGAACGCCGACCCCATCTTCCACACGGTGTTCGACCTGGACGACCGCTACCAGGTCCCCGGCATGCAGTACGTTTACAGCCACCGGGTATACGAAAAGGACGGCACTGCGCCCCGCTGGCGCGGCATCTATGACGACCACGGCCGGCTCATGGCGGCCATCTGCCACAACATGGATTTAGGCGACTCTTGGGAAAACGCCGACGATCCGCAATATCCCCAACAGTTCTCCGCCCTCGGCATTCGCATCGGCATCAACTACGTCATCTACGCCATGACGCACTGAAGACGCTTCCTGCTCAGTCCGTGCAGCGCGGGAAGTTCCGCGTGCTGGAACCGGTTGAATCCGAGAGGGTGCAACCGGCGGAGCATTCGTTATGTCCTAACTAGGGACAGCCAGTCTCATAGAGCGAGGAGTACCGTAAGCTTCTTAGCCACAATGCTGAAGGTGGGCCCATCGACAACGCCGAGATAGCGGACGAGGCTGGAAGCATGGATGGTCGCGAGCTTATGCAGACGCAGCGTGGATAGAGTCTTCAGATTTGTTGAGCGAAACTCGGGTCTGGCAGGGTCCAGGACGAGATCCGACGGAAGAAGTTGGCTTGGTATGACGGACGAGATATAAGAAACCAGGACTTCCGGCACAGACCCCACCGTGCCAGTAAGGAGCAGTACCGGTCGAAGCTTCATCCCAGGAACGTCCCCAAATGGGAACTGGGCCAGGTAGATCTCACCGGGCCGCATCAACGGGTCGTCCGTCTGCGAGCGTGTAGAGGTCCTGCCGTGGGTCGCTCAGTTCGTCCGCCCATTCTCGGGCAAGGCCATGGGCCCAGACCGTGCCGGCTTCATCTTCCTCGGAAAAGAGGACGATTAACCGCACGGGCCCCGCGGGAAGTTCCTCCGGTACGCTGGCTCTCAATCGGTGTTGTTCGTCGATATCGCCGATGAGTTCGATCGCTTTCATGGGAAGGCTTCCATTCGAGTGTTCTTGGACCGCTTTAATCATAGCAAATTGGGCGTGCACGACTCAGAATTCGTTCCCGAGGCCGCCCCCTCCCGCCCATTCGCCCGCGGCACTAATCCCCCGGAACCCGCTCCGGTTTCGGCGTGAACCACCAGCCCATCTCCGCCAGCGCCATGGTCACCCTCTCGCGGTATGTCTTGATGGTCGAAATCGTCACCATCAGCAGAATGACGCCCAGGGCTATCATCACGGTCTGCGGCACCGTCAGGCTGTTCTTGAAGAACCACAGCCAGCGCCCGTAAACCAGCTCGATGTGTACCCAGTACACCAGCAGCGACGTGATGCCAAGCTGCCGCACCCAGCTCCAGCCGCCCTTGGAACCGTAGCGCGTCCACAGAAACGCGGCCGGCAGCAGCAGGAACGTCACACCCTGCTTGGTCAGCACTTGCGCCGGGCTGTTCAGCCAGTACTCCGATTTCGGGTACATCGAATACGGCAGACTGGCCAGGTATTGCGAGGCCAGAATCAGGACGCCGCCCGCCAGCGCCGCCCATTGCATGGCGCGCTCGGTGGCTTCCGCCGGAATGGTCCGGATGACGCTCCCCGCGCTCATGCCGAACGCCAGGTACGCGGCCCACGGGAAGAAGCTGAAGAAGTTGTAATCCGGGACGATGTAATTCCGTACCAACGGAGGCACACCCGACCAGTCCATCTGCGAAATCACCGGCGAGAGAAACGCGATCGCCAGGCCCGCCATCGCGCACCACCGCACGCGCTCGGCCGTCCGCAGCAGCGCCATCACCGACATCGCCGCGATTGCCAGTCCCATGCAGTTGAGAATGTCCACGCGCAGCAGGTCGGTCCACGGCGCCGGCCATGCGAAAATCCACAGTTGCAACCGGAAAGCAAACGCCAGAAAAACCAAATAACCCGAACGGCGGAACGCCGTGAATACCCGCTCCAGCCCAGGCAGCCCCTTCCGCTCGGTGCTGTCCATCAGGAAGGCCAGGGTCACGCCTGTCAGGAACAGGAAGATCGCCGGGGGCATCCCGCCCACCAACTGCGACAGCAGGTAAGGGCCGCCCCCGCGCAGCTCCGGCTTCAGAAACGACTGAAAAACGTGGCCTTGCAGCATGATCACGGCGCCGAGGCCGCGCACCCAATCGAGATATTCAAGCCGGTACCGGCTGGTCTTGGTCTTCATGTCGGAATGGGATTCAAACCCCTATGGTTTCTGCGGATACTCCCGTTTGACGCTCTTCGGAAGATCTAATCTCACGGCGGAATCCGGAAGGTTGGGTCTCAGCTTGATGTTCGTGTAGGTGGCCAACAGGTAGTCCCCTCCCATTTCGTAAAGCTTCTGCTGCACCGCGATGCCCATGGCGTCGGAAATCCAAAGATCTACTTTCTTCAGATGCGCGAGAACGTCCTGCGACTTCGGAATTAACTCCAGCCGCGTCGCCTCCTGACCGGCGACCTTCTCCTGGCCCCCCAATCCGATGGAGTAGGCGCTTTCCAGGTCTTTCGAGTTACTGCCGAATCCGAGTAGCATGAACTGTTCCACCAGCGAGCGGCTTTTGCCCAGGTTGTATTCCTGTACGGTATTGATTCCAGGATAGTAAACAGCCACCTTGACCCCCGCAATCAAGACTCGCTTGGGGTTCGGCGGCTTGAAATCGAAGAGCACGCGTATGTCGTTCGGCTTGGGCCGCTTCACCACAATGGCCCCCGCCGCGACGCTGTCCTCGTTGATCACCGCCGTATGCGAAATCTCCTGCACATCCGCCTCGAGCCCCTTGAACTTGGCCGCCGCCTCGTCCATCCGGGCCAGCGTCGCTGCCAGCGGGCCATTCGCCGCCGGCGCGCCCCAGCCGAGAGCCATGGCTGCTAAGACGGCCGGGATCGGCGCCAGAGCGTGTTGCGACAAACCCATCCGGTCAAGGTCGGGCGAACGCCAAATAGCCCTGCCGCTCCTCCTCCGAATTGACAATCGGTTCCACGCGGGTCACCGCCAGACGGCGATTGCTCGTGCGCGTCCGCAGCACCTGTGTCAGCCTTTCCACCTGTTGGTTCTCGGGAATCCCATCCAATAGCTCCCGGTCCACGAAAAAGACCAGGCTCCCGTTCTCCGAAGGCAGCATGGCGATGCTGCTGGCGTTGGGTATGCGCGGCTGGTCGCGGAACCAGTCGCGCGGCGTCAGAAAGATAAATGCCAGTATGATCCCGACCATCACGTCGTACTGCCAGCTCGCGCGCGGAAAATCCCACAGGATGAAGCGCTTCAGCATCTGCAACTGTTATCTTATCAGGCTGCCGGGCGTCATAGCACCACCACGGGATGATACAGGTTCGGCAATACCGCCTCGCCGATGGCCACCAGTTCGCCTTCCCGCGTCACCGCCTTGACGTGCCGTGAGGCCGGTTGCGAACGGAATGGCGACGCCGGAAAGTTGTGGCCATGGCGGATCTGCGCGGCTGTTAATTCGTCCACCCACACGCTCGGCAAGCCCGGCAGCATTTTCGCCGCCGGCACCGTGGCGTCCACCAGCCGGTCGTCCGCCGCCAGAGATTCCAGTTGCGCTATGGTCCGCGCCTGCTCGATTTCGAATTCGCCGCTGGCCGTGCGGCGCAGTTCGTCCAGGTGCGCGCCGCAGCCCAGCATCTGTCCCAGGTCGTGCGCCACTGAGCGCATGTACGTCCCGCCCGAGCAGTGCGCACGCAGGCGCACGTGCGCGCCCTTCACTTCCACCAGCGTCAGCTCGTACATGTGCACCTTCACCGGCTCCAGCTCCACCGCTACCGATTCCCGCGCCAATTCGTAAGCGCGCTTCCCCGCCACCTTCTTGGCGGAAACCGGCGGCGGCGTCTGCATAAACTCGCCGCGAAATTTCTCCAGCCCTTGTTCCAACTCGCCCGCGTCGATTTCGACCTCCGTCTTTTCGCTGGTCGCCTCGCCCGCCCGGTCGTAAGTATCGGTGGACCACCCGAACCGCACCACGCTTTCGTAGATCTTGTCGCTGCGTACGTAGAATTGCGCCAACCGCGTGGCCCGCCCCAACACCAGCGGCAGCACCCCGGTGGCGATCGGGTCCAGCGTCCCCAGGTGCCCCACCTTTTTCGTCTTGGCGATGCGGCGCACCTTGCTCACCACGTCGTGCGAGGTCCACCCCTTCGGTTTATCGATTACGATGGCTCCGTCCAAGCGTCCCTTTCCGTGCCTTCGTTTTCTCAGCGTTCTCCGCTTCCTCTGCGCTCTCAGGTCTTGACTTTATTCTTCCCTTCTTCTCCGCGTCTCTGCGCCTCTGCGGTGAAAGAGTTCTTCCTCGCCGTGCAGATATATCCCACCGTGAAATTCCTCTCCCGGTCCAGAAAATCCAGAAACGGCAGGATCAGCGCCGGCGGCGCCAGCAATACTGCGGCGGGAATGAATCCCACCCAGCGAACCCCCCCCGAGAAGAATTGCAAGCCATTGAGCAACCGCCGGGCCAGCAGCCGGAAGTAGCCGCCGGCAGCGCGCACCTCGCGCACTTCCCAGCCGGCCTTCTCCAACAAGTAGGTCATCCCGTAACGCGTATATCGAAAGTAGTCGTGCGGCGCCTGGTGAACTTCCCACTCGTGCGGCGCAGCCACCAGCAGGCAACCGCCCGGCGCTACCACTCGCGCCATCTCGGCCAGCGCCGAGGCCGGCTCGCGCAGGTGCTCGATGGTGACAATACTCAAGGCCGCGTCGAAGGCCCCGGTGCGGAACGGTAGCGCCGTAAGGTCGGCAATCGCATCCAGCCGGCTGTAATCCCACGCCGCGTCGCCCACCGTCAGGTCCACGCCGCAATAGCGCTGCCGCGCGAAATGGCGCGCGTACTGGCTTTCTCCCGCACCCGCGTCCAGCACCCGCGCGCCCGCTGCGAGGCCGCGCGCCAACGCCGCCACCGCATCTTCGATTTCCGCCTCGAAGTGCAGGATGTGCCGCCGCAGCGGGCGCGGCAGCCGGTATGCGAGCTTCGAATACCTCATCGCTTGCGCGCCTCCATCATCACCGTCGAGCCCGCGCCGAAGGCCGCCTCCGCCAGCGTAAACGGCAGCGCCGCCGCCGCCAGCGTAGAGTATGCCAGGTCCTTGGCCAGCCGCGCACCGGCGCTCTCCGCAACCCGCCGCACGCGCCGCGCCATGGGGTCGAGCCCCGGGGCCACACTGCTCGCCAGGCCCGCCGGGTTGTCGCGCAGCGAGAAATACTTGCGCCGCACCACTTCCAGTCCGCAGGCCTCCAGCAGCTTCTCCACGTCGCGGTCGCGGAAGTCGAAAAGGTGGCGCGGCACGTCCAAGCCGTTCCACCAGCGCCCCAGCACACGGAACTGCCACGACGCCGCGTTGGGAACCTGCACCACCAGGCGTCCATCCGGCGCCAGCAGCTCGCGCGCGGCCTCGAGGTAGGCGCGCGGATCGTTCACGTGCTCCAGCAGGTGGAACATGGTGATGCCCGCGAAGCTGCCGGCGCGCAGCGGAGCGTTTGAGAGGTCCCCGCAAACCGCCGGCGCCTGCTGCCGTTTCCATGCCACGGCCGCGGCTTCACGCGACAAGTCCAGCCCCACCACCCGATACCCGCGCTCCCGCATCATCCCCAGGAAAAGTCCGCCGCCACACCCCACGTCGAGCAGCGGCCCGCGCGCGCGGCCGCCCAGCGCTTGCGTCACGAACCGCACGTGGTCCCGCAGAACCAATCGCCGGTAGGCTTCTTCCAGGCGGCTGGCCGCGCTCTCATCCGGCGCAAACCAGTAGCTCTCGGGATAGTAGCGGCGCAGTTCCTCCCCAGCGGGCTGCGGATCGAGCCGCGCCAGTCCGCATTGCTGGCACCGCACCACCGCGAACTCCTTCGCCGTGGTGTGATACAGCCGGTCCGGCGCCGTGAACAACTGCGCCCAGCGCTCGCAACCGCACACCAGGCAAGCGCTCATGCCACTTCCTTCAGGCTCAGGCGATGCGCCAGAATCAGCCGCCGCACTTCACCCGGCGTCAACCGGCGGATGCGCCGGATCTCCGCGCGCTTGCGCAACATGCGGGGCGCCAGGCGCAGCGCCTCCAGATGGCCGCGAATCAGCGCGCGCCCCATCATCCACTTGCCCCGCATACCGGGAAAATGCGCCGTGTCGCCCTCGCCCCGCCGCGCCGCCGCCATGCCCGCCGCCACGCGCGTCGCGAAGTAGATCGGGTTGAGACATAGCAGGCTCCAGGGAAACAGCTTGATCGCCAGCAGCAGCCGGTTGCGCTCAATCAGTTCCAGCCGCCGCACCGAATCTTTCCCCAGCGTCGAGCCCCGGTGGTGCCGCACCACGGCCTCCGGCGTGTAGACGCACTTCCAGCCCGCGATGCGCGCCCGCAGCCCCAGTTCGGCGTCGTCGCCATAAGCGAAAAAATCCTCGTCGAATCCGCCGATCCTCTCCAGCATTTCCTTGCGGTACATGGCCGCGCAGCCGTCCGGCCACAGCACTTCCTCTTCGCGGTCGTACTGGCCGCAGTCCGCCGCGCCGCTGCCCCGCCCGCGATTTTGTCCATCCGGAAATATCAGGTGCCCCACTTTGTCGATGCGCCTCGGTTCCTCCCACACCAGCACTTTGCTGGCGGCCATACCCACGTCGGCCCGTCCCGCACAGGCCCGCTCGAGCGCCGCCAGCCATCCCGGTTCGGCCTCCGCGTCGTTGTTGATCAGCGCCATGAATTCGCCGCGCGCCGCCGCGATGCCCTGGTTGTTCGCCGCGCAGAACCCCCGGTTTTCCGTATTGCGGATCACCCGCCAGCCGAACTCCCGTTCCACCATTTCCGCCGAGCCGTCGGTCGACCCGTTGTCCACTACGATGGTTTCAAACTCCACGCCCGTCTGCCGTTCGAGCGACGCCAGGCAGGCGCGCAGAAGCTCCCTCCGGTTCCAATTCACCACCACAACGGAGATCAACCGATTATGCTAGCAGGGCGAAGCATGCGAAGGTGCTCACGGCGCCAACATCGATCTCAAGAAGCCGGGAGTCGGAAGTCATTAGCTAACCCTGCAGTTGCTATGGGAGGAGTACCGGCAAGCGAATCCGGATGGCTACCGTTATTCGCGCTTCTGCGAACTGTACCAGCGGTGGCGTTCGACTGCACCCGGATCCCATTCTGCGCGAAGGGGTATCTCGAAGTCGTAGCCGGGACCGAGTGCTTCGAGCTTCGACAAGAATGTTCTTTCCTCCGCAGGCACGTCTACGTCATCGACGCGGATTGTCGGCATAGCACCACTCGCACAGCCTCCAGCAGCTCTTCTCCGCTAAATGGCTTTGGCAGCGTGGCGTGCGCCCCCAGCGTTACAGCGGCCTCGAGAAAATAGCCTCCGAAGGCTCCCGAGGTGGCAATCACGGGAAGCGAAGGGTGCAACTTCCGCAGGGTCATGATCGTCGCCAAGCCTCCGCGCTCGGGCATCACCAGATCGGTGATCACCAGGTCGGGGCGTTCGATTTCCACCATCGAGAGCGCCGTGTCGCCGTTTCCTCCCACCAGCACCTCAAAGCCCGCGTTGCGTAAGACCAGGCTCGCGAACAGCACCACGTCGGCATCGTCATCCACAAACAGGATCCGCCGCGGCTTTCGCCGGTCGAGGATGCGGCGGACACGCTCCGCGAATGCCACCAAGGTAAAAGGCTTCGAGAGAAACTCCGCGCCGGACTCCTGCACTCCCTCGATGGCAGCTCCTTGGGGGTAGCCGGAGATGTATAGCACCGGCAGCTCGGGGCGCGGTTCGCGGAGGCGTTGCGCGAGTTCAACACCGGTGGAATCCGCCAGCTCAACATCCACCACCAGCAGATCGCTGCCATCCGCGAGACCGCTTGATAGCGCCACCGCTTCCCTCGCGGACGCGGCCTCCAGGACGAAGTAGCCCAGGCCTTCGAGCATCCTGTGCAGGACGCGGCGCACTTCGGGGCTGTCGTCGACGATCAGAATCTTTTCGTGGCCGCGGGGCGGAGCTTTCTGCAATCCCGAGATCTCCGGCGACTTTTCGCCCACGAAGCACGGCAAGTAAATGCTCACCGTCGTGCCGTCCCCTTTTTCGCTTCGCACGAAGAGGAACCCTCCGCTCTGTTTGACGATGTGTTGCACGATCAATAAGCCGAGACCAGTGCCGGCGCCTGGCGCCTTGGTGGTGTACAACGGCTCGAAGAGGTGCTGTTTGGTTTCATCGTCCATGCCGGTGCCGGTGTCGCTGACTGTGAGCAGGATGTAATTCCCCGCCGGCAGGTCGGGGTGCGATTTGGAAGGCGCCGCGTCGAGCTCCAGGTTGGCGGTTTGAACCTCGAGTTTGCCCCCTTCGGGCATGGCGTCGCGGGAATTGACCACCAGGTTGAGCAGCGCCTGCTGGATGTTCCCGATGAACTTGCGTGCCTCCTCGGGCAACTCGGGCCCGGTGAGCAGCATATCGCTATAACCATTCACCACCGCCAGCAGGTTGTTGAAATCGTGCGCGATGCCTCCGGTCAGCAGGCCCACCGCTTCCATTTTCTGGGCCTCGCGTAGTTGCCGCTCCAGCCGGGTGACGGTCTCGAGGGCGGCGGCAAGCTGCGGATCGCAGGGTTGGGAATTCTGCGGCGACATTACGCCTCCGGCCTGTGGCAGGCCCTGCGTTGGTGAGGGAATTGGGTCGAGAGTCGCGTTCGTGTCGGACCGCGCGGCCATTGGTCGCGCTCCAGTTCCGCAATCGCCGCGTTGACCGCCTTCACATCCCGGCTCAGGTTGTTGACCACGTTCTGGATTCGTTGCATCTTCAGATGGTACGGCGAATGGCCGCGCGTCAGTGCCACAATCGCCAAGTCGAGCACTTTCAGATCTCCGCCAATGTTGACGACGGCATTCTGAATTCGTTGGATCTTTCCGATTTTATATGTCCGCATAGTTTGCCGCTTCGAACGAGCACGGCCGCTCGGGGAACAGGCCCGCATTCATGGTGCGATGAAGTGGGCCGCGATCCTACCCGTAGTTCTCCGGAAATCGCGGCGTCTCTATACGGGTTCCGGTCCGGTCTCCCGAGCCGGCATATCGTAAATCTACGGATACCGGCTGCCGCGCTGTCGGGTTTTAATCGGGATATGCTGAGACCCAGCACGGCCGAGGGCCCGTGTCAGAACCGCGGCGCAGCGGAGAAGGCAGTGCGACGGCTCCGCCTGGTGCTGGCGGACGATCACCACGAAGTGATCGAGGAAATCCGTCAGCTTCTCGATCCGGAGTTCGAGGTGCTGCGCGCAGTCGGCGAAGGCGCCGCGCTCGTGGATGCCGCCGCCGAATTGAAACCCGACGCGGTCGTTACCGATATCCAGATGCCGCACATGGGCGGCATCGAAGCCGCCGAGCGGATCCTCAGCCGCGGGCTCTGCGAAGCCGTCGTTGTGCTCACCGTGCACCCCGATGCGCACCTGGTGAGGACCGCGCTCCAAGCCGGAATTCGCGCCTACGTTCTGAAGGTGGATGCCAGCGAGGAGTTGATCCCGGCAATCTACGTTGCCGTGGGCGGCGGGCGCTATCTGTCCCTGGGAGTCCGCTCCGTCTTCCCGAAAGAATAAAACGGCTAAGAACCCAGGACGCCTAAGCCATTTCCTGGTTACAAGTCTCGGAATCTGCTATATTGATTGGCAGCCGGGGCCTAAGCATGCCCAAGACCAGAGTGCTCCTTGCGGAAGACCACACCGTTGTTTTGGAAGGTCTGCAGGCTTTGCTAAAGGACAGCTTTGAGTTGGTCGGCATGGTGCACGACGGGCGCGCTCTGCTGGAGGCCGCCGAAAGGCTCCGCCCCGACGTAATCGTCACCGATATCTCCATGCCGCTGCTGAACGGGCTCGATGCCGTCCGGCAGATCCGCGCCCGCCGCCCGGACGCCAAGATCATCGTGCTTACCATGCACCACGACACGCATCTGGCGGCGGAAGCTTTTCGCGCCGGGGTCTCCGGCTACCTGCTCAAGATCTCTCCCTGCGAAGATCTAGTCAATGCCATCCGCGAGGTGGCACGAGGGCGTTCGTACGTTACGACCCTGCTCGCGAAGGACCTTATTACCCTGCTGATCGAAGCCGGCGCCGCGCCGCGCGAAGGCGGCTCGCCCCTTACGCCGCGGCAGCGCGAGGTGCTCCAACTGATCGCTGAAGGCCGCACCATGAAGGAAGCCGCCGCCGTACTCCACATTTCGCCGCGCACCGCCGAGTCGCACAAGTATGAGATCATGCAGGCGTTGGGCGTCCGGACTACCGCCGAGCTGATCCAGTGCGCCATCCGCATGAAGCTGGTTGCGGAATGAACGAGTGGCCGGAAAGCCCGGCAGACAGCGCCAAGACTCATGGGCGCATCCTCATCGGTGCGCTCATCCTGGGTTCCCTGGCCACCGCGGGCGCAGTGTGGTGGTACTACACCCGCCAGACTGCCGCCATGGAAGAGGCCGTAGTCCAAGAACTGTCCGCGGTCTGCGATAGCAAGACTTGGCAGATCGCCCATTGGCGTAGCGAGCAGTTGGTTGACGGTCGCGTGCAGATGTCCTGGCCGGTCATCGGCATCGCCGGACGCATTCTTTCCGGCACGAGACCAGACGCCGGTCAACCCGGCTTGCACGACATCCTGACGCGCCTCCAGGCTGCGTTTCTGTATACCGGCGCCGCGCTGTCCGACCTCGATGGCAACGCGAGAGTCGCCACCAATGGCGCCTCGACCGACCCTTCCCGCCTGCGGGAACTGGCTCGCGAAGCTGTGCGGGCCAAAGACGTGCAGCTCTCCGACCTTAGCCCCGACTCGCGCAGCGGGCGGCCGATGATGGCCCTGACCATTCCCGTCTGGGATTTGGGCGCAATCGTTGTGGACCTCGATCCCGCACGTTTTCTCTACCCATATTTGCGCACGTGGCCCGGGCGCAGGGAGACCGCCGAGACCTTCTTGGTACGCCGCGACGGGGAAGACGCCGTGTTCCTGAGCGAACTGCGCCATCACCCGGCGGCGCCCTTGCGATTTCGCCAGTCGCTGGCCGACCTTCATTTGCCGCCCGATGCGGCCTTCGAATCCGGCCCGGCGTGGCGCGGTCCCGACTATCGAGGCGTGCGGGTTCTCGCCATCGTCCGCCACATCCCCGACTCGCCCTGGTACCTGATCGCCAAAATCGATGCCGCTGAAGTGGATGCCCCCGAGCGCCGCCTCGGGTGGGAGATGGCGCTTGTCACTGTGCTGATTGGGCTCGTAGGTGCAACCGGAACGGCATTTGTTTGGCGGGACCAGCGCGCGCGCATCGTCGAAGAGAGAGGATCGTGGTTCTGCGCCCTCGCCAACGATACCCCCGCATACCTCTGGATGGCCTCCGCCGGAGAGGAGAATTCTTTCATCAACACCCCCCTCGCCAGGTTTCTGGGGACCGCTCGGAACCGCCTGTCGAATACCTGGAGCGGCCACATCCACCCGGATGATGCCGGGCTCGCCCGCGCCAGCTTTCTCGATTGCGAGCGCACGCGGTCCCAATACCTGGGCGAATTCCGCATCCGGCGCAACGACGGCGAGTATCGATGGGTCGTCGACACGGCCGTGCCGCGGTTTTCGCCGGAGGGTCTGTTCCTGGGCTTCGCCGGTTCGTTGCTCGACATTACCGAACGCCGCCTGGCCGAACAGAAACTGCGGGAGGCCAACGCCAGCATCGCCGCGGAACTGGCCGAGAGCGCCCGCAAGGAGCGGGAGATCCAGGACCTCAGCGCCCGCCTCATCGACGCCCACGAAGAGGAGCGCGAGCGCCTGGCGCGCCAACTGCATGACGATCTCAGCCAACAGATTGCCGCCCTCAGCATCGCCACCGGCAATCTCAAGCGCCAGATCCCCGAGGACCGCACCGAGGCGCGCGCGCAGAGCGACCGCATCCACGACAAGCTTGTGCAACTCGCTGAAGCTATCCGGCGCATGTCGCACGAGTTGCATCCCGCCATTCTGGAATACTCCGGGCTCGCGGCGGCCCTGCGGGACCACTGCGAAGAGTTCGGCACGCTGACAGGAATTCGGGTGTCGCTGGATATCCTTGGCTCGTTTGAAGGCGTCGCGCCGGCCACCACTTTGTGCCTGTTCCGCGTGACTCAGGAAGCCCTCCGCAACGTGGCCAAACACGCCCAGGTGTCGACAGCGTCGGTAGAGCTGAAGCGCGCCGGCGGCATCTTGCAGCTCACCGTTTCCGACACCGGTGTGGGCATCGAGCCGGGCCGCGCCGCAGCCAAAGCCGGCTTGGGCTTGTTGAGCGTTCGGGAACGCGCGCGCCTGGTGCGCGGCAAAGTGGAGATCCGCACCAGTCCGGGGCGGGGAACCAGCGTTATCGTGCAAGTACCCGAGTGAGACCGGCGGGACCGTGTTGCGTCTGCCCGCTGCGGGATTGGAGTCCTCCCACAACCATGAGTTGGCCGGACTGCGCCTGTCCGGGGTCCAGGGCCGGAACCGCAAGTATTTTGACCTGAACGTAGCGAAAAGCGATTTTCCGGCAAGGGTGGCGGCTACATAGGTCACCGGATCGGAGTCGGGAACAAGCGGATTCCTGCCCGCGCCAGATCGCGCGGCGTTGTGAGCCGCGAGCAGCGGCGGCTCCCCGACGGCACTCGCGGCCGCCGGCAACAGCACGGCGAAGCAACTGCCTTTGCCCGGTGCGCTGCTGACGGTGATTGCGCCTTTGTGACCGGCATGCGCCCCGGTTCCTCCCACACCAGCACTTTGCTGGCAGCCATACCCACGTCCGCCCGCCCCGAACAGGCGCGCTCGAGCGCCGCCAGCCATCCCGGTTCGGCCTCCGCGTCGTTGTTGAGCAGCGCCATGAATTCGCCGCGCGCCGCCGCGATGCCCTGGTTGTTCGCCGCGCAGAACCCACGGTTTTCCGTATTGCGGATCACCCGCCAGCCGAACTCCCGTTCCACCATTTCCGCCGAGCCGTCGGTCGACCCGTTGTCCACCACGATGGTTTCAAACTCCACGCCCGTCTGCCGCCCGAGCGACGCCAGGCAGGCGCGTAGAAGCTCCCTCCGGTTCCAATTCACCACCACAACGGAGATCAACCGATTATGCTAGCAGGGCGAAGCATCCCGCTGCCTCATTTAGCCCCTGTTGTATTATGGTTTTAAAGGCCGAAACGCCACCTGTATGACCTCCATTGGCGAGACCCTGCGCCGCGAACGCCTGAAGCGCAATCTCGAACTGGGACAGATCGCCCAAGAACTCAAAATCTCGGCCAGATTCCTGGAAGCCATTGAAGCTGGAGAACTCGACAAGCTTCCGGGCGGCGTCTTCACCAGGAGCTTCATCATCCAGTACGCCCGCCTGCTGGGTCTCGACGCCGAAGAAATCGCCGGCCAGTTGCAGCGCACACTCGATCCGCCGCCGGAGGTTCCCGCGTCCGTCGAAGAGCCCAAGCCCGCGGATTCCGCGATTCGCGTGCCGCGCGTCGAGGAGTGGGAGGCGATTGGCGCAAGCCGCTTCCGATGGTCGTCATCGCTCGCCGCCGCGGCGCTCGTGCTGGTAGTGATGCTGGCGTGCTCGGGTTTGTACACCTGGTGGCAGTACACACGCCGTCCCGTGCCCGCGCATGAAAGCCCCCCGGTTGCGGCCGTTAAACCAGCGCCGCCGCCCGCTCCCATCGAGCAACCCCCATCGCCGGCGGTTCAGCCGTCCACGGCCCCCGCCGAAACTCAGTCGCCATCCGCAACTCCGGCTCCTGCTCCTGCTCCTGCGACGGAGCCACCCGCGCCTGCCGTGAAGGCGCCGAGCCCAGGGGGCGCCCCGCCGCCCGTTCCCGTGGCCGGCGCTCCCGCATCCAATCCCAATGCGGCGGTGCGCGTGGAACTGACTGCCGACGAATCGGTTTGGGTCCTGGCGCGGAGCGATGGCAAGTACCTTTTCTCCGGCACTCTCGGCGCCAAGGAAAGCCGCACCATCGAGGCCACGAGCACCGTGCTTCTGCGGCTGGGCAACGCCGGCGGTGTCACCATCACCCTGAATGGAAAACCTGTCGGCCCGGTGGGTCCCAAGGGGCAGGTGCGGACGGTTCAGTTCACCTCGGGCGGGTTCGAGATTGTAGCCGTGCCCAAGCCTCCCGCGCCCCTCGATCCCCTGTGACGGCGCACCGCCGCTCTCTGCCGCTTGCGCTCCAGAGCCAGCAATTCGCGCCTGCGCCGGTTCTTGATGCGCTCGTCCACCTTGTGCCAGAACTTGCCGAAGTAGCTGACCGCGGAGAGCATCGCGAAGAACACCACGCCCCACATGAGAATCATGCCCGGCCGGTACAGCGCCGGATGGCGCACGCTCAGCAGCATGCAGGAGATGGCCACTACCTGCGACAGCATCTTGGTCTTGCCCAGGTCGCTGGCCTTGATAGTGTAGCCTTCGGCCGCGGCGATGGCCCGCAACCCCGAGACCGCGAACTCCCGCCCGATAATCAGAATCGCCATCCATCCCGGCAGCGCGCCCACCTGCACCAGCGCGATCAGCGCGGCCGATACCAGCAGCTTATCGGCAATCGGATCGAGCAGCGTCCCGATGGTGGTGACCTGCTTCCAGCGCCGCGCCAGATACCCGTCCAGCAGGTCCGTGGCCGCGGCCGAAAGAAAAATCGCCAGCGCCAGCCACTCGTTGGTAACCGTCACGGTTCCCAGCCGGAAACCGACGTTCTCCTCCACCAGCGCCGCTACCAGCAGGGGCACGAAAAAGATCCGGAGAATCGTCAGTACGTTGGGAATCATGGCCCAAATCAACTATAATCCGAGGCGATGCCTGGCAACAACCGGCGAGTCCTCATTCTCGGATCGAAGGGCACCCTTGGCGAACAACTCATCCAGTTGTATCCCGAGGCCGTCGGCTGGGACCGCGAAGACATCGATGTCCTCGATTATCCTTCCCTGCGCGCCAAAATCGGCTCCCTCGGTTTCATCCCCGATGCCATCGTCAATTGCGTCGCTTTCAACGACGTGGATGGCGCCGAAGACCGCCCCGCTCAGGCCTTCGCCCTCAATGCCGATTTCGTCGGCGAGTTGGCGCGGTACGCCAAAGAAATGGGCGTCCCGCTCGTCCACTACAGCACCAACTACGTGTTTGACGGCCTCCAGGGCGAATACGCCGAAGCCGACACGCCCGCGCCGCTCTCCGCATACGGACGCTCCAAATTGCGCGGCGAGCAAATGGCCGCGGCCAGCGGCGCGTGGTGTTATGTCGTCCGCACCGCGGTGATCTTCGGCCCCAAGGGTGCCAGCGGCCTCTCCAAGAAGAGCTTCGTCGACATCATGCTGGATCTGTCCGCCAAGCGGGATTCGATCCAGGTAGTGTCGGACGAGATCAACAGCCTGACTTACGCCCCCGACCTGGCGGCTGCCACGGTCCGTTTGCTCGGTGCGTTGCCGCCGCCGGGCATCTATCATCTCACCAACAGCGGCGGCGCAAGCTGGTTCGACTTCGCCCAGGAGATCTTTCGCATCGCGGGAAAAACCGTGACCGTGCTTCCTGTCCCCTCGTCCCATTTCCCGCGCAAAGCAACGCGCCCGCCCCGCGCGATTCTTCTCAATACGAAGCTCCCGCCCCTACGCCCCTGGCAGGCCGCCCTCGCCGAGTTCCTCGACTCTCGAAAAGCGTGAACCCTCGATTCGATAATGGTATTTGGTATTCTTAGGTCTGAAAGGAATCGGAGGCATTATGAGACCACCGATCCTGGTGCTGACTTGCCTGACTCTAGCCCGGATCTGTACTTACGGCCAGAAGGCGGATGCGCCGTCATTTGAAGTAGCCTCAGTTAAGCCCGCCTCGCCATCTGCATCTGCCATTTTGTGCAGCGGCGGGCCCGGCACGACCAGCCCAGGTATCTGGCGATGCTCGAACGTGCCCCTCGGGTTCTTGATCTCTCGTGCGTACGGCTTCGAGGCGTATCAATTTCGTCCCAATCATCCCTGCTGTCAGGCCAGATTCGATTTCACGGCCAAGGTGCCAGAGGGAACCACCAAAGAGCAGTTCCAGCGGATGATACGGAACTTATTGGAAGAGCGCTTCAAACTTCGGCTCCACCACCAACAGAAGGAAATGGCGATCTACGAGCTGACCGTGGGCGAAAAGGGTCTGAAGATGAAGGAGTCGGCACCGAGTGCCTCTCCGGAGCCGGAAGATCCGTGGGCGCTTCCTGAATACAGCATGGGTAAAGATGGCTACCCGGTGTTTCCGGCCGGCCGCGGTGGTTTGGCCGAGCTGGGCGGCCACTATCGCTGGACCGGATTCAACGTTTCCGTGCAGGAGATTGTCAAGACGTTGTCGTTTCACCTGGGCCGGCCGGTAGTCGACGCTACCGGGCTCAGGGGGAAGTACGACATCGATATGAGATGGGGCGTCGATGTGGCTTGGCTCCTGGAAAGGGCGGGGCTGCGAGACGAGATCGGGGAGTTGCCCGACACCGGACCTCCCGGCCCGACCCTCATACGCGCCGTCCAGGATCAACTCGGCCTGAAGCTGAATTCGAGGAAAGGTCCCGGCGACATTGTGGTTATCGACCACTTGGATAAGGTCCCAACCGGGAACTAGCATCAATCCGCGCCATCCACAGGTTCTCTGTTGAAGACAGGAGGGTGTGGGGTTTGTGGGAAACGACCCTATCGAAGGCGTTCCCGCTCGGATGAAGTCCGGAAGCGCCGTTTACCTGGACCAAAGACCGATTGTGCGGCTATCGGCCCGGCAGAGTCACGCCAACAGCCGGCAATTCCAGAGAGTCCACTACGAGCACTTCGATGGTCCTTTTCGCCGGGGATAGCTGAAGTCCGAGTCGCTCCCGAACGAACCGCTCGATTCCTTGGTCGTCCGGTGGCTGTTCGATTGCGTAGTATCCGCGTAATTCAGTCTCGTCGACTACGTATCGCTTCAGTCGCGCCTCAAGACTCCCGGCAAAGCTATTGACGGTGGGGCCTAGGCTCTTCAGTTCGCGCAGTTTAGGGCCCACCGCTGTGAGGACAAGCGCATCCACCTCCCTCTTCTCCCAGTGAACCTTGAGATCGAAGGTGCGCTGCAACGCGTCGCGAAGAACCAGCGGCTCGTCGGTCCGGCCGTTTGGGAGCGAAACACAGAAGTCGTAGCGCGTATCAAGCAGATCCGATGTCCCTTCTAGTCGCGTTCCATAAATCGAATAGGCATAAGCGAGAATCACTTTGAGCGAAATGCCTTCACCCTGCACGTAGCCGGGGTTCAGGCTAACGATCCCGCCTTTTTTCCGTGCAGGTCGCAGAATGACCGCGAATGACGGCTCGGTTGTGTTCTCATTCAGGATATGTAGACTACGGCGAAGGGGCACAGGAGATATGGGCCGTCCTGCTACGAAGTCGTCCATCACCCCCTCCGTGAGCTGCGTCGGGTACAGGATGCCGCACACTACGCCATTCTTATCGACGAGCACGGTTTGCGGTCTGCCCTCGATACCATATGCCTTGAAAGTCGATCCATTACGGTCAAGGGCGACCTGTCCATGAATGGGCCGCTTAGCAAGGAACGGTTCGACCAGTGAAGCCGGTTCATCGGTGATCGATATGAACTGGGCATCGCGAAACTTTTCAGCGAGGGCATTCAAACGCGGGATTTCCTCAATGCAGTAGCCGCACCACGTAGCCCAGAACTCAATGACAACCGGTTTGCCTCTCAGAGACTCCCAGTTCGACTGACCTCCGGACGGGATGGTGCGCTCCAGGCTCAGTGAAGGAGCGGGCTCGCCTACCTTCAAATCCTGTCCGGGCAAGATGGAGGCGAACAAAAGGACCGTGGCGGCGGCACAGAACACGACGGTTCGCATCGGAAGCCTCCGCGACCGATTCTCCCACACCGATCACGCCGATTCAAGGGCCAATGCCAGAACCAGGCGGCTGGGCTCTACCCCGCCTGAGGTTACGGGTGGAGCAGCTTGTCGCGTCTGAAAACTCAGCGGGCGAAAAGTGGCTTGGCCCCGGGGAAGGCCGGGTGTGCGAAGGCGCTTGCGCGTCGCCAGGAACCGGTCCCGCCCTACCACGGCTTATACTTGTAATTCACCATGACCCTCTCCCGCCGCCATTTCTTTCTCGGCAGCCTCGCCCTGCCGGCCCTCGCCGCCACCAAAACGGCTGTCGAGCGGCCCGATATCCTCCTCATCCTGGCGGATCGTCTGCCCTCCTGGATACTGGGCTGTTACGGCAACAACGAGGTTCGCACTCCCAACCTCGACCGGCTCGCCCAGACCGGGTTGCGCTTCCTCAATCACTTGGCGTGCGCGCCGGCCCCCGCGCCAGGCCGCGCCACTCTGCTCACCGGCCGCACCCCCATGCAGCTTGGCGAGGCGGATGCCGGCTCCCCCGGCGAAGTTCCGCTCTCCCAGGTGCTCGCGGGCGTGGGGTACGCGTGTGCCGCCGCCGATAGCCCCGCCGCTGGCAAGTCCCTCGACGAGCAGGCCGCCGGCAAACCCTTCTTCCTGACGGTCGACTGCGCCCACCTGCGCCCGCCCTACGATGGCGTGCCGCGCAAGTATCGCGACCTCTATGCCCAGGCGAAGTTCGCCACCTTCAGCCAGGAGGCGCCGGCTAAGAATGCCGCCCGCGATAAGGAAATGCTGAACGACCTCGCCGCCAACCAGCGCCTGGTCGCGGCCGCCGTCACGGCGCTGGATGACGATCTCGCGGCGCTGCTTTCCAGACTCTCCCAAAAGAGCCTGCTCGATCAAACCCTGATTATCTTCACTTCCACTTGTGGTTCGCTGTTGGGCCGCCACGGCCTGTGGGATTCCGCGCCGGCTTCCGATCCCCCCAACATGTACGAGGAAGTAGTCTCTACGCCGCTCGTGTGGAGCTGGCAGGGGCGCGTGCCTCCGCAATTAACGCGGCCGGAGTTGGTCAGCGCCTACGACCTGGTGCCTACCCTCTGCGAACTGACCGGCGCCGTTCCGCCCGCCCGCAATCTGTGCGGCCGCAGCTATTTGCCGCTCGCCACCGGGAAACCCTTGCCCAAGAAGCAGCCCTGGCGCACCACCGTCTTCAGCCACTACCAGAACACCGACATGGCCCGGCAGAAGCGTTACAAGCTGGTTGTGCGCGACCAGGGCAAGGGAATACCCGCTGGGCCCGGCGAACTATACGACCTCTCCGTGGACCCTCGCGAAAGGGTCAACCAGTATGAGAACCCGCAGTTTGTTACCGTCCGCACTTCCCTGGCGGCGGAGCTTGCCAACTGGAAGCGGAGCTATTCGGCGTAGCGCCGCGCCCGCCCGCACACCGGGCCGCTCGCCCTATTTCTTCTCAGGCGCCGTGCACTTGGCCAGCGAGTGATCGCCGTCTTTGTAGCACTTGCCGGTGTCGTTCAGGTCTTTCGCTCCCGCCTTGACGTGGCAGTACGTGCAGGATTGCTTTTCCTTCTTGGCATACTCGGGCTTGCCGTACGTGGCCGAAGTGCATAGCAGGAAGCCAGCCATCAGGATCGCCGCCGGAAGCGTCACTTTCATCGCGCGCATTATCTTTCTCCTAAGTTTCACGCCTCAGGCGAAACCCCATCCTGAGGTCTCAATGTCCTCAACGCATTATAAACCATCGCGCTACAAAATCTTTCACAGGTTCGCGTTGGGTTCCAGGCTGCGCCAGAGGTACCAGCTCGCCACCGTGCAATAGGGCCGCCACCGCGCCGCCAGCGTCTCGATCTCGGCCGGCGCCGGCAATTCGGCCAGACCGTACGCCTTGCGGATGGCCGCGCGAATCCCCAGGTCCCCCGAGGGCAGCACATCCGTGCGCCGCAGCGCGAAGATCAGAAACATGTGCGCCGTCCACTCGCCGATGCCCTTCACTTCCGTCAGTCGCTCGATCACGGCCTCGTCCGGCAGGTCCGGCAGTTCTTCGAAGTCCACTCTCCCGTCGCGCGTGTGCCGCGCCAGGTCGCGAATATACGCCGTCTTCTGCCCCGAGAGGCCCAGCGCCCTCATTCGCGCCGGACGCAGCTTGAGAATGTTCTCCGGCGTCAACTTCCCTCCCGCCGCCTTCGCCACGCGGCCGAAAATGACGCTGGCCACCCGCCCGCTGAGCTGCTGGTAGACGATCGACTTCACCAGCGTTTCGAAATCCGGGTCGCGAAATTCGATATCATAGTCCCCGACGCGGTCGATAATCCCCGACAGTACCGGGTCGGACTGCTTGAGGTGTTGAATGGCTTCCTTCATGATGAAACAATCGCGCCAGTGGATACGTCACCTCTATTGTATCCGGATGCGACTACCGCTCTTCTTCGCGCTTGGCGCTGCGCTTCTGGCGCAGGCGCCGCCCCAGACCAAACCGTCCGATGACCTGCCATCCATCACCGTGGACGTCAATGTGGTCAGCATTCTGGCCTCCGTCCGCGACAAGCACGGCGCCCTCATCCCCAACCTCCAGAAGGACGATTTCACCATCCTCGAAGAGGGCAAAGCCCAGACCATCAAGTATTTCACCCGGGAGACCGACCTCCCGCTCACCATCGGCCTCCTGGTGGACGTCAGCGGCAGCCAGAGGAACTTGATCGATATCGAGCGCAATGCCGCCTCCCAGTTCTTCTCCCAGGTTTTGCGCCAGAAGGACGAGGCCTTCCTCATCATGTTCGGCGAAGAAGCCGAATTGCTGCAGGACTACACCAGTTCCCCCCGGCTGCTGAATGCGGGGCTCAATCAGTTGCGCGTCAGCTCCGGCGTAGGCGGCATTTCTCCGGGGCCCGTGCCCACTGCCGGCCAGCCCCGCGGCACCGTGCTCTATGACGCCATTTACCTGGCCGCCAACGATAAGCTGAAAAGCGAAGTGGGCCGGAAGGTCATCGTCGTTATCACCGATGGCGTGGACGAGGGCAGCCGCTTGACGCGCAACGATGCCATCGAGGCCGCTCAGAAAGCCGACGCCGTCATCTATAGCATCGACTACTACGATCCTGGCGCCTACGGCAGGTTCGGCATCGGCTTCGGCGGCAGCGGCGGAGAAGGAGAGCTGCGCAAAATGTCCGACGAGACCGGCGGCCACGTCTTCAAGGTCGACCGCAGCCACCCGCTCGACATGGTCTTCCGCGAGCTCCAGGAAGAAATGCGCAGCCAGTATTCCATCGGCTACACCCCCACCAACGACGTGAAGGACGGCTCTTACCGCCATCTCGACGTCAAGCTGGCCAACAAGGACCTCAAGGCCCAGGCGCGCAAGGGATACTACGCCGTCAAACCGGAGTCCCGCTGACCGCCCGGCTCCGCTCCGCGAAATACCCCTCCAGCGCCCGGCGCACCGGCGGCATCGGATCGAGCCCCACCCGTTCCATCTTGGCGTTCGACAGCGCCGAATACTTCGGCCGCCGCGCCCGTGTGCGGTATTCCCGCTCGCTGGTGGCCAGCAACATCGGCTTCAAGCCCGCCACCTCGAAGATCGTTCGCGCAAACTGAAACCACGAGATCGGCGCCCCGCCCCCGATGTGGAATAGGCCCCACGCCCCCCGGTCCGCCAGGTCGATGGTTCGCGCCGCCAGCAGCGGAGCGAACGTCGGCGACGCCACGTGGTCTTCGACCACCCGGATCGGTTGCCCCGAACCCGCCAGCCGCAACATCAGCTCCACAAAATTGCCGCGCGCCGTTGCCAGGCCCCTGGGGCCGAACAGGCCCGATGTGCGTACCATCAGCACCCGGTCCAGGTAGGCCTGCGCGTACAACTCCCCCGCCAGCTTCGAAACCGCATAAGCCCCCAGCGGGTGAGTAGGATCGTCCTCCGCGTAGGGATGGTGCGCAAACCCATCGAAAACGTAATCGGTCGAGAAGTGCACCAACCGCGCATCCATCTGCCGGCAGGCCAGCGCGATGTTCCGCACCGCCAGCGCATTTACCTCGAAGGCCGCTTGCGGCTCCTCTTCCGCCACGTCCACTTGGTTGTAGGCCGCGGCATTAAATACCACCTCGGCGTCGAACCTGGCAATCGCGTTCTCCACCGCCGCGGCATCCGTGATATCCACTTCGTCGCGGTCCCAACCTATCGCCGCGTAGCCCCGCGCCCTGAGTTCCCGGACCAGTTCGGCCCCCAATTGCCCGGCCGATCCAAACACCACCGCTCTTTGGTTCATAGGAACTCCACCGCCCCACAGGGGCGCAAAAAAAGCTACCGCCAGTGGTGGCTCAACACCCACGCCGCCAGCGCCAACGCCAGCGCCAGCAGCACCACCGCCGCCGCCATCCCGCGCTTCAGCCCGCGCGTTAGCCACTCCGCCCGGCTTGACCCGTCCCGATCGCCCAGAATCGCCTGCACAAGCTGCCCTGGGGCGGCATCCGGGAGCTTCCCCATGGTCTTGGCAATCTCCTGCCGCCCGCGCCGGTCGGCGATCAGTATGGTCCCGGCATTTCCCCCGCTGGTGGACTTCAGCAGCCTGGTTCGCAGGCCCGGCGGGATCTCCTCCACCGAGCGGTATACCAGGTCTGCGCCGGCCGTCGAGATCAACACCGTGGACGTCTGGAACAGACCCGACGCGTCGCCCTTAGGCTCGCCACAATGCGGACACCGGGCCTCTTCTCCGTCGAAATCCTTCCCGCAACGGCTGCAAGTCATCGCCCTACCGAGGCTTCATTTCCCACATGATCCAACACCACCTGGATGAATCCCAGCGCGGCCTTCGATAATGCCTTGTCCTTACGATAGATCAAACCCAGCCGCCGGATCATCCGTTCCGGCGCCAGCGAAATCGCGCGCAGCTTCCCCGCCGCCATTTCCTCGCCGCAGTTCGACACCGCCAGGAACGTCGCCCCCAGGCCCGCCATCACGAACCGCTTCATCATCTCCGTGGAATCCAGTTCCATCGAGACCCGGATGTCGTCTTCCACCGGCTCCAGCCATTCGTTCAGCCGCGTCCGCGTCTTGCCCTGCTTGGGAAGTATCAGGAAGTGCTGCACCAGGTCCTGCGGCAATACCGCTTTCCTGTCCGCCAGGGAATGATGCGCCGGAACAATCAGCCGGATCTCGTCGTGGTATATGCTCACCACCTGTATGCGCTTCTCTTCCACCGGCAGTTGCGTAAGGCCGAAATCCGCCGCGTTCTCCATCACCGCTTCCACCACCCGCCCGCCGTAGGCGCGCAGTACCTGGAGCTGCACCGCCGGAAAGAGCTGGCGGTATTCCGAAAAAACCTTTGGCAGAACGTAGATGCAAGTGGCTTCGTTGGCCGCAATCGCCAGTTCGCCGCGCGGGCTGCTTTCCAATTCCGCCACCGCGTCCTGCGCCCGCCGCCGCAGTTCCAACATCTGTTCGGCATATTCCGCGAAAACCTTGCCCGCGGTGGTCAGCGAAATGCGGCTCCCGAAGCGCTCGAACAGGTCGGCGCGCAGTTCCTGCTCCAGTTGGCGCACCTGCGCGCTAATCGCCGGCTGCGTGCGATAGCACGTCAGGGCGGCCTTGGAGAAGCTCTTTAGCCGGACAATCTCCAGAAACGTATGTAGCTGGTCGAAGTCCATGGGGCGCCCTTTGGGCGCGTCGCCTAAGTATTGTAGCAGAGGCTTCTGGATGGTGCGCTCCGGCTCCCTGGCGGCGGCCTCACCGGTAACGGTAGAGTGTCACGCGCTGGATGCCGCGGTCAGGGTCGCCGGCCAGGCGTTTGCGCAAATCCAGGAAATCTCCCTGGCCGGCGTCGTCGCCCGCCAGACGGCGCCCGGGAACCCACCGGCCGTTAACAAACGTGCCTTCTTCCACGGTAGCCAGTCCGGCCAGCGGGGGTCCCGGCGTGTTGGGAGAAAAAGTGACGCTCACGTCGTTGCCCGCGGCATAGTATTCGTCCGGCCCCGTCGCAATGAAAATTGCCGCCGAGAGGAGCGGGGTTCCTTGCGGTGGCGGTTCAACTCGGGGCGCCAGAAACGCGACCTCCAGCGTGTAATTCCCTACCCCGATTTTCTGCGGCGGGTCGTTCGGGCCCAGCAGAACGGCAGACATTGTCCCCTTGCCCTGGTGTTCCGCAATCAGGGGCGCCAATTGCGCGATCAGGTCGTAGCCGCTGATCTGATCGTTGTCCGGAGTTAGCGACCTGTCGAATCCCATCGGCGAGTAACCGATCGCATTATAGCGTCCGAAGGCGTAGAGCCCCTTGAGTGCGCTTCCCCGCCCGCCGTTCGTCTCGGGCATGAACAACGGGTTCCCGGATCGCGTGTACTTTGCGCACCACGCGTCGAAGTCGGGGGTGTAAATGTCGGGCGCGAATATGTCGATTCGCGGCGCCCCGGCTCTCCAAACGTCAATTGTGTCAGGCATAGGGCCGCCGCTCTGTCCGCCTCTGAGGAGCGGCGCAGGTTCCTTCCCAAATCCGAATTGCGGGCAGTTCACATACATCGGCAGTGGGTATTCGGCTTTGCCCGCCTCCGCCACCCGGCCGATGTAGCGCGCCAGATTCCAGCCCATGAAAATTTCATCCGTCGGCCTGCCCTTGCCGAACACTTCTTCCCACGTCCCGGATGTTTTCAAGCCGGCCGCCTCCCACACCTGGCGAAGCTCCGGACTCAGCGTATCCTTGTGCTTCTCAAGGTAGTCCATCAGCTCCTTCGGTACCGGCCCCTCGAAAGCCTGATTGGCCGCGGGCGAGCGGTCGCGCGTGTCCCCCTGCATTCCCACTTCGTTCTCCACCTGGATCATGATGACGGTGTGCTGCTGGCCATCCACTTCCTTGACGTGCCGCATCAGGGCGGCAAAGCCGCGAGCGTCGGCATCCCGGTTGGCATCGCTGAGGGGGCTGAGCAGTTCGATGCTCCTGCTCCCTGCGATCTGGACGCGCGGCCGCCCCGGTCCTGCTGAGATCAAGGGCAGGGGACCCCCTACCATCTGCGCGCGGGGAAAGCGCTCGAAGTCCCTCTTCACCCAGTCGGGCGCGAAGCTGGACAGGCCGTTCTTCCAGCTTCCGAACCATAGAAGCACGAGATGCAAGTCGTGAGTCCGTACATCCCGGATCACGCCGTCCAGCACACTGAAGTCGAACCTCCCTTCCTCTGGTTCGATCTTGGCCCAGGAAACGGCCGCTACGACGGTGTTGAGTTTTGCCTGGGCGACAATCCTCGGCCATACCACCTTCTTCCAGTACTCCAGGTTGCTGGCGCTATTGACGCTCAATTGCGACCCCAGCACCAGGAACGGCTTGCCATCGACGATCAACTGGGTGGCGGTGCCCTGCTTTCGTAAGTGAGGGATGTCCGAAGCGGACTGACTCGCAGCCAAGGCGAGAGAGCACACAAAAGTGGCGCAAAACAAGATTCGAAGTTTCATGATCCACCTTACTTAACTTAACTACCCGCGCTCATTCGTAGCGGTACAGCGTAACGCGCTGAATGCCCAGGCTTCTGAAGGACAGATTGTCCCCCTGCTCGGTTTCGTCGCCGGCGAGCTGGCGTCCGGGAACCCAGCGGCCGTTCACAAATTTGCCTTCTTCCACGGTGCCGAATCCGGCCAGCGGAGGCCCCGGTGTGTTCGGCGAAAAGGTGACGCTCACACCCCTGCCGGCCACAAAGTACTCGTCCGGACCGGTCGCAATGAAAATTGCCCCCGCGAAGGGCTGGGTTTCCTGCGGCGCTGGTGTCGCAGGCCGTCGGGGCTGTGTATACCAGGCCTCCAACGTGTAGTTTCCCACCCGCACCTTCTGAGGCGGATCCTTCGGGCCTAGGAAAACGGCGGACATCGTGCCTTTGCCCTGGTTAGCCAGAATCAGGGGCGTCAATTGCGTGATGAGGTCGTAGCTGCCGATAAGGTCGTCGTCGGGCGCCCTGGACCCGTCGACACCGAAGGGAGAGTAGCCGATAGCGTCGTAGCGTCCGAAGGCGTAGAGCGCCCTCATCGAGCCTTCCTGCCCACCCTGCGTCTCGGGTATGAAAATCGGGTTCCCGGATCGGGCGTACATTGCGCAAGACTCCACAAACCAACTGTAAAGGTCGCCCGAGACTATATCGATTCGCGGCGCCCCGGCTTGCCAGACCTCCAGCAGGTGGGCCTCGGGGCCGCCGCTGTTCACTCTTTCGGGCGGTAGCTCATTCCCCGTATGGCCACGCCCCCCAAATCCGGACATCCATCCGTTCACGTACATCGGTATCGGGTATTCGCCTTTGCCCGCCTCGGCCACCCGGTTGACGTAGCGCGCAAAGTACCAGGCCATGAAGAGTTGATCCGTTGCGACGCCTTTCCCGAACACCTCCTCCCAGGTACCGGATGTCCTGAAGCCGGCCGCCTCCCACACCTTGCGAACCTCCGGCAGCAGCTCGTTCTTCTGCTTCTGAAGATAGTCCATCAGCACCTTCGGCACCGGCCCCGCGTACGCCTGATTGGCCACGGGCGAACGGTCGCGGGAGTCCCTCTGTACATTAATCTCGTTCTCCACCTGGATCATAACGACCGTGTGCTGTTGGCCATCCACTTCCTTGACGTGCCGCATCAGGGCCGCATAGGCCCGCGCATCGGCGTCCCGGTTCGCATCGCTGAATGGGGAAAGCAGCTCGATGGTCTTTCCCCCCTGTATCTGGATACGCGGGAAGCGCTTGAAGTCCCTCTTTACCCAGTCGGGCGGGTAGCTCGAGAGACCGTTCTTCCAGCTCGCGAACCATAGAAGCACGAGATGCAGGTTGTTACTCCGTGCACCCTGGATCACGCCGTCCACCACGCTGAAGTTGAACTTGCCTTCCTGCGGTTCGATCTGGTTCCAGGAAACCCCCGCCAGGACCGTGTTGAGTTTTGCCGCCGCGAGCTTCGGCCAAACCGGCTTCATGTACTCGAGACCGGTGGCGCTGCTGTTGTGAAGCTCCCCCGCCAGCGCCAGAAACGGCTTGCCGTCGACGACCAGTTGGGTGGCCGTCCCCTGCTTCTGCAAGTGAGGGATGTCCGAAGCAACAGCGAGAGAGCACACAAAAGTGGCGCAAGACAGAATTCGAACTTTCATGATTACCTTCCTTAACTACCCGCCCTCATTCGTAGCGGTACAGCGTGACGTGCTGGATGCCCAGGTTCCGCAAGGACACATAGTCCCCCTGTCCGGTTTCGTCGCCGGCGAGCTGGCGGCCGGGAACCCAGAAGCCGTTCACGAAACTGCCTTCTTCCACGGTGCCGAGTCCGGCCTGCGAAGGCCCCGGTGTGTTCGGCGAAAAACTGACCGTCATTCCGCTGCCGGCCACGAAGTACTCGTCCGGCCCCACCGCAATGAAGATTGCCGCCGTGGAGGGCACGGTCGCCGGTGGTGGTGGCGCGCCAGGCATAGCTCGGGGCCTCAGGGACGCGGCCTCCAGCGTATAATTCCCCACTTGAATCTTCTGAGACGGGTTATTCTGCCCGAGCAAGACGGCGGATACCGTGCCTTTGCCCTGGTTAGCTAGAATCAGCGGCGCCAATTGCGCGATGAGGTCGTAGCCGCTGATCAGGTCGGTGTCGGGCGCTCTGGACCCGTCGATACCGAAAGGCGAGAAGCCGATGGCGTTGTGGCGTCCGAAGGCGTAGAGCGCCCTGGTGGCGCCTTCCCGCCCCCCGTTCGACTCGGGGATGAACAGCGGGTTCCCGGATCGCGCGTACGCTGCCGTGGTCGACACAAAAAAGTCGTCGTTGCCGTAAATGTCGGGCGAGAGTATATCGATTTGCGGTCCCCCAGCCCTCCAAACGTCCATCAACTGACACAGAGGGCCGCCGCCATGCGCGTTGGCAGGTGGCCCTACTCTCGCGAATCCCATCACCGCCGCGTTCACGTACATCGGTATCGGGTATTCGGCTTTGCCCGCCTCGGCCACCCGCCCCACGTAGCGCGCATAGTTCCAGGCCATGAAGGCTTCATCCGTCGCGAGGCCCTTTCCGAACACCTCTTCCCAGGTCCCGGATGTTTTGAACCCGGCCGCCTCCCACACTTGGCGGAATTCCGGAATCAGCGTATCCTTGTGCGCCTGAAGGTAGTCCATCAGCTCCTTCGGCACCGGCCCTGTGAATGCCTTGTTGGCCACCGGCGAGCGGTCGCGGTGGTCGCCTATCACATTCATTTCGTTCTCCACCTGGATCATCAGAACCGTGTGCTGCTGGCCGTCCACTTCTTTGACGTGCCGCATCAGGGCGGCAAAGGCGCGTGCATCGGCGTCCCGGTTCGTGTCGCTGAGCGTGGAAAGGAGCTCGATGGTCTTACCGCTCTGTACCTGGATGCGCGGAAAGCGCTTGAAGTCTTTCTTCACCCAATCGGGCGGGTAGCTCGAGAGAGCGTTCTTCCAACTTCCGAACCATAGAAGCATGAGATGCAGGTTGTGGCTCCGTGCATCGCGGATCACGCCGTCCAGTACGCTGAAGTCGAACTTTCCTTCCTGCGGTTCGATCTGGTTCCAGGAAACGCCCGCCAGGACGGTATTGAGCTTGGCCTCGGCGAGCTTGGGCCAGACCGGCCTCATATACTCGAGACTGGTGGCGCTGCTGTTGTGTAGTTCCCCGGCCAGCACCAGAAAGGGCTTGCCGTCTACGATCAGTTGCGTGGCCGTCCCCTGCTTCTGCAAATGAGGAATATCCGCAGCAGAGGCGAGGGCGAAAGAAAACACGAGTGTGGAGCAAAACACAATTCCTAGTTTCATGACGATCTCCTTATGTCAGTGGTAGCGATAAAGGGTCACCCGCTGGATTCCTTTGTTCCAGAGCGACACGGTCTGCCCCTGGATGGTTTCGTCGCCGGCCAGGCGGCGCCCAGGAACCCAGCGGCCATTCACAAAAACGCCTTCTTCCACGGTGCCAAGCCCGTCGATCTCGGGCCCCGGTGTGTTCGGAGAGAAGGTCAGGCTCAGGCCTTTGCCGGCCACGTAATACTCGTCGGGCCCCGTCGCAATGAAGATAGCCGCCGCGGGGGGCATCGGCTGCCGCGTCGCCGGCGCTCCAGGATGGGACGCAAACTGGAACGTGGCCTCGATAGTGTGATTTCCCAGCCGGACTTTCTGCGGTGGGTCATTCTGGTTGAGGAGGACCGCGGTCATCGTTCCTTTGCCCTGGTGTTCTACAATCAACGGCGCCAGTTGCGAAATCAGGTCGTAGCTGCCGATGAGATTGTCGTCGGGCGCCCTGCCCCCGTCAACGCCGAAAGGCGAGAAGCCGATGGCATCGTGGTGTCCGAAGGCGTACAGAACTTTGGCCGCGCCTTCCGCGCCTGCCCCGGTTTCGGGGATGAACAAGGGGTTTCCGCTCCGGGTGAAACGCGCGCAAACCTCGGCGAAGTACTGGAGGTAGAGATCCGGCGCCAGGATATCGATGGATGGCGCGCCCGCCCGCCAGATGTCATGCACCTGGGGCTCTGGCCCTCCGCTCGGGTACACCCCCGGCCAGGGAAAGTTCGGCTGTTGCAGCCAGGCGTTCACGTACATCGGGATGTTGTATTCCTTCTTGCCGGCCTCGGCCACTGCATTCACATAACGGGCATAGTGCCACGCCATGAAGATCTCATCGGCGGGCCAACGGATCTGCCGCCAACTGTCCAGGTCCGCTTGCTTGTAGGGCGGGCTGTCCACCCGTACGGGGATTTCGAAATTCTCGGGTCTTCCCTTTCCGAAAACCTGCTCCCACGTGCCGGAGGTTTTGAACCCGGCGCCCTTCCAAACATCGCGGAACTCCGGTACCAGCGCATCTCTGTGCTGCTGGAGGTAATCCATCAGTTCTTTGGGAACCGGCCCGTCAAAGGCCTGGTTGGCCGCCGCCGACCGGTCCCGCGAGTCGAGTAGAACCCCGACCTCGTTCTCCACCTGGATCATGATAACCGTCTGCTGCTGGCTGTCCACCTCCTTGACGTGCCGCATCAGCGCGGCAAAGGCGTGAGCGTCGGCGTCCCGGTTCGCATCGCTGAGCGTGGAAAGGAGTTCGATGGTCTTCCCGCCTTTTATCTGGATGCGCGGGAAGCGCTGGAAGTCCTTCTTCACCCAGTCAGGCGGGTAGCTCGAGAGACCGTTCTTCCAGCTCGCGAACCAGATGAGAACGAGGCGCAGGTTGTGACTCCGCGCATCCCGGATGACGCCGTCCAGCACGCTGAAATCGAACTTGCCTTCCTGCGGCTCGATCTGCGCCCAGGAAACACCCGCGATGACCGTGTTCAGTTTTGCCGCCGCGAGCTTCGGCCAAATCGGCTGCATGTACTCGACGCTCGAGGCGCTGCTGTTGAGCAACTCCCCCGATAGCGCCAGGAACGGCTTGCCCTCGACGATCAGTTGGGTGGCTGTCCCCTGCTTCCGAAGGTGAGGGGGTTCCGCGACCGGTCTGCTGGCGCAGTCAATCGAAACCAGGGCCAGACCACAAACCAGGGTCCATCCATACAGACCCGAAACTCTCATAACAACTCCTGTCAGCCAGGACTCAATTTTTGAACTTCCTGGCCGGTATCGATTATACATCCAGTCACCTCGTTGGCGTCGTTCGATAATCGATAGGAGATGCCCTCACGAACTTCGCAGGAACAGTTCGATCGCCAGGCGGCGCAGTACAACGCGCAGTGGAATGCGTGGAACGGCGAAACGCTTGCGTGGCTCATCGAACACGCGCACTGCCGGCCTTCCGACCGCTGGCTGGATGTCGCCACCGGCGCCGGCTTCACGGCTGTGGCCTTCGCGCGCTTGGTTGCGGAGATGACCGGCCTGGACGTCTCTGCGGCTATGCTGCGGGAGGCCCGTGAGCGAGCACGGGCGGCCGGGCTTGCCAACCTGGTCTTTGAGACGGGGGCGGCTGAATCTCTTCCCTTCCCGCCGGAGGGCTTCGACGGCGTGGTTTGCCGCTTGGCGGCTCACCATTTCCTCTCCCTGCCCAAGTTCGTTGCGGAGGCTTACCGGGTGCTGCGGCCGGGCGGGCGGCTTCTGGTCGCCGATTCCGCCGAGCCGGACGGCGCGCCCGAAGTGGATGCCTGGCACAATCACGTCGAGGCACTGCGGGATGGCTCGCACGTCCGCAACTATACTCCTGCGGAATGGCGTAGCTTCGTCACCGGCGCCGGGTTCGTGCTGGAGGAACTGGATCAGGTGCGCGAATCCGTGCCCATCACCATGCGGGCGTGGCTCAAGAAAGGCGGCTGTAGCGGGGAGGCGGCCGCCGAGGTGCGCCGCCTGTTCCTCGAAGCGCCGGCTGAGGTGGCGCGGACATTCTCCATCACCCGAATGCCGGACGGCGACATCGGCTTCCAGTGGGTCCGGATCGCACTGTCGGCGCGCAAGCCGGGCTAACCGCCATTTCTCACAGGGGCACTGGCAAAAAGCCGCCTTTCATGGCATAACTGAGTTTCCACACAGCAGTTAACGCCAAAAAAAGACGGCCTTTGCTATGACACAGTGTAGCCAATCC
>Ga0181518_10000845_pt1 | contig 32611 bp, 25 predicted proteins | sample PEATcosm2014_Bin_28_FD_119751 | JGI IMG/M metagenome (GOLD analysis project Ga0181518, IMG submission 119751) | Peatland microbial communities from MTU Mesocosm Facility, Houghton, MI, USA - PEATcosm2014_Bin01_60_metaG | ecosystem: Environmental > Terrestrial > Soil > Wetlands > Peat | place...
ACACGAAAACGGGGTCCCAGGGTCTCCCCGGAAATAGCTATCTACTAGGTACTTCGCGAGAGCGGACGACGGGATTCGAACCCGCGACCCTCACCTTGGCAAGTCGATCCTAGCTCAGCTTCTTCAAGGGTCTTCCCATATAAGCGCAGTTCAAGCCATCTATACCGTCCGTCTATGTCCACACCGTAGTACCAAATCCTGTGTCCTAGTGGCACGAATGTGGCACGACGACTAACTCGAAACTCCGTGTTCAGAGCGTGATTTTGGTGACCCTCAGAGCGTCGTTTCTCGATGTCGTGGACCATACCAACCGAGTGCTTTGCGCCCGCGCTCTCCCGAGCAAGGGACGGAAGCGATCCTCATAGTCCGAGAGTGGTGAGGTACTGACGGCCATCCTCTGAGAGAACAGGTCCGTGTGTCAGCAGCGGCGAACGGTTCCTCGAATGAGCAACCCTTGGAGCGCCGGTCCGAGCTGTGGGGCCGATTCGGCGTCCGGACCATGTCAGATAGAGGTACTCGGTTGGTCGAGTCATCGCGACGTAGAGAAGGCGTCTCTCTTCGTCAGGATGACTATTCGGGAGAGGGATGACGTTCTCCTCGACGCCAACCACGATTGCCGCTCGCACCGTGAGACCCTTTGAGCTTGCCATTGACATCAGTCGTACTGCGCCCGCTGCTCGTCCAGATCGCAAATCCCTCCCCACCGGCTGAACCTGGTTAAGGAACCTCCCAAGACCTTCCTCTCGATCAACGACCGAGTCGAGGTCGTTGAGCAATACCGTGAAACGCTCTTCGCATCCGCCGAAGAGCCGCGCTTGCTCTGTTAGCCACGCTCCCCAGCCTCCGTCGTCGAGATCAACAGTGAGGAGGTCGATGCTCTCGATGAGACCGAGGAGAGGCTGAATCACGCCCGCCACGATCCTGGCTTGTGTGGGGGGAAGTGTTGGGTACCCCGCAGTGTGTTCTGCAAGAAGCTGGTCAACGAAGCGGTGGTTGGCGTTCACGGCAGCGTCGTAAAAGTGATTTCGCACTGCAGGACCGATCCCATTGGTCAGGTGGAGCATCGTCCACCAGGCCAACGAGTCCTCCCTGTTGACGATAAGCCGAGCTAGGGCAAGGAGCCGTCGGTTGGACGGTTCGGCGAGAATCTCTGTCACCTCTCCCGTGTTGACGACGGGCACACCGTTGAGCTGGAGGCGCTGGGCTAACGGATCGGACCACGCATTGTTGTGGTTCGACCGGAACATGATTGCGACATCTTCGGGAGGAATTCCCTGTGTTTGCGTCAGCCACTTCACGAGCCGAGCTACACCGTCGGCCTCCTGGTCCCAATTGTGGAAACGAAGGTATCGAGCCACCCCGGTAACACAGTGTGCCGCCGCTGTGAGTTGTGGCCGTGAAGGACGACCGGGCAGTCCTTCGATGACGTGGCGAGCCCAATGGAGTATCGAAGTAGCGCATCGCTGGCTGATAGACAGCGAGTAGTCATTCGCTCCGGGGTAGTCGTCCTCCACGAATCGCCGGATGCCGATTGGGTGCGCGCGGCGAAAGGAGTAAATCGACTGGTCGTCGTCGCCAGCTCCGATGAGGGTTCTCCCGCGGTACGTGATTTGTTTCAGCGCTGAGAGGTCACACTGGTTGAGGTCTTGGTACTCATCGACAACCATGAACTCCCAGTTCCCGAGGTCAAGGTCGTCGTGATCTTCCAAAGCACGAAGCAACCGAAAGGGAAGCTCTGACAGGAGGGAGTACCCGAAGATTCGCCGGTGCTGTTCCCATGCACCAGCAAAGCGGTTACGGATGTCGGCTGGAAGGTTTGGGTCTTCGTCCTCTTCAAGAGACTCCCAATTTGAGGCCATCTCTGCCTCTGCTCGGTCGATGAGTCTCACGTTGCAATCGACGAGGAAGCCCAGATGTACTCGTATCAGTTCCTTCCACTCCCAATCATCCGCGATGCGGATTGGTTCTGGGAGACCAGAGGCGCCGGGATTTGATAGCAGTGTTGCGATGGCGAAGGAGTGAACTGTGCTGGGCTGGTCGAGAACTTCAGGGTGCTCGGCAACCTTTTCCTTCAGTTCGTTCGTTGCAGCGCGGGTGAACGTGAGAAGTCGGCCTTTCTTCCCGGCATCACCGAGGCGGAGCATCAGCCGAATGACTGTTGCACTCTTCCCGGTGCCCGGCCCCGCGAGAATGCGGGCATGATTCGCCGCGTCGTGGTCAATGACTACTTGCTGTTCCTCTGTAGGGGGCCAAGTCACCTCAGAGGTCCGCTTGTGCCGAGCTGGACAAGGCAGCCAGTTCCTCTTCCGTCAAGCCCGTGTCTTCGAGAACCTTCTCGACAGTCGCACCGAGCTTGGCGACCGCACGGCGAACTTCATCATCGTCCCGCTCGATGGGGATGTAGAACCCGATCACTTTGCCGTGCCTGTTGACAGCGATCGTCTCGGAACCGGAAAGGTAGGTGCTGGCGTTGTTGCGAAACTCGCGGACGCCGACGGTTTTGAGCTTTCGCATTGTGTCTCCTTGTGTACACAGTGTGGCGCTTCTTCGTGGCAATGGTCAACGCAGCTGATGTTTCGCGTGTCGGCCTCGTGGCACACCAACGAGGGTCGAGCGGCTTCACTTCTGGACTGCTACCACCCCGTCCGATGGGGCTACAGCCTCAAGACGTGCTGAGGATGCAGTGCATCCTTCGGGCATTCCGCTCCCTGCGTGGGTGGTTGGTCGCCTCCATGAATTCGCTTTCGGCTGGAGGGCACCTCGATGGCCAAAACTCTCAACCTCATTCAGAGGTTTACCCGCTCAAGAAGGAGCGACGAGGACCCCGAAGCTGTAGCAAAAGTGCAGCTCGATGTGAAATTTTCGCATCGACGACATAGCCACTGCTGCCGGAGTCGCACTCGCTCTCTGCCTGAACCGCTAGGACGAACTGACTCTGGCCATATATAGACACGCAGAACCGTCTTGCGGGACACGCCGTGGTGTCCACCGGATGGGTCCAGGCAGCGCTCCCCAGCGCCAGCCCGATTCTCGCCGGAGCCGAAGCCTGCCAGGCGAGCCGCTGCATCCTCATTCGCTGCCGCCACTGCGTACCACGTAGTGCCTCGGAAGCCGAGCAAAGCTCCTACCCGTGCCATCGCTGCAGCGTGCAGCCGGTACGGGCTCTCTGTGAGGGACCACTTGGTGGTGGTCGCCTCAGGTAACTAAACGGGCCGTGACCTGCGTCCCGTCCAGCCCAGGCACCCCTGTCGTACCATCAGATCATGACTCTTATCTGCTCACGCCCTCCTTTCACGCCCTCTGGGCATAGCGGAGGGTGCGCGCAATGACGACTGACCGTAGGCAACCACGCGAGATCGACGGCAAGGGTCGAACCGTTCGGGAACTCCTCGCTGGACGGAAGTACTCGATCGATTACTACCAACGAGAGTACAAGTGGCAGACCAAGCAGGTTGCAGAGCTGATCGACGACCTGGCGACCAAGTTTCAGGAGAGCTACGAGCCTGGGCATGAACGGTCCGCAGTGGCCGAGTACGGCCACTACTTCCTCGGCTCGATCATCATCAGTGACAAAGACGGCAGCAAGTTCATCATCGATGGACAGCAGCGACTCACGACCCTGACCCTGCTACTCATCTATCTCCAGCACCAACTGCAAGACTCTGAACAACGAACCCAGCTCGCAGAACTCATCTTCTCTCAGAAGTTCGGTAAGCGCTCCTTCAACCTGGACATTCCAGAGCGCACTCCTTGCATGGAGGCGCTCTATACAGGTCAGGACTTCATCGCAAACGATTTACCGGAGTCCATTGCCAACGTTCTCGCGAGATATGCGGACATTGACGACTCCTTCCCAGAGGACTTGCGTGACTTGGCACTGCCCTACTTCGTGGATTGGCTGATCGAAAGCGTTCACCTCGTTGAGATCACTGCCTACTCCGATGACGATGCGTACACGATCTTCGAAACAATGAACGACCGCGGACTCTCACTCACGCCTGCAGACATGCTGAAGGGGTATCTCCTTGCCAACATCACTGATGATGATGGCCGAGTTCATGCTGGAAAAGTATGGAAAGAGCGTATCGGTGCGCTCATGGACCTGGGTAAAGATGAAGACGCCGACGGGATCAAATCGTGGTTGCGTAGTCAGTATGCCGGAACAATCCGGGAGCGCAAACGAGGTGCTGCACCAGAGGACTTTGATCTCATTGGTACAGAGTTCCACCGCTGGGTACGTGATCACGAAGATCGCTTAGGTTTAGAGAAGAGCAGCGACTTCGTTCGGTTCATCGACCACGACTTTGCTTTCTACGGCCACTGGTACGAACGGCTACGCAGCGCCGCCGAGACACTTACGCCGGGGCTTGAGTGTGTCTACTTCAATGCAGAGCACAATTTCACCCTGCAATACCCGGTTCTCCTCTCGCCACTCCAGATAAACGACGCCGAGGAAACCATCTACCGCAAAGTGCGAGTCACTGCAGCCTTTCTCGACATCCTCATCCATCGGAGAATTTGGAACTGGCGTGCAATCGACTATTCCACCATGCAATACGCGATGTTCATCGTCATGCGGGACATCCGAGGTAAGGAAACGGTCGAGCTAGCAAGTCTTCTACGCCAACGGCTTGACGCTGAGACCGAGACATTCTTGAGCAACGAAAGCTTTCGCCTCCACGGCATGAACGGACGCCAGATTCATCGATTGCTGGCACGAATGACCGAATTCGTCGAAACGCGATCGGGATTGCCTTCTCACTACGTGGACTACGCAAAGCGTGGCGGCAACGCAGGCTTCGAGATCGAGCACATCTGGGCAAATCATCCAGAGCGCCACGAGGATGAGTTCGCCCATCCGAGCGAGTTCGGGGAATACAGGAACCGCATTGGAGACCTGCTGCTCCTACCGAAGAGCTTCAACGCGAGCTATGGCGATTTGCCCTATGAGGAGAAGCTCGTGCACTACGACAGTCAGAACCTCCTTGCACGGAGCCTCAACGAGAACGCGTATGACCACAATCCGGGTTTTCTACGTTTCGTGCAGGACAGTGATCTCGCCTTCCGCGCACACTCCGAGTTCCGGAAGGCCGACCTGGATGCCCGGCAGGAGCTTTACCGTCAGCTTGCCGAGCACATCTGGAACCCAAACAGACTCGAACTAGAAGCTATGCCACCTGCCTCGATGGTCCATGGAGGTACCAGTGGTGGCTCCAAGTAGACGACCGAAGGGAAAGACCACAGCGACTCCGTCCACAACATCGTCAGACGGCAACGGCACACTCGATGTGAAGGCGCTGGAAACTTGGCTCTGGGAAGCTGCTTGCCAAATTCGTGGGCCGCTCGATGCTCCGAAATTCAAGGACTACATCCTTCCGCTCATCTTCCTCAAGCGGCTCTCGGACGTCTTCGACGATGAAGTCCTTCGAGTCGCTGATGAGGTCGGCGACATCGACATAGCTCGACAGATCATCGAGCAAGATCACGGCCTGGTCCGATTTTACCTCCCTGCAGAGAGTCGTTGGCCGCTTATCGCGCTGAAGACCACGGGACTCGGCGAAGCGTTGACTGATGCAGTTCGTGCCGTCGCCCGACAAAATCCTCGGCTCCAGGGCGTCATCGACACCGTCGACTTCAACGCAACGACTGCTGGTCAACCGATCGTGGACAACGACCGGCTTGCTGCATTGGTAAAGACGCTCGGGCAGCATCGACTCGGTCTGCAAGACGTCCAGCCCGATCTCCTCGGACGAGCATACGAATACCTGCTCCGGAAATTTGCCGAGGGTCAGGGTCAAAGTGCTGGGGAGTTCTACACTCCTGCCGAAGTCGGTCGCCTCATGGCACGCATACTCGATCCGCAACCTGGCATGACCGCCTACGACCCATGCTGTGGATCCTCCGGGCTTCTGATCAAATGCCACCTGCGACTCCTCGAAACGCACGGCAAGGCAGTGAACGAACACCGCGAACTGCCTCCAGAGGTCGCACCGCTGCGATTGTTTGGTCAGGAAATCAATCCCTCTACGTTCGCCATGTCCCGGATGAACGCGTTCCTCCATGACATGGATGCCGAGATCGCGCTCGGAGACACCATGCGGAATCCGGCCTTTACGAGCCGCAGTGGACACCTTCGGCAGTTTGATCTTGTGACTGCGAATCCGATGTGGAATCAGGACTTTCCAGAGGACCTGTATCGCAACGACACAACAGACCGCTTCGCCAGTGGCATTCCACCTAGCTCTTCCGCCGACTGGGGTTGGGTCCAACATATGGTGGCTTCGCTCAAGCCTGAGGGACGGATGGCGATCGTCCTAGATGCGGGGGCGGTAAGTCGAGGGAGCGGCAACGCTGGAACGAGTCGTGAGCGCGATATACGAGCGGCCTTTGTAGAGGCGGACGTCATCGAAGGCGTGGTTCTGCTCCCCGAGAATCTTTTCTATAACACTACGGCCCCCGGGATCGTCATGATCCTCAACCGTGCGAAGGCGCATGCAGGCGAAGTTCTAATGGTGAATGCATCGCAGCTCTTTGTGAAGGGAAGGCCCAAGAACGAGCTGTCCGACGAATACGTGGCGCAAGTCCACACGCTCTTTGTCAACTGGGAGTCAGTCGAGCAGCAATGCGATGTTGTTACGACGGAACAGATCGCTTCCAACGACTTCAACCTTTCACCCAGTCGCTACGTCGCTGGGGCTGTGGCTGGCGAGGTGCTGCCTCTCGACGAAGCAGTCAAGCTTCTCCGAGAAGCTGAAGCCAAGCGAGCGGAGGCTGACCGGCAGCTCTGGGTAGTTCTTAAGGAGCTGGGTATTGAATGAAGACTGATGCCGCTCAGTTCGCAGACATTTCCCAAGCCGGGACCTGGTCAATGGTCGAAGTCGGCGATCTGGGCGAGTTCGTGAACGGTTACCCCTTCAAGCCGGGCGAATGGGCTGTTTCAAAAGGTGATCCCATAATCCGTATTCAAAATTTGACGGACCCGGCGAAACCATTCAACTATTTTGCGGGTGATATCGGTGCACGTTACCGCGTACATCCCGGCGACCTACTCGTCTCCTGGTCCGCATCACTTGACGCTTTTCTTTGGAATGGTCCCGATGCCTGGTTGAATCAGCACATCTTCAAAGTAACTCCGAATATGGATGTTGTTGATCCGGATTTCCTTTACTTCCTGATGAAGCGAGAAATTAGGAACATCGCTTTGTCTGCGCGCGGTTCGACCATGAAGCATGTAACTGGGAAGATATTTCGCCAACATAGAGTCTCGCTCCCACCGCTCGATGAGCAACGACGGATCGCGCGCATTCTCTCGACGATCCAGGTGGCAATAGCGTCGAGTGATAACGAGGTGCGGAACTCGCGAACACTTCGCCGCTCACTCCTGACAACACTCTTGCGAGACGCTCAGAAGTCCTCGCCCATGCTGCCGTTAGAGGACATCGCGACTATTGAGCGCGGGCGGTTTACGCATCGACCTCGAAACGATCCGGCATTTTACGGCGGAGACACACCATTTATTCAGACAGGCGACATTACGAGAGTCGCTAGCGCCGGAGGCATAGTCCGAGGCTATTCGCAGACGCTGAATGAGCGAGGACTAGAAGTGAGCAGGGTATTTCCCGAGAGGACGATAGCGATCACCATCGCAGCAAACATCGGCTTTACCGCGATGCTTGCGTTCCCAGCAGCATTTCCTGACAGCATCATCGCGATCACGCCGACAGCTGCAGTTGACGCTGAGTATTTGAACTACTACCTAAGCACTCAGCAAGAAGAGATGGACCGACGCGCTCCAAGGGGCACTCAGAAGAACATCAACATCGAGTTCTTGAGACCTTGGCCAGTGCTGGTCCCGTCACTGAAGACCCAGGAAACTATCGCTGAAGCAATGCGAGTCGTTGAAGCGGAGATCACGGCATGCAGCCAAGATGGGGCTGCGCTCCGCCAACTCTTCTCATCTGCATTCTCGACACTTCTGGAACCTGCACCATGACTACAGGCTCTGAACGAGGCTCTGTGCAGAACCCCTTCGTCCGCTATGCCGCCGAGGTCGGTTGGACCTACCTCACTCGCGAGCAGGCACTCCAATTTCGTGGCGACGAATCCGGAATTGTTTTCACGGACGTCCTTGTTGACCGGCTTCAGGTGCTGAACCCTGGGATCGTCAATCGCGATCGCGCTGTCGACCTTGCGCATCGGATCGTCCGTGCACTCCCGACTATCAAAGGGAACGAGGACGTCTGGAAGTACCTCCGAGGACTGAAGAAGGTCTTCGTCGAAGAAGAAAACCGAGAACGAGATGTCAAATTCCTCGACGCGGAGGAGCCCTCGAACAACGTGTTTCATGTCACGGACGAGTTCTCCTTTCGCCCACGACCCGACGCAGAGGCAATCCGGTTTGATGTCGCATTGCTCATCAACGGCATTCCGGTCGTTCTCATCGAGACGAAGTCGGCGACGAAGCGTGACGGGATGGCGGAAGCCTTGGTCCAGGTCCGCCGGTACCACGAGCAGGGACCAGAAGCCCTGGCAGTGCTGCAACTGTTTGCTATCACTCATCTCCACAAGTTCCTCTATGGGGCGACGTGGAACGCCAACCGCAAGTCGCTCTACAACTGGCGGGACGAGGTGGCCGGGAACTATGAGGACCTCGTAAAGACATTCGTCGCTCCGGACCGAGTGCTTCGAGCCATCTCAGACTTCATCGTCTTCAGCGATATTGATGGCGAGCTGAACAAGTTCGTGCTCCGCCCGCACCAGATGCGCGCCGCGGATCGAGTGGTAGAACGCGCGAAGGATCCGGCGAAGCGTCGAGCGCTCGTGTGGCACACCCAGGGCTCAGGCAAGACCTACACCATGATCTCTGCCGCGAAGCTGCTCATCGCCGACCGGACGCTGGAGCACCCGACCGTGCTCATCATCATTGACCGGATTGAGCTGGAGACACAGATGACCGCGAATCTCGAAGCACTTGGCTTCGGGGATGTTCAGGTCGCGGCATCGAAGGACGACTTGGAGCATCTACTTCGGTCGGACTGGCGCGGCCTCATCGTCTCAATGATCCACAAATTTGACCGAATACCACCAGATCTGTGCAAGCGGGAAAACGTCTTCGTCCTCATCGACGAGGCGCACCGCACGACCGGAGGTGCACTCGGGACGTACCTGTTAGCAGCTTTGCCGAACGCTACCTATGTCGGGTTCACCGGGACACCGATCGACAGAACTGAACATGGCAAGGGCACGTTCAAGACCTTCGGTACCGACGACGAGAGTGGTTTCCTCGACAAGTACTCAATACGAGAATCGATCGCGGACGGCACCACAGTGCCTCTCAACTATGCGCACGCTCCCAACGAGCTTCTCGTCGACCGGTCGACACTGGAGGCGGAGTTTCTCCAAATCGCGGAACTGGAAGGTGTCTCAGATATCGAGACACTGAATAAGGTTCTGGAACGTGCAGTGACGCTCCGGAACATGATGAAGAACCCCGAGCGGGTTGAGGGCATTGCGAAGTACATCGCCGAGCACTTCAAGGGCAACGTCGAGCCCATGGGCTATAAGGCATTCGTCGTCGGCGTCGACCGAGAGGCGTGCTCTCTCTACAAGGACGCGCTCGATCGGTATCTTCCGCGGGAATACTCCGAAGTAGTCATCAGCCGTGGGCACAATGATCCGTCAGAGCTCCGGCGGTTTCACTACGACGAGACGAAAGAACTGGAGATTCGCAAGGCATTCCGGAAGCCGGATGGTGTACCGAAGCTCCTCATCGTGACCGAGAAGCTCCTCACCGGATTCGATGCCCCCATCCTGTATGCGATGTACCTCGACAAGCCGATGCGCGACCACGTCCTTCTGCAGTCCATTGCCCGGTTGAATCGTCCCTACGAGGACGCGGACGATCGGGCAAAGCCCGCGGGCTTTGTCCTCGACTTCGTTGGCATCTTTGAGAAGTTGGAGGATGCGCTCGCCTTCGACTCTAAGGACGTCTCCGGAATCGTTACTGGCATCCCGGACCTCCAAAAGCGCTTCGCTGAATTGATGGCCAAAGGACGTGAGAACTACCTCAGTATCGGGCGAGGGCTCCACGCCGACAAGGAAGTGGAGGCCATCGTCGAGTACTTCCGCGACGAAGATCAACGTACCGCCCTGCAGGAATACATCGCGGAGCTCGAGAACTTGTTCGAGATCATCTCGCCTGACGTGTTCCTCCGTCCGCACCTCGACAACTACGACGGCATCATGCGTATCTACGCCATCGTCCGGGAGGCGTTCTACCCAGGGATTGATGTCGATCGGTCCTTCCTCCGAAAAACTGCTGAGTTGGTTCAGCAGCACACCACTCCTTCTCCGATCCGAGGCATGAGTGGGTTACACAAGCTGACCGAAGAGACACTGGATCAGCTCACGCTCATGGACACACCGGACACGGTGAAAGTCGTGAACCTCGTAAAGCTCCTACATGACATGGTGGCCAACGAGCGTGACACGAAGCCGTTTCTCATGTCGATCGGAGAGAAGGCGGAGAAGATTGCTGCTGCATTCCGGGATCGGCAGCTCTCGACCGAAGATGCCCTCATAGCTTTGGCGAACCTTGGTAAGGAAGCGATCGAGGCGGACAAAGCGCAGGAGTTGACGGGCCTCCGGCCAGAAGCGTTCGCTGCGCTCTGGTACCTCAAGGGAAAGGGGATGGATGACGCCAAGGCGCAGACCGTCGCCGAGGCAGCTGCAGCCGTCTTCGACGAGTGTCCTCAGTGGCGGCTCCGGTCAGATCAGGAACGGCAGGTGCGAATGAAGCTCCATGCGGCGTTGATCCGATCTGGTGCGAAAGATGGTTCCAGCGACTATGTCGAAGACATCGTTGAGTCGCTCCGGAGAGTTCGGCCATGAGGCGAGATGCACGACAACACTCATTTAACGCATCAGAGCCACTGGAAACACCAGTGACCCAAGAAGTTCTCAAGAGCGAAGTACAAGAGTGGGCGGAGCGACTCGATGTCGCTCCAGCAGAAGTGCGTCTTACGGGTATGAGCCGAAAGTGGGCTAGCTGTTCCACGAGGGGCAGGGTGACCTTCGCCACGGACCTGCTTGCGCAGCCAGCGCACTTCCGGCGCGAGGTCATCGTTCACGAGCTACTTCACCTCAAGGTTCCGAACCATGGGCCGCTCTTCCGGGCGTTGCTGTCAGCACACCTGAACGGCTTGGACAAACGACCAGTTCAGTAGCGGTGACTTACCCGTCCCGTATCATCTAGGGATGACGGTCGTCATCCAGTCCGGACCTAACTCGGTCGACACGTAATGCGCGTGAAGTCCCTGCACGTCGAGAATCTGCTCACGTTCGATACGTTTGAACTGCGTCTCGACGGAGGTACACACACCGTCGTCGGACCGAACGGTGCTGGAAAGTCAAATATCGTCCGACTCTTCGACCTCGTCGGTAAGGGCGTGGACTGGGCATCACTAAGTGCTCGTAATCCTGCTTACATCCAAGCGGCCCAACAGGTGCTCCAGTCATTCGCAGGAGCTCATCATCATGGAACGTCCCCGGATCGACCTGCAATCGTGCGTCTTGAAGTTGAGTTTGCAACCCCTGATGAGCGGGAGCATCTTGCAACTTTCCTCCGTGCTGCGATCCTCTGCACACTCCTAGATGAGACGAACCGCGACCCCGGTATCAAACTCGCGCTAAGTCACTGGGTGGAAACGGAGATCGTCGACGACAAGCTCACTCCGCTGTTTGCTGGGACCCTCGTTCTCCGTCACGTTGGCATGCCTCATCTCTCTTGGGACGTGAGCTATGAGTTCACACACGGAGGTGAGAACTACAGCTGGCTGCTTGCTACTCGTGGCTTCTCTCAGAGCATCGTCCGGGTGGCATCGGAACACGCCGGGCTCTCCAATATCGCGCCGAAGCAACTCAAGGAGTGTCTCCTCGGGATTCCTTCGAACACTCCGCAGACCAATCCATTGCCGGACCCTCTCCCCGAATTCGACTTTGGATCATTGTGTCCAACCGACAGCGCGGGCATGACCGCAATTACCATTCGTACCGGAACAGGTAGCTTCGACGTTGAACTTCAGCCATTTCGGCGGGCAAGTGAATTGCTCGGTATTCCGTCCGTCAGCACAGGCGGACAACAGGCGTTCGCGTTGGCCCATGTCCTTTCGATGTTGCTCGACGATGGGATGATCACGTTGGGCGAACAGTTCCGCGGACTTGGCATTGGGGGTACTCCCCCACAGCAAGCCGGACCATATTCGTGGGAAGCGCTCGTCTCGCCGCTGCGGAGCCGCGCACCCTGGGTCTTACCCATGCGGCTCTTCGAGCTGAAGAACGGCAATCCTTCGCAACGTGCCAAATACCAGGCGATTCAAAAGATGTTCACCGAATTGGCCCCTGGTCGTTCTTTCGACGTCAAGTTTCAAGCCATCGACCTTGAAGCGATGAGTCCGTCCATACTCGGTACAGGGCAGCTCGCTCTCTTCCCACCTGCCGGGTCTGAAGAGAACAGCCCGCGAAGCCGCCCTGGTGCTGCAGTGACAATCGTGGTGGATCGCACCGCGAAAGCCGACCTTCATCCAGATGATCTACCGATCCAGCTCCATGGTGGAGGAACCTGGGAGGTTCTGGTCATCGCCGAGGCGTTGGTTGAGGCTGAAGGCCGCTTTGTGATTCTCGACGAACCAGCGTTGACGCTACATCCGACTTGGCAACGTGCCTTGCGATCACGCATCCAGACCGCGCAAGGGACCTTCCTCGTCGTGACGCATTCCGCAGACCTTGTTCCGATGGAATCTGCCTCACAATTGACGCAGCTCGTCCGAATCGAAAACGAAAGCGGTGCGACTCAGGCACATCGCTTTCCGAATGGACTTCCGAATGAGGATGTTGCACGGGTCGTAAAGGAATTCTCGTTGTCAACCGATGCAGTTTCGCTGCTGTTCGCGCGAGGAGTTGTATTGCTGGAGGGTGAGACCGAGCGAGGCACGCTCCCGAAGTGGTTTGCGAGCTGTCATGCAACGGGGTCGGACATGGCCCCTGACGATCTCGATCTCGCCTTTTTCTCTGTCGGTGGGGACAAGAATTTCAGGACCCTCGTATCAGTGCTACAAGCACTGACAATTCCATGGGTCTTGGTCTGCGATGGCGCCATCTTCGATGTGCGAAAGCATCCACATATATTCGAACAGGTACTCACAGCTCACGTTCCAATCGACGAGCTAAAGAGCTATCTCGCTGGGCTCGACCCCGATGTGTCAAAGCGAGTAATGGATAACGCGGTGTTCGACGAAGAAAAGGCACTTGGCCGAACTCACGGCGTGTTCACGCTCGCAGAGGGTTGGACTACACGGGCGAAGGGCACAAAGCCAGGCACGTCGCCTGATGATGAGAGCTTCGAGGCGTTTCTGGAACGAGTCGCACCAGGAAAACTCAACGACGCAGAAGACGCTGTCGGTGATAGCAAGGTCCGCATGGGCCTTTGGATCGCAGAAAACGTAACCTGTCCACCCGAGGTGAGTGATCTTTACCTACAGATCATCACGGTACTTCAGCAGCGCGGGCTCACTTCATAGTCGCGCCAACGCCGACGAGCGGAACTCGCCAGTGTCGGTGTAGTCGAGAAGTTTCTATTGCGGAACGGATCAGGCGCGATCCTCAGGGGAAAAGCCGGTGTTCGACGCGATCAAGAATACGCATGAGTAGGCTCGCTGTCGCGACGGCTTCGGATGCCTCGGTGACGTCGTCATAGTCAACGTCACGATGACCGGCGGGATTCCGCAGCACAGCGTAGGCACCCTGGAAGAGATTCATAGTGCCGACCTGCTCGCCCTTGACAGCGCCAGGGTCCGTGAGAGGTCCAGTTGGGCGGAAGGCGTGCGTCATGAGGTCGACACCGACCATCTCATCCCCGAGGCCAGCGAGTGCTCGAACACGCACCTCTACCGCCTTCATGGCGACAAAGACCGCTTGCTCGTATTCCCCAAGAAGGAACTGACGACGAACTCGCTGCTCAATAGCCGGATGCAGCTCTTGCTCCAAACGCTCCACGGCCCGAACCGTGACGATTCCCTGTTCCAGCGCGACGCGCCCTCGGTCAGTCACGAACATGCCATCGCCATTGCTCTGGCCCGGTGTTCTCGCAATAAATGCTCGGCCTCGTAGCCACGCCATCGCCTCTGCGACAGCGCGATCAGACGGCTGACCGCGATATACGAGCAGGTAGTTGTGCTCATTCCACTCGTTGGTCGCAACGAGATCTTGAAGAACAGCAAGGCCGCGCTCGTCAACGGGGAGTGCCTGAATCTCATCCGACGAAATGCTCAGCATCTCCTTATCTTCCTCGCTCGGGGTATCCGCCCGCGTGGATTCGAACAAACGAGAACTCTTCGGACAAGCCAGCCACGTCCATGTCCGTCCCGGTGTGGTAGTTCGGCCTTTGTCGAGGGGTCAGTTCTTCGGATGGTGAATTCGGATGCTCGCGGGCGGCAACGTCCCATGCAGCAACAGCGCTCGTCCTCGCTTCATCTGCCGGAGCACCGTCGGCGGCATGAGCGGCACGGTCGCGACTGTCTCGCGATCCCCTGAGACGTTCCAGTTCCCACCGAGATACGACGGCAGGTGCTCCTCACCGGTGAGCCTTCCGAGGTAGTCGAGACCAGCTGAGTCGCTCATCCCCGGCAGGAAGACCTTGGTGAGGTGGTTCGTGAGGATCGCCTGGCCATGCTTGCCGTAGGCGGCGTCGATCTGGCTGAGCGACTGCCAGACCGTGACGAGCTGCACCCCTGCGCCCGCGAGCGTCGCAACCCACGACGCGAGCTGCTCGGGGCGGAGCGTCGCTGCCTCGTCGATCACGACGAGGAGCGGCGGATCGAGCGGGCGGTTCGCACGGATGAAGCGGTCGAAGACCTGAGCGACCAAATCGTTGAGCAGTCCGCCGAGGACGGGGCGAAGCCGGTCCTGATCCGCGAGGGGGATCGACACATAGAGCGAGTGCGCACCGGAGAGCAGCCACTCCGCACTTACCGTCGTGTCCGCGGCGGTCGCCGCGACCAGGGGGTTCACCCACGGCCAGACGACCGTACGCGCCGTCGTGTAGACGGAGGAGACGGTCCGGTGGTCGTTGCGCCACAGCCCTTCGAGGGTCTGGGTGACAAACGCCGCGACGACCTTCCGTTGCGGATCAGCGTCGCTCCGCAGTGCCCGAAGGAGCGGCGCGACCTCCCCCGCCGCGCCGTCAGTCGGTGTGTCGACGGACACGATCCAGCGCACGACGTCGGCGAAAATCCGACCATCCGTGTTCGCGGCAAGCGCCATCAGCCCCGCGATCAAGCTCTCGGCCATGTCGTTCCAGAACTGCCCCGCGCTCACGCCGGTTACGTCATGCGGCGCGGCCTCGACGAGGGCACGCGCCGCGCGCATCGCACCGTCGGTCGTCGCCGCCCCGCTCAGCGGGCTCCACCGGGCGCTTTCTATGCCCGTCACGCCCGCGGGATCGAAGACTGTCACGTCGCCAAGGGCGCTCCGGGCGTCGATCGTCGCGTCGAGCACGTCGGTCTTCAGCGAAAGCAAGATCGCCGGTCCGTCCCACTGGGAGATTCCGGCGTTCGCCATCAACGTCTTGCCGCTCCGTGACGGCCCAACAATCGCAACCGCCCCGGTCCCTGTCGTTCGCCCGCGGCGACGCTGGGTCCACGGCGGCTCGGTCGCGAGGTAGTGCCAGCCGACCTTGCCGAGGAGAAATCGGCCGTGCAGAGGCAGCCGCGCGAACAACGGACGGAGGTCGCTCGCCTTCGCGAACCTCCCTTGCGCGACGACGCCCGCGCGCGTACGACGATCGAGACTCGTGCGCTTCGAGTCGCGGGGAGCCGACCGCACGTGCCCTATGCCGAACATCACCGCGAGGAACAGCACGATCGGCGCGCCGACCTCCAGGAGGATCGCGCACCAGTACTGCTTTGCGTCAGGAAGCTCGGTGTCGAACGGCGCGGGCCACGCTTTGGCGGGATCGCTGAAGTGCTTCGGCCAGTGGACGACTGCGTTCGCTACTACGGCATCGGTCGCGCGGAAGAAGTGGCCGTGGAAGAGCCACATCGCGAGTTCGGCCGTCGACCATATGAAGCCGAGGTTCAAGACGAAGAGGACGAGGATGATGATGAACATCGCCTCCCCTGGTTCCATGTGCTGCTTGGTGCCGTTGTTCACGAGAGGACTCCTTAGAAGTCGAGAACGGGTGGTTCGATGTCGATCGCGGCGGTCTTCGCGTCGCTCCGCGCGATGGCGTCGGTGAAGGTGGAAAGCGGGTCCCGCCCCGGCGCACGTCCGTGGTGTTCCTCGCGGACGGTCGCGACGAGGAACAGCTCGTTGCGGAGCCGCCCGCGGGTGAGCGCGGTATACGCGATCTCGTTCGTAAAGCTGTCGTCGCCGAGAACGAGCACGGTGTCGCACGTGACGCCCTGGCCCTTGTGGACCGTCGTCGCGTAGCCATGGCTGAGGTCGCCGTCCTCGACGTAGGAGAAGGGCACCTCGACCTCGCGGCCATCAGCGAGCTGGATGACGAGCGCCTCGTCCGCGGCCCCGACGAGGACGCCTCGGTCGTTGTTCAACAGGCCGAGGCCGTAGTCGTTGCGGTTGGCGAGCACCTCGTCGCCGATAGCGAAGCACCGGTCGTCCGTCGCGAAGACCTCCGGCCCGAGTTCGCCGTTCGCGAGCCGCAGCTCGCGGGCACGCTCGTTCAGGTCGGCGACCGCGGCGCGACGCCCCGCGATCATCAGCACGTCCTCGCCGCGTATGCGAGCCTCGTGCCACTCTCCGACGAGCCCGTCGCGGAGCCGGTCCGCGTTCTCCGCAGTCGTCACCGCACCGTGGCGGTCGAGACGCGCCATCGCGTCAGCGACGAGCCCTTGGCGAAGCTCCGCGGCGACTTCGCGCTCGACCGGGTCGCGCTGGCGACGGTTCTCCGTCAGCTCGACGAAGCCGAGTCGCGACGCGAGGCCGGCGAAGAGCCCGCCCGCGTCGATCTCGGGCAACTGGCGCGGGTCGCCGACGAGAACGACCTTCGACTCGTTGGCCGACGCCTCCGCGACGAGCGCGGCCAGCCGTCGCGTGCCGAGCATCCCGGCTTCATCGACCACGAGCACGGTCTTCGCGTCGAGGCGTTCGCGACCCTGATCGATGCGGAGCAGAAGCCGGTCCGCCGTCTGGCTCTCGATGCCTGAACCCGCACGCAGCTCGGCGGCGGCACGCGCCGCGAGGCTCGTTCCAATGACGCGAGAGCCGGAGGACTCCCACGCTTCGCGTGCCGCGTCGAGAAGGAAGGTCTTGCCCGTCCCGGCCGGGCCGATCACGACATCGAGGGCGTTCCCCGATCCGGTGATCGTCTCGACTGCGGCGCGCTGATCGTCGCCGAGTGAGGGACGGTCGGTCACCGCGGCAGTGACCGCGTCCGCCAAGGCGAGCCCACGCACACTCCCGCTCCCGCTCGCCGCGAGCGCGACGGTTCGCTCCTCGAGGGCGAGTATCTCCGGTGTCGTCCAGCGGTCGGGGGCGAGCGGGATCGCTTGCTCGTTCGCGAGGAATTCGTCCGAACGCGTCTCGATCGCGTCAAGGGCCGCACCCTGCGTCGCCGACTGCGCGACGGCGCGCACGACGTCGCGGCGGGCGAAGGTCGCGTCGTGCTCGGTGAGGCGAGCCGCGATCTCGGCGTCGTCCGCGTCGATCACCGGCGAGCGGACGAGGCGGGGTAGCTCCTCGACGGAGTAGTCGAAGGGGCGCGCGGCGTCCGACCATCGCTCGCGAAGCTCGGCCTCCGAGAGGTGCTCGGACTTCGCCGGCCGGGTGGCGAGCGTCGCCACTTGCGCGCCGCGCGCGCTCGTCGTGCCCTTGCGCTCCATCTCTGACTCGATCTCGCGGCGGCGCGTGCTGAAGTGCCGCCGAAGGTCTTTCGGGACCCCGGCGATGTCGGCGTGGCCGTTCTCGACCTCCTCGAAGAGGAAGCCGAGCGAGCGGGCAAGCTCGTCGCGAAGGACCGCTTGGTAGACGAAGCCTGCGGTCCGCGCGTGGCGGTAGAGCGAGCGGGAGTCGAGCGCCGTCCATCTTCCGTCGGGACCGCGACTCATGTTCGCGACGAGAACGTGGGTGTGGAGCTGCGGGTCACCCGCCCGGCTCGTGCGGTGACGGAAGCCAGCGGCGACGAACCCGTTGGCATCCACGATCTCTGCGCCCGCATGGCCGCGGCGTATTCGGCTGGCGTTCGATTCCAGATAAGCGATCGCGGCGTCGACGCCTCGGTCGTGCGCCGCGACGATCCGCTCCGCGGTGTCGCGATCCGCAAGCGCCCAGGCGACCGAGATGCCCTTCGGCGACGACAGCGTGAGGTCGAAGCCGGGCAGCGTCGCGACCGACTCGCGTAGCGCCAGGCCCGACCTCGGGTCGCGTCCGGCGAGCACTGCGCGGAGCTCGTCGCCCTCGACGACACCCGACAGCCCGAGCTCCCCGGCGAGGCGTCCGGTCCAGCGACCAGGAGCCTCGCCGGGGTCGAGGTAGTAGTCCTCCCGGCCCTCGATGACCTCGGAGAGGTAATACGTCTCCTGGTCCTTCGCGAGCCGGCCGACGCTCATCACGAGCGGCCCTCATCGCTTCCGGCGAAGCCGGAACCGACGCCGCGCACCTTGGTGCCAGTGTGTGAACGGTCGCTGGGCAGTCTCCTTGGGTGATCTGTCAGCGACATCGGCTGATACGGCGGGCACCTCGTCATGACGCCTGCTCGGCTCGGAGCGCGTGGCCGCATCGGTTGCAGTGCGTCGTCGGCTCGGTCATGCCGGACCACTGCCGAAGGCGCGTCACGGGGACGCGAAGAGCATGGCCCAGGGCGATGACAGGGAGGCCCTCGCGGCCTCCACTGCGGCGGTACTCGGCGGCAAGTTCATACGCCTGGGCACGCGAGATCGCAACGACGCGTGCTGCTTCTGTGACGGTGAGGAACTCGCGGTGACACCAACACGAGCACCGCGAGCGGGAATCGGCGCCGGGATCGGTGCCGTGGAACGGGTAAACGGGGGCCATAGCCACCTCCACTGCTTGAGCGGAGGTGGCGACGCCGTTACGGCGCTACGCGACCCTCCGCGATGTCAACTGGTCGGTGCGGACCGATCGGTCCGCGAGCAGAGCCAGCCGGAGGGGCGGTGCGTCGGGCGCGACCAGCAACGCTGCACGCAGCTCGTCGAGGAGGTCGTGAATCGGAGCCACGAGCGTCGCGTGCTCGCGCCGAGAGTTGGTAGCGAGGAGCGCTGTGTCGACCTGGCGCTCGAACCGAGAGACGAGGCGGCGCGCCGCCGACACGAGCGCGGCCAGCGCCGCGGACGGTCCCCCGACCGCGAGGATGTGCCGCCACCAGATGAGCGAACCGACGGTGACGATGAACATCACGCCGAGGAGGCCGAGGAGGAAGTGGCCGACGATGCCGGTGAGGAAGAGCGGGATGGCGACGGCGAGGATGTGGCCAGGGGTGAGGGTCGAGAGGCGGTGCTCGCCGAGGAGGACCGCGGCGAGGAGGTAGGCCGGAGCGACGAACGCGAAAAGAACGCCGTACTTGCGAAGGACCGCGAGGAAGACGCTGCTGTTCAGTCGAGCAACGTCGACGGGTCGGGTAGCGCGCCACTCTGGCATGGGCCGCGAACGCTACGCCTCCGCTGTATCACTCGCGCGGATGGTGTGGATGCCAGTGCGTCGATGGATCGACTCAGCTCGATTCATCTTCTTGGCGAGTTAGATTCGACACCCCCAGAGAGGCCACCTCAAGGAATCGATCGACGAGGTGCTGACCGAAGTCGAGGGTCGGGTCGACGTTGTCGTCGACCGAGGGAACGAGATGAAAGCGATGGAGCGGCTCGACGCAACGGGTGAGTTCGTAGTCCTCGATTGCCCACCACTCGCCGTGCATCACGCCGCTGCTCGTCTGAAACACATGGCGGTACAGGTCGAGTAGGTCCGTCTGCTCGGCCATCGTGCGAAGCGCTATCCCGGCGAAGGTCGACTCGATGCTGACGTCCTGGAACTGCTCCGACCACTCCCCGCCGGTACGAGCTTCGAGCGACCCGAGCACACTCTCGAAGGCTTGACGAACGTCCTCGGGCATCTCGACGACCATCTGCTCCATGTGCTTACGCATCAGTACGCGACGACCAAGCCCGTAGTCCTTGTATCGGTCGAAACCGGTGTCGTCCGGTTGTAGTGACATCCAGCTCAGACAGATCAGCGTCTCGGCATAGACCCGCATGATGCCTGCTGCTGAATCGGAGCTCCACAGGCTGGGAAACTGCAAAAGCTTGCAACTCAGGCGATGGAGGCGTTTGACGAGTCCACCGACCACCTCGTGACGAGCCGGATTGTAGAGGTCGACCGCCACCTTCTGGTCGAAGGCCTTCGCGAGAAAGTCTCCGTACTTGTCGTCCAGCACCTCGATGAGTTCATCTCGCAGCTCCCCGAGCGACCGCGCAGGCGGGGTTGGGGACGCGGAGTCCTCCGGGGCGGACGATCCACTGACGGCCTCTTCTTCGGTCGAAAGCTCGTCGGACTCATCCTCCTCGACAGGAATCAGACATGGCGTCAATCGCCAGTTGGCGTTCCAGAACTCGTGCGCCCAGGCGATCCGAACACTCTCTATTTCCAGATGATCCTCGGGCGGCTGCTTTACGACGAGGAACATCGAGAGGATCACCGCGTCGCCCGCGGCCCGCGTCTCTTCGACGGTCGGCCAGTCCTTCAGGGCCTCCATTGTCTTCTCGCTGTGGATAGACAGCGTGCGGCGAAGGACGCGCCAGCCGACCGTCGCGCTCTTGACGAGAGCGTTCGTGTGACGGTCCATCAGAACACTGACGATGGCCTCGCGCAGGAGATCCATCGCGTCTTCGGGCGACGAAATCTCCTTGCCGAGCCATGGATCGACAAGGAGCCATCTACCAGGTGAATCGGGGTAGAGACTCAGAACTCCGGCGATCTCCGGACCTATGAGATCGGTGAAGCGTCGTCCTTTTCGGAACTCCGCGAGAACCGCCTCCCGCATCTCCGATGGGATCGCCTCGATTGAGGTGAGGCGACCGTCGAACGCGTAGGCCGGGTCGTCGAGCAATGACTCGTCCAACACCTTGATGAGGATTTCCTGGGCCGAGGTGATGCGCTTCGCACCGCCGTCGCCGTGAACGGCTACGAGGATCATCGGCCACAGCAGGTCTGGAAGATCGTCTCGCGCCCAATCGTTCGCATCGACGTTCGCAAGCGATTGGAGAGGCGGCTGATACCTCCTCCCGACCTTGGAATAACCGGAAAGAGGTCCGGATTGCTCGGGCTTGCGCTTGGGGGACATGACCTAGCTTCGCTTGCCGCGATGTGTGTTCCAGGCGCGCACGACCCCTACCTCGGACCAACCGATGAGAGCGTTAACTCCACCGAATCACGACTCCCCCGCGAGGAAGCCGAAGTGCGGATCGAGGAGCTGGAAGGCGTCCACGCACTCGCGGAGCTCGCGATTGGCCTGACCCCAGAAGAGGCACTCGACCCGGATACCGCGACGCTTCAGCGATTCCACCGTAGGCACGTAGTCCCCGTCTCCAGCCACGAGGACCGCCGTGTCTTGCCCCGGTCGCATGTACTCGTGAGAGTCGTCGAGCAGCATCGTGGCGATACCGACGTCGACCTTCTTCTCACGATTCGCGACGTTCCGGTCGTGGACCACCACCTCGAAGCCCTCGCTTCTCGCCCGCGCCCATAGAGAGTCGTTCGCGGGAGGACGAGACCCGAACAGAGCACTCCGCCCGATGGTCTCTGTGACCGGACAAGCCAGCTCGTAGAGCCGCCCGAAGTCGCACCGCCATGAAGGGTCGAGCACATTCCTCGACATGGCGTCTCGGATGTCAATCGCGAGGCCCTTGCGGACGGCGCTGACGCGCTGGCCCTCGATCCACACGTTCGAGTTGTCGACGTAGACGTACCTGGCCATGTCGTGACGATACGACGCGGCGGTCTCAGCTGCCCTCTGTCTTCGACTGGCCGAGTAGCAATCCGGCCCCGCTTCGAAACCGTGGGGCATCGCAGCTCCGACGCCACCTTGTGAGACAGAAACCTCCCGCCCCGCGCTATTCAGACCAGGAACGAAGACCAGGATTCCAGGTTCCTTCGCTCTGGCCCCCAAGCAGCGGATCGAGGAATGGGGCGACTGTTTCGAGTGCGTCGTCGAGCGACTGGGCTTCGGCAAGCAAGGATCGAGCGGCCTCGCGCGCGTAGCCAACCTCCCACAGCGCTCGATCCGGTACCGCGAATCGCGTTGGCAGCTCGATCCCGCGTCGAGCGAACTCGGAGAGCAGCGCGTGTCGCTGCTCACTTGCGACGATCGGAGCACTTGTCACGATCGCGACGAGGTCCACGAGGTCGCGAAAACGTGTCGAAGGTCGTCGCTCTTCGCCGTGTCGCTCGACGATCGCCGCGACCTTGTCGGCGATGTGATCGACGAGCGGATAGGCGCGGTATCCGTGCTGCTCGATGTTCGGCATCACGACCCGTGCGAGCGGGGGTACGTCCTCGGGCTGTCCGGTCATCCGGAGGTCGGACCCAACGAGGTCGACGTGAAACTCAACCCACAGCGTCGTCCCTACGAAGGCAAGTATCAGAAGTCGCGTCGCGACGGCGCCCGCGACCGCGGTACCCGGTCCGATCTCGAATCGGAACCAGTCCCCGATGTCCACGCCTGCTGCGTCTCGAAGCTCGGCCTCAGCGACCTCGCGGGCCTTGGCCCGGTAGACGTCGATGTCGAGACTCGCTCGCACGCCGATATCTCTGGCGAGCAGCGCAACCGCCCCCTTCACGATCCAGGCCTGATCGACGAGATAGAGCCGTTCGAGCAGTCGGTCGTAAGCGATCTGTCGTTGGAGCTGCGCAAGCGACCACCGACCCGCCTTCGCCTGCTCGGTGAGTCGGTCAGTGAGCGCGCGACGGAACGCGACCGGCGTCGCGTACGGTCGGGGTTCGGTCATCCGGCGACCCGCACAGTTTGCTCGTCGGCATCGGCCGTCGAGGACTTCCGGGCCTCGTGCGTCTCGGCGTCTTCAATCCAGCGCGAGGAGTCCGGGTCGCCGACGAGGCCGAGGAACCAGCGGAGAAGTCCGATCCCGTCGTCTCGCCGCAGACCGAAGCGCGCCGCGTATGGCCTAAGCCGGTCGGCGAAGGTTCCCGGATAGTCGTAGACGGCGCGGATCGCGTCGACGACGAGCTGTGCGACTGCCTCGGGGTCCTCGTGGTCCGCGAGGAGGTCGGCCGCTATGCGCGATGGGCGCGTGACGAGCAGGCCGCCGTGATTGACCCACTCACCCACGTCGAGGCGCAGCACGTGAAGGCGAACGTCTCGACGTCGCGTCTGGCGTCGCTCAGGGACGATGAAGTCATGCCGATCGGCGGGGAGATGGCTAAGGGAGTACATCGCCGCCGCTGATCGGTGCGAGACCACGCCGGCGTCGGGGGTTCTCTCCCAGGCAGGAACGTCCGGCGCGAGTTGGAGCCAGGCGGCTCGCAGCGCGAGGTGGTCCGGGACGGGCGATCCGGCGAGCTGGTACACCCCGTGTGCGACCCGCTGAAGAGTGCCGTCGGCGGTGAGTCGTTGCAGGGTCGCAGCCGCGACGCCCGAGTCCTCGATCTGGCGGCGCGTAAGGAGACCCCACTGCTCGGCGGCAGTGTCGACGATCCGGCTCAGTGTTTGGGCGCTTGGCACTACTTCAATATAGCTCAGTTATGAGTGATATTGAAGTACCACGACGGCGCGGAAACTGCAATACCAGTCATAACTGAGCGATATCGCAGTATCGATCTCCGAGGTCGAGTCCTCGCTCACGCAGGGGCGCCTATCTTCGACACGACATTGGTCCGCTTCTGCCTGGCTGACTTTGCCGCACCCTTCGCGATCTGCCTCGAAAGCGCCGACGCGATCGCGACGTCGCGCTCCCTCGTCGCGTGCTGGTAGATCAGCGCCGCCCTCGGCGACGCCTGCCCCATCCGGTTCATGAGTTCCTTCGTACTCGCCCCCGTCGCCGCGGCAAGCGTGTTGCCGGTGTGGCGGAGGTCGTGAAAGTGGAACCCGGCCATCCCTGCCGCCGCCGTTGCCTTGTTCCAGTTCCGGTAGAAGGTCTTGCGGTGAAGCGGCTGGCCGAGCGTCCCGCAGAACACGAGGCCCTCCGGACCGGGGGCCGAGTACGTCGACAGGTGCGCCTCTATGTCGGAGATGATCGCTTGCGGAATGGCGACGGTGCGGACACCGGCGTCGGTCTTCGGTGGACCGAGGACAAGCGTGCCGTCGGAGAGCTCTTGGTACTGCTCGATGACCTGCACCGTCCGATGCAACACGTCGAGCCGGTTCCGCCGGAGCGCACGTAGCTCGCCAAGGCGAAGACTCGTGAACGTCGCGAAGAGAACGAGCGCGCGCATCGAGGGTCCGATGGCGTCCGCTATCGCGTACACCTGTTCGATCGTCGCGACCGGGCGTTCGGGCGTCCGCTCGGTCGACGCGCCTTTCACCACGCACGGGTTCCTCGGGATCAGTTCGTCCTCAACGGCCGTCGCGAGGATCGCGTGGAGGAGTCGGTAGCACTTCGCCACCGTCGCCGGTCCTGGTTTCTTCGCGCCGAGCACCGCCGCACGCCATGTCCGCACCATTCCCGGCGTGATCTTCGACAGGTCAGTGTCGCCGAGCACGGGATTGATGTGGAGCCGAAGGTTGATCTCGTACTGCTCGCGGCTTCGGGGCCGCAGGTTCGGCTTGTCATCGAGCCACTGCTTCGCGTAGGTCCGAAGGGCGATGTTGCCGCGTTCGGGCGGGACCCACGTCCCTCGTTCGAGGTCGGCGCGCGTCGCAGCGAGAAACGCGTCCGCGTCCCCCTTCGTCCGATAGGTCGTAGGGGCTGCGCGCCAGACTCGGTCGACGCGGTACCGCGCCTGCCAACGCCCGGACGGCAATTTCCGGGTGCTTCCCCACGGACTGCGAGTCGTCTTCCCTGCCACGACCTCCAGGATATCGCTGTGGCACGTATGTGGCACGGCGCCTTGTGGCATAAAGAAAGGGGACCCTCTCGGGTCCCCTTTAATGTCATCTACCTGCTAGTTCTTTGGAGCGGACGACGGGATTCGAACCCGCGACCCTCACCTTGGCAAGGTGATGCTCTACCAGCTGAGCCACGTCCGCGTGTAGCGGAATTCTACCAATGCCCGTCTATTCCTCGCATCATCGCCCAATCCGACCGATAATTCATCGGAATCTGCGCAGATGCCCTGTCAAAGGGGCGGGCACTAGCGGCGGCCGCTGTGGCCAAAGCCACCTTCTCCGCGTGCGCTCGTCGGTAGCTCATCGACGAGGAGAAAGCGGGCCGTTGCAACCGGGACGATCACGATCTGCGCGATGCGATCGCCGCGGTGGACCGCATAAGGCTGAGTGGGATCAGTATTGATGAGCACTACTTTGATCTCGCCTCGATAGCCAGAATCGATCAGACCTGGCGCATTGAGACAGGTGACACCGTTTTCTAAGGCAAGTCCGCTCCGCGGCAGGACAAGTCCTGCATAGCCTTCTGGCAGGGCCAACGCGACGCCCGTAGCAACGAGCGCACGCCCACCCGAAGGCGCGAGGACAACGTCGTCTCGCGCGAACAGATCCGCTCCTGCATCGCCCGGACGGGCGTAGGTGGGTCCGGGGAGCTGCTCGTCAAGGCGAATGTTCGGGACATCGGTCACGGTCACGCGAAACCTATCTCTGATCATGCTCTTTCGCCGGGTGACGTTCCATGACCCCGGAGTACCATCGCATCGTGCTCGTTTGGATGGATCTTGAAATGACCGGTCTTGACCCAGACCGTCACGTTATCGTCGAAATAGCAACGCTTGTCACCGACGATGCCCTCAACATTGTCGCTGAAGGACCCGACCTCGTCGTCGGCGCGACCGAAGATGAGCTCAGCAGAATGGACGAAGTCGTGCAAAAAATGCACTCCGAGTCCGGATTGCTCGAACAGATCAAGGCATCGACGATAACGATCGAAGAGGCGGGAAAGGCCACGCTCGAATTCATTCGATCGCACATCGCGGATCCGAGTCGCGTGCCACTCTGTGGAAATTCAATCGGCGTAGATCGCAGATTCCTCCGCCACCAATTGCCTGAGGTTGAATCCTCTCTCCATTACCGGTCCATTGACGTGTCGACTGTGAAAGAACTATGCAAACGATGGGCTCCGTCAATTTATGGCAAGGCACCGAAGAAAGTAGGGTCACATCGTGCGCTCGGCGACATCCGCGAAAGTGTTGCCGAGCTCGCGTACTACCGGGACAACTTCATACAGTTGCCGATTGCACATGAGAAAGCACCGGACCTTTCGAGCAATGAAGCGTTCGACGCTCGGGAGGACACGTCCAACTCCTAGCTCACTGCTACGCCTACGACTTGTTACCACGCGCACGCCACCCAGGACGCAACCAAGCCCGCTTTGCCAAGTGATAAGTGACGATTATGTCCTTTTTCTGTGACGCGCTATTTCTTGAGTTGCGAACCAAGTGACAAGCGCCAATACCGCGAGCAAAGCGAGAGCAATGCCATAGGTGAGAGTGCTTGGCCAGTAGCTGAGGGTCACGAGTCGAGCGCCGGCCGGGATGCTCACCGCCATGAAGATCCGGTCGTAGGTGCGTATAGCAACTGGGTGACCGTCGACAGCGACGTGCCAACCAGGGCTGTCTGTCAGATGCAGGATCAGCGAAGCGGCGTGGCGAACACGAACGGAAATTGTGTAGGTCGCGTTGTCCGGATTTCCAACTGAGATAACCGCGGCCCCTTCGGATGTAGAGCGACCGTCAAAGACGAACTGTGCTGAATTAGGGACGGCGTAGAGAACCTGCCCGTTAGGCAGTGTCGCGACTCGACGCGTACCTGATGGCTCTTTGAGTCTTGGATATGCGAGAACGAACGAGGCACCGTAGCGTCGCGCGAGGCTTGCCGAATCGACGGCTGGAGCAAAGAGATTTCCTCCACTTGTTTGGTTTTGACCTGCGTTTGCAACAGGCCATGAACGAAAATAGGCGATCGGAATAGTCGGATCATGAAGCGCGAGCTCGTCGACTTGATATGCGACGTTTTCCTCCGGGTAGATTCCTTCGTCCAGCCAACGACGTACCCCACAGTCCGGGCCGAGCGGACTGGATTGCTTCGCTCTGCAGCTGACGTTATTAGCGTCAACAGCAACGAGCTTCGTGCCGACAATGCTCTGCAACTGCGCAACGGAGCTCGTTTCTGGGTAGGCGACGTGCGCGTAGCTGTTGATCCCCACTCCGGCAAAGAGCAGGAACGAGCTTTCGAGCACGAGTAATGCGAGTGCTGCGATGCGACCGCATCGAAGCGTGCTCACTTCGCGGGGACGGCGCGTGAACACCATCGCCACAACGACCAGAACGACCACGACGGCAATCGACACCGAGGGCCACATGAGGCTCGACCGTCGCAGCGTCGCGAGGGTGGCAACGCTCGGTATCGAGGAGGAACGCCGCGATCGCAAGAGGTCCGAAGGCGGAACACGCGCCGCGCCGACTTGAAGCCAGAGCACACCGAGGACCAATGAGACCAACACCGAGGGACAAAGGACGGCCAGCTGGACCCTTCGCTCTTGCCAGCGAACAACGATGGCCTCGAGACCAATCGCGCCAAGGACCGCTACCGCGAACTCAAGTATTGGCTGCATCCGTTCGGGTGCAACATCTCCGAGCCCGACGTCGGTGAGCAGATGCTGAATGGGAGCACCACTTCCAAGCTGGTAGACGACGAGGAAGCTCACGACTCCCGCGGCCGTGATGGCGCCAACGACCGGTCGACGCCAACAAACAACGACGGCGGCGCTTGCACAAACGACGGCGACGACGCCGATGTATGCGACTGTTTCGTTGTAGTTGCCCGGACCGAACCAGTAGCTTCCCTTGATCGGCAGTCCGTAATAGCCTTGCGCGACGACGAGCACCGCAGCATGGATGGGAAGTCCGATCGCGGCATGCTCGTTTTGTCTCACCGAATTTTGAAGAACCGGAATTCCCGCCAGCCACAAGGGCGCCGAAAGTCCTGCGCCTGCTCCAAGTCCCGCGGCGATTCGCCCGACGCCATTCATCGAGATTCGACCTCGGCGCACGAGTATCCCGATTCCGGTGCCGAGAAGCAAAACGGCAAATCCAATTCCCAAGAGCAGGACTCCTTCAGGGAATCCCGAATAGACCGTGAACGCCGAGACGGCGGCCAACAAGACGACTTCACGAATGTGGCCGCGCGAGCGATAAGCGAGAACACTCGCAGCCGCGATCCAGCCGAACCATACGAAGGGCCCGCTGACTGACCACCCGATCCACCCCGACACGTTCCCGGCGAGCATGAACACGGTTCCGCCGAATGCGCCAGTGAGCGGTCTGCAGCCGAGCAAGCGACAAAACAAGTACGCACCGGTACCGGCGATGAGAAGTTTGAACGCAACGCTCATGATGAAACTGAGCGAGAGCGGCATGGCATAACCGATAATGGTCGGAAGGGCAAAAACCGCGGATTCCCAATTCAGCAGTTGTGGCAACCCGGTGCCCGAGTAGCTGTTCCAAAGCGGAAGCTGGCCCGCATGTACGAGTCGCCAGTCAAGGGTGTTCCAAGGGATGCTCTGGCTGATGATGTCGCCGATGTTGGCGTTGTGGACCGCTCCGGTTGTAGTGGACCTCGTCAGGAGTGAAACTGCGCGTCCAAGATCAGCGGGGCCAAAGGTGCCACCGTCTTTTAGCGCGGGTGAGAGATAAAGAAATACGAAGAGCGCAATCCACAAAATTGCGAGGAAATCGGGAAGACATCGCCACGTTCGCCATGGACGGCGAATGAACCACTGCGCAATCGACGCGCGGATCCGACCGAACGTGCTCGCGCCAGTGGCGTACTTGCTCATCGCGCGCTCGCGATCAAGTACTGGCGCCAAGCTACGGCGACCTCGGTTCTTGAGCGATGAGAACTCATGCAGACATGCGCGGCCATCGGCCCCCGCGTTTGTTCTGGCACTGCGACGTCACGCGAATGAAGACGTCGGATCATGCGGCCAATCAAGTGCCCGGGATCATAGGCAACATCGGCGCGAATTGCTCGAGAACTCGTTGAATTCTCCGTCTTGTGGCACTCACCAATGTCGTGTTTGGCACGAGCAGATTGCTGAGGAAAGCGAGCAGAACCGGGACAGGAACACGCGGAGACCGCACTTCGCGCCTGGCGCGCCCCGACTGCGGTCAACGTCTGCGGGTCTGTCAAATGTATTTGACACCTGCGAGTTGTCAGTGTAAATTGACAACATGGATATCGAAGATGGCGCGACTGAAACCGCCATGCGCGATCCCTCTGCGGGGCTTCGCGCCGCGCTCGCGCTCCACCGATTGGCAGAGCGCACAGAGGCACATCAAGTCGCAACAGCGCGTAACAAGGGCTGGTCTTGGCAACAGATCGGTGACGCACTCGGCGTTACGCGCCAATCCGTTCACGTGAAGTACGGGAAGACCCTCCGGTGAACCGAGCCTCGAAGGAAGGCGACTTCTACCACCCTTGGTCGACCTACATCTTCGCCCGCGAGGAAGCACGACGTCGCGGTGATCGTCGGGTAGGGACTGAGCATCTCGTGCTCGGGCTGCTGCACGATGAGGTGATCGAAGCGGCTCTCGGGGTCAGCCTCCAGTCGGCCCGCGACGCGCTCGATGCGCTCGATTCAGAGGCTCTTCGAGCGATCGGCTTCGATACGGACATAGATGCTCCGCCCTTGCCGATGCGAGGTGCACCGGCGAGGCCAACGATCAACGCAGTGCTGAAAGATCGTCTTCCCATGACGCCCGCGGCCAAAAAAGCGTTACAGGATTCCGGCAAGCCGATGCGCCGTGGCCGACACATCTCTCCTCAAGAAGTCCTCCTCCGGCTGCTCGAACAGGAGCCGCCGGATCCTGGCGCGGTGTTGTTCGCGGCTGTCGGCATCGACGTCAAGAAAGCGCGCGGGCGCCTCGTCGTTCCACCATCTGCGACGTGGGCCTCTGCGCGCGGAAAACCAATGCCCGACGGAGCGCCGCGCACATCGACAAGAAGCGGATCGTGACGGAGCCGCTTTGACCGATGCTTACGTGCACTTCGGGCTTGACACAGTTGTGAGCACTCACTAACTTTCTAGCCATGCGTAGCACGCCGACCTCCCGAAGCGGCCTCCGGATGTCCGCTGACGAACGGCGCCACGAGATACTGCAGGCCGCGGTCGCCGAGTTCGCGCACGCCGGGTACGCGGGCACCTCGACCGAGCAGATCGCACGGTGCGCCGGCGTCTCCCAGCCCTACCTCTTCCGCCTCTTCGGCACGAAAAGGGCACTGTTCTTAGAGGCGATCAACCTCGGCTTCGACCGTCTCGAGGAGCACTTCGCCGCTGCTGCGAAGGGCCTTGAGGGCAAAGAAGCGCTCGAGGCGATGGGAATGTCATATCTCGACTACCTCGGAAACACCGACCTTCTCCTCCTCCAGCTCCATTCCTATGCTGCCGCGGGAGACCCCGAAATCCGGGTAGAGGTTGCACGGCGTTATGACGGCCTCGTGGCCTTTGTTGCAGACCGAACGGGGATCACCGGCACAGAGCTCGGCCAGTTCTTCGCAGCCGGGATGCTCCTCAACGTCGCAGCCGCGCTCGGAATCGAGCGCTTCGAAGACCTCTGCGCCGAGATGGCGAAGGATCACTAGGGAAAAGTGGGCCTGTCGTGTTTGCGCGTCCGTCAAATATAGTGATTGCTCACTAAGAACAACACAACACCGGACAGGTCGCGCGACCGGACCGACGAACAAGGAGAGGCAGATGATGGAACTTCGGGAACATGACACAGAGACGAAGACCTTTGTCGGCGTCGTCGCGATCACCGGTGCGGCACAGTTCATGGCGGGTCTCGACAACCTCGTCGTCACGACCGCGCTCCCGGTCATCCGCTTGCGGCTCCATGCCGGGCTCGCCGGGCTCGAATGGACGGTGAACGCCTACACGCTCTCCTTTGCCGTCCTGCTCCTTGCCGGAGCGGCGCTTGGTGACCGTGTGGGGCGCAGGCGGATGTTCGTCGCCGGCATCGCGCTTTTTACCGCGGCGTCGGCTGCGTCCGCGCTCGCACCGAACGTCGACGCGCTCATCGCGGCACGCGCCATGCAAGGAGCCGGCGGTGCGCTCATCGTGCCGCTGTCGCTCACGCTGTTGTCAGCTTCGGTCCCGCCCAATCGTCGCAATCTCGCGCTCGGGATCTGGGGCGCGATCGGTGGCCTCGCCATCGCGATCGGACCGCTCGTCGGTGGTGCAGTCGTCGAGGGCGTCTCGTGGCAGTGGATCTTCTGGCTGAACGTCCCGATTGGCCTCGTGCTCCTACCGTTCGCGCGCTTCGGACTTCATGAGTCACACGGCGAACACCGGCAGTTCGATGTCATCGGCACCGCACTCGCGAGCGCCGGGCTCTTTGGAATCGTCTTCGGGCTCGTGCGCGGCGGGAGCGTCGGATGGGGATCGACCGAGGTGATGTCGTCCCTCCTCATCGGCGCCGCTCTCGTTCTCGCGTTCATTTTCTACGAGCGCTCGAGCGAAGCACCGATGCTTCCCATCGAGCTCTTCAAGAGCCGCCAGTTCTCGCTCGTCAACGTCATTGCGATGTTCATGAGCTTCGGGATGTTCGGCTCGATCTTCCTGCTCGCCCAGTTCCTCCAGACGGTGCAGCACTACTCGCCGCTTTCGGCTGGGCTGCGCACGCTCCCGTGGACGGGGATGCCCATCCTCATCGCGCCGCTTGCGGGCGTGCTCGTCGGGCGATTCGGAGCGCGACTGCTCGTCGGTATCGGGCTCGGCCTGCAGGCCCTCGGTCTCGGGTGGTTCGCGTTCGTGCTCACCCCGACGACTTCCTACATCGATGCCGTGCCTGCGTTCGTCATCGCTGGGATCGGGATGTCGCTGTTCTTTGTGCCGGTGGCCTCGATCGTGCTCGCTTCGGTGCCAAAGAACCGTGAGGGCATCGCGTCGGGAACGAACAACGCCGTGCGCGAACTCGGTGGCGTGCTCGGCGTATCGGTGCTCGGCGCGCTGTTCGCGAGCTTCGGTGGCTATGCGAGCGGGACGGTCTTCGTCGACGGGCTCATCCCCGCGGTGTCGGTCGGCGCCGGCGTCGTCGCGCTCGGGGCGCTGCTCACGATGCTGCTCCCACGCGGATCTGGACAAGTCACCCCCGAAACGATGACAACAGAGGCCCTCAGGTGGGAAGAGCCGCTCGACGCGCCTATGTTTCGCCCGGTCTACGACGCCTCGGAATCGCGCTTATGAGGAGTAGCCGTCGGCGAATCCACCTGGAAATCTGGCAGCCACGCAAGCCACCTTGGTAGGTACCAGCTCTTCTCGTCGAGCAACGTCAACACGCTCGGCAAGATGACCATGCGGATGAGCGTGGCGTCGAGGAGTAGCGCCACGGCCACACCAAAGCCCATCTCTTGGAACATGACGAGCTGTCCGCGGGCAAAACCCGCGAAGACCGCCACGATGATGAGCGC
>Ga0181518_10000847_pt1 | contig 32580 bp, 29 predicted proteins | sample PEATcosm2014_Bin_28_FD_119751 | JGI IMG/M metagenome (GOLD analysis project Ga0181518, IMG submission 119751) | Peatland microbial communities from MTU Mesocosm Facility, Houghton, MI, USA - PEATcosm2014_Bin01_60_metaG | ecosystem: Environmental > Terrestrial > Soil > Wetlands > Peat | place...
ATAGAGCCGTTGTGCATGCTCTGGTGCATTCCGGGTCTTTTGCACAATGACTGGTGGCATGCCTTCAAACTGCTGCGGTGAAGGAGGATAGCTCTCGTGTGCCCGGCATGGTGATGCATCAGTTTTTATGATACTTCATAATCCGGGGGCCGTCTTCACCTCTTAACCGTGGGGCGGTAGATCATTTTCTTCCAGGCCGCTGTTACCGAAGAGAGGAGGGCGATTATGCTGGCCAGGTAACAGACCGGCAGCTATAGCCGGAAGGCAAGTGCGCATGCAGGAAGGGAGGAGATCTGTCGATCTACCGTAAGGCATTTTTGCTGGAGGTGAGCAAATACACCGCAAGCCGCGTTTTTTGCTTGCAAGGAGGCTTTTGCCAGGGAGAACCGCGAAACGGTGCTTCAACCCAAGACTGTGATATGGCCGTAATGCCCAAATTTTGCTTTTGCTCTTCGGATTTTTGTTTTATTACCAAAAATTTCTTTTCCATCATTCTGGATAAAATTATATTGCTTTCACCCTATGAAAAAGATCGAACTCATCATGGACGGCCATGCGCTCGATCTTGCCATTACGCGGATTACGCATCAGATCATCGAGCATAACCGTGACCTTACCAAACTTGGCATCGTCGGCATGCAGACGCGTGGTATCTTTCTGGCGCGCCGTATCGCACGGAAGATCAATGAAATCGAAAAAACCGATCTGGCGACCGGTGTCCTTGATATTACGCTGTATCGCGATGATTACCGCAAAGCTTTTCGGCAACCCCGAGTTCAGATCACCGATATTCCCTTCGACATCAACGGGATCTCCGTTGTGCTGGTCGATGACGTACTTTTTACCGGACGGACCATACGTGCCGCTCTCGATGCGCTCATGGACTTCGGTCGGCCGAAATCTATTCAGCTGGCGGTGATCATCGATCGCGGCAATCGCGAGCTGCCGATCCAGGCGGACTATGCCGGAACCGTACTCAAGACGCAAGCCAACCAGGAGGTAAGTCTCAAGGTGGAGGAACTCGATGGCGAGGACTCAATCTGGCTCATGGAACTCGAAAAGGACGATTGATTAATGGCGCTCACCATCCGGCATCTCCTCGGTCTTGATGGCGTTTCGCGCGACGACATTACCCTCATACTGGACACGGCGGACTCCTTTTTCGAGGTGCTTAGCCGTGAAATCCCCGTAGTTCCGACCCTGCGGGGCAAAACCATCGTGAATCTGTTTTATGAAGGCAGTACCCGGACGCGTATCTCTTTCGAACTTGCCGAAAAACGCCTCTCCGCCTCGCCGGTGAATTTCTCCGTTTCGATCAGCTCGGTAAGCAAAGGCGAAACGCTTCGCGACACGATCCGGAATATCGAGGCCATGAAAATCGATATGGTGGTGGTCAGGCACGACGCGGCCGGCGTCCCCTTTTTCCTGACCCAGTGCACGAATGCGGTGATTATCAATGCCGGAGACGGGCTTCACGAGCACCCTACTCAGGCGCTACTCGACATGTTGACAATCCGGCAGAAAATCGGGCGGCTCGAAGGTCTCAAAGTTGCCATTGTCGGCGATATCTTTCACTCTCGGGTGGCCCGGTCCAACGCATGGGGCATGAAAACCATGGGCATGGAAGTGGTGCTGTGCGGTCCTCATACGCTCTTGCCGCAGCACCCCGAAAGCCTCGGAGTGCCGGTGACCGATAATCTCGACGAAGCTCTTAACGGCGCCGATGTGGTCATGTTGCTCCGACTTCAGCTTGAGCGTCAATCAAGCGGTACCTTTCCCTCCATCCGGGAATATCGCGAGCGGTTCGGCCTCGACCTCGACCGGCTTTCCGATCTCTCGAAAAAGGTTCTCATCATGCACCCCGGTCCCATCAACCGAGGTATCGAACTGGCCTCGAACGTGGCGGATGGCCCGAACTCGGTGATTCTCGAACAGGTGACCAACGGGGTCGCGGTGCGCATGGCGGTGCTGTATCTGCTTGGAGGCGGCGAAAATGGTTAACAGGGATAATGGCGCGACCATCTTTCCCATTGATGGATCGCAACCGCTTCCGCGGATAGTGATCAAGAATGGCAGGGTGATCGATCCGGCAAATGGGGTCGACGACATCTTGAATGTCGTGATTGATAATGGAACAATCGCCGCGGTTTCCAGCGACATTCCCGGTGTATTCAATACAGCGGTAACGATCGATGCACAGGGTGCGTGGGTCGTGCCGGGTCTCATGGATATGCATGTGCATCTTCGCGAACCTGGCAGGGAGGACAAGGAGACCATTGCCAGCGGGACGCAGGCGGCAGCGGCGGGCGGTTTTACGGCGGTAGCCTGCATGCCCAATACCAACCCGGTGCTTGACGAAGAGTCGAAAATCCGCTATGTGATCCAGCGCGCGGAAGGGTGTGCCAGCCGCGTGTTTCCGATCGGCGCCATAACGAAAAATTCCGAAGGCGAAGAGCTTGCACCGTTTGGCGAAATGGTTGCGGTCGGAGCCTGTGCGTTTTCGGATGATGGCGTGTCGGTTGCCAAATCGAACATCATGCGCAATGCGCTCAACTACTCCAAGTCGTTCGATACGCCGATCATCTGCCACTGTGAGGACAAGGTCCTGAGTTATCGCGGACACATGAACGAAGGGGTCGTCTCAACCCGCCTCGGTATCCGGGGTATTCCAACCATTGCCGAAGAGATCGTAACCGCACGGGATATTCTCATGGCCGAGTATACGGGAGCTCGGATCCATATCGCGCACGTATCAACGGCGGGTTGCGTACGGATGATCCGTGATGCAAAAAAACGCGGCGTGCAGCTGACTGCCGAAACCTGCCCGCATTATTTTACGCTTACCGATGTCGATGTCGGCATGTACGACACGAATAAGAAAATGAATCCGCCATTGCGCACTGATCGCGACCGCCGGGCGGTCATCGAGGGCCTCGCCGACGGCACGATCGACGTTATCGCGAGCGACCATGCGCCGCATGTTTCGGAAGAGAAGGATGTGGAGTTTGATGCCGCTGCATTCGGCGTGGTGGGGCTCGAAACATCGCTCGCCACGGTCCTGACGTACCTTGTCGATAAGGATATTCTCATGCCTTCCGATGTGGTGGAGAAGATGAGCCTCAATCCGAACAGGATCCTGAATCTGCCGGGCGGCACGCTCTCGGTCGGGGCGCCGGCGGACGTCACGGTTATCGATCCAACTGCTTCATGGAAGGTGGAGTCATGCCACTTTTTTTCGAAGTCGCGCAACACAGCGTTCGAAGGGTTCCCGCTTAAGGGATTTGCGCGGGAAACGATTCTCGGCGGACGAATAGTTTTTAAAAAAACGTATCCTAAGACGCCACTCCAGTTGGTTAAAAAGAACAATGGTAAAGGGTGATTGATTTATTTGACCAAATACTCATTGCGGATTTTTTCCACCTCCCGCAGCACTTTTTCGGGATCTTCCGCCAGCATGAGCTGCCGCATCATGCAGAAATTCTGCGCCCCCGCTTCAAGCACTTCCCGCAGGTTGGATAGATTAATTCCCCCGATAGCGACGGCAGGCACCGTCGCGGCCGATAGCATCGTCTGTAAACCTGTGATACCGATGACCGGATCCGCCTTCTCCTTTGTCGGCGTCGGATAAACCGGGCCGATACCGATATAGTCGGGGCGCATGATGCATGCGGCAATGGTCTGCTCCGGGGAGTGAGTGGAGAGGCCGATCACGGCATGAGGCCCCATGACCTTCCTCGCCTCACCGTAGGGTCGGTCGGTCTGACCGATATGCACGCCGTCGGCGCCGACTTCCGCCGCGATCTCTGGATAGTCGTTGATAATAAGAAGCGAGGAGGTATTTGCGGTGATCGCGCGGAGTTTCTCGGCGGTGGTTTTGATGACCCTAAACGGTTCTTTTTTCATGCGGAGCTGGATGAAGGCAATCCGGTGATCAACAAAAAACTTCGTCATGTATTCGTAGCCCTTGACCGGATCGGTCAAGATGACGTAGAGGCCGAAAGAGGAGGGGATTTTCATTGAGACTAAAATACATGGAAAAGTGGAATGATGAAAGACATTGGTGTTGCCGGAATGCCAGAATTTTATATTTCCATCTGTAATATTACCAAAGTAAAATAATAAAGTTAAGTATAGTTAAGCAACTCGATATCGTCCCCGGGTTTTACCGATTATTCCATCTTTGACCAGTTCATCAAGAATCCCATCACATAAGGTTGAATCAATTGCAAGGGCATCAGCAATTTGTTTTACATTAAGTGAATTTTGATTTAAAAGTAATTTCAGTATCCTTCCCCGCTTCTGTCGCCGCGATCCTTCGAAGCTGCCCTGCGCTTTATAGTGGGCGCTGCGACGCGAGGCGTTGCCGTGAAGTTTCTTCAGCGAAGTTCCATAGTCCATGAGCGCAGAGTACCATTTGCGCGGATTTCGCTTATCAATCAGCGCTTCCGCAAGCGGGAGGAGTTCGGCATCGGAGACCGAATCTGCATCATGAAAGAAATGGTGGATGAGCACCGTGCGGATATTGGTCTCAAGGAAGATCGTCGGCCGGTTGAAAGCAAAAGCGACTATGGATGCAGCCGTCGCTCTGCCGATGCCGGGAAGGGTCGAAAGCGCCTCAGGAGTTGTGGGCAGTGCACCGCCGTGTTCCCGTATTACCGCTTCCGCCGCCTGCTTCAGGTTCAAGGCGCGGCGATTATACCCGAGTCCCTGCCAGAGAGCAAAAATCTCCTTGAGCGGCGCCGAAGCGAGGGCGGCAAAATCGGGAAACCGGTCGATGAATGCCTCGAACTTCATAACCACGCGGTCTACCTGCGTTTGCTGCAGCATCACCTCGGAAACAAAAATGTGGTATGAATCGAAATCGGTTCTCCAGGGAAGCGTGCGGCCATGGTTCCGGAAATAATCGTACACGGTAGCGCGCAATCGGCGGATCATGGCGGGAGTGAGCGCGGGTTTGGGCATTTTCGCGATCGGTCAAAAAGAAAAGTATATTGTTATATGAAACTTAAAAATATGAGAAGGCGAGCCTATGTTCCGGAAACGTAAGCGACCGTGGTACGGGCGGGTAGTGGCGATCCTCGCTGTTTTGCGAATCATCTATGGAGTTGCCCGGTTTTTCATGAAAGTGGTTGACAAACAGGCTGTCTGGGCGGAAAGACGGCTTGATCGCCGCAAAGCAAAAACGAATCAGTGGTTTTAGTCCGCCGGAGCAGGTCATTTTCGTCAAAGGCCTGTTGATTTCAGCTCACTGCCTCGCAGCCGCTCTTCTTTCCGCTTCTTGAAATCGATGACGAACGAATCGTCCATTGCTCCAATTTCCTGATAAAATCCGTTGAATCCGCTTTCGATCAAGCGTTGCCTGAGCGGTTCATACTCGTCAAAAGTCACATGGCGATCGATCTCCGGGCGTTCCGCGGCGCGGAACAAGGGCCGGTACTGAGCCATAAGGCTGATATACAGGTCGTGCGGGTCGAATATTGACTCCAGATAGTTGATGATTGTCTCGGTGCCGGCCTTGCCCTCAGGCAGCACGAGATGCCGGATGCAGAGACCGCGACGAGCGATGCCGACGTGATCCATGCACAGGGGTCCGACCTGCCGGAACATCTCGCGTATCGCTGCCCGGTTCACGATCACATAATCTCCCGCCGCCGAGTAACGGTAGGCCGATGCGTTGTCCCCAAACTTCATGTCTGGAAGATAGAGGTCGACGATGCCGGTAAGGAGCGACAGCGCCTTCGTGAGTTCGTAGCCTCCGCAGTTGTAAACGATTGGCACGGACAATCCTTTGAGCGCGGCCTCGCGCAGCGCTCGCAGAACCCAGGGCAGAAAGTGGGTTGCGGTCACCAGATTGATATTGTGGCACCCCTGTGCTTCGAGGTCGAGCATTTTTCCGGCTAAAGTTGCGGGGGTAAATCGGGCGCCGACGGCCTGATGGGAGAGCTCGTAGTTCTGGCAGAAAAGGCACTTAAGTGTGCAGTAGGTAAAAAAAACCGTTCCCGATCCCCCGCTGCCCGAGATCGGCGGCTCTTCGCCGTGATGGGGAAATATACTCGATACGACCAGTTCCCCCGGTGCGCCGCAGAAGCCCCGTTCATCTTTGAATCGGTTGACCCCGCAGTGGCGCGGACATAGCTGACACGAGGCGGCAAGGAGGTCGGCTTCCCTGATCCGTGCCTCCCAGTCGGCTGCGGTAAGAAAGCTGTAGGAAGCAAGTTCAGACATACGTTTTTTTGTGGCTTATAAGAGGAGATAGGGAAAAAAAGAAAATACCACGTATGCATAGTACCACGGCGTCCCACTCTTTATAATGAGCGGATTCAGGTATATTTAAAAACTTCCGAAAACGATGAACGATCAGATTAAGGAGTGCTCTGCATGAGGCCGATTTGCTTGGTTATTCGGGATGGGTGGGGTAAGGGCAGGGATGAACCGTCGAACGCCATTTATATGGCGAAGACGCCATTCACCGATGCGTATGAAAAGAATTTTCCGACCACGCTCATCAAGACCTCGGGTTTGGCCGCCGGGTTGCCGGCCGGCTATCAGGGCAATAGTGAAGTAGGGCATCTGAATATCGGCGCGGGACGGATCGTGTATCAAAGCCTTACCCGCATCGACAAATCGGTATCCGACGGCGACTTTTTCACGAACGCCGCATTCCTCAAGGCAATAAACTTCGCGAAGGCGAACAACAGCACTCTGCACCTGATGGGTCTGATCCAGGAGGAAGGCGTGCATGCGGTGACCCGCCACTGTGTCGCGCTGCTTGAACTGTGCAAGGCGCAGAAGTTCGATCGCGTGGTGATCCACGCGATTACCGACGGCCGCGATACGCCGCCCAAATCGGCGGCCGAGCATCTGGCTCTCCTTGAGCAGGGTATTCGGGAAACGGGTATCGGCAGGATTGTCACCGTGATTGGGCGGTACTTTGCCATGGACCGCGACAACCGGTGGGACCGCACCGAACGCGCCTATCGCGCGGTGATGCGGGGCGAAGGCATGCCTCTCACCGATTGGCGTGAAGCGATCGCATCCGCCTATGCCGCGGGGGAGACTGACGAATTTATCAAGCCGCGTCTATTCGGGTACAAGGGCGCTGGTCCGAAAGACGCCTTCATCTTCTTCAACTTCAGGTTCGATCGTACCCGTCAATTAACAAAAGCCTTTGTCGAGCCGGAGTTCACGCAATTTTCCCGGCCCTTCAAGCTTCCCTGCTTCATTGCCATGACTCACTATTACGACCATGGTCATTTCGAGGAGGCATACCCCGAAACTGAGAACCGGAATATTCTTGGAGAGGTACTTTCCAGATGCGAGCTCAGACAGCTTCGCTGTGCCGAAACCGAGAAATATGCACATGTCACCTTCTTTTTCAACAGCTTGCGCAACGATCCGTTTCCGGGCGAAGACCGTATTCTGATCCCCAGTCCCAAGGTTGCGACCTATGACCTGAAGCCTGAGATGAGCGCCTTCGAGGTGCGAGATCGGCTTGTTGGAGCCATAAACAGCGGAAAATATGATGTCGTTATCTGCAACTTTGCCAACGGCGACATGGTTGGCCATACCGGCGTCTATGATGCGATAATCAAGGCGGTCGAGACGGTGGACGCCTGCGTTCACGGCGTAGCGGAAGCGGTCGCCGCGCAAGGCGGCGTAAGCATTCTCATGGCGGACCACGGCAACGCCGAGCAGACGAAACTCGAAGATGGCTCTCCCATGACCGCTCATACGACCAACCCGGTGCCGTTTACGATCATCGGCGCCGGATCGTTCCCGTTGCGTGAAGACGGCATGCTCTGCGACGTGGCGCCGACCGTGCTCAAGCTTCTGGGTATTGAACAGCCAGTTGATATGACGGGAAAACCGCTTTTTTAATAGCCATTGCGTTGCTCTAAAGTTTGCAAACAGTATTCTAATGCCGGGGGTTCCCCGCCTCGTCGTTGCGCATTGCAGCGCGACCGGAGAAGCGCCCCTTCGGGCGAGTCGATCGAATGACGGCAGCGGCCATTAAAAATCGAATAGACAAACTGCGCCAGAAGATCCGCGCGCTGGATGTCGCCTACTACGGTCGCGGCGAATCGCTTGTTTCAGATTCGGAATACGACGCGCTCTACCGCGAGTTGATCCGGCTTGAACAGGAAAATCCCGCGTTCGATCTCCTCGATTCGCCCACCAAACGCATCGGCAGCGATTTGGCAAAAGAGTTTACGAAAATACGGCATGCCGTCCCCATGATGAGCATCGAAAATACCTATTCCATTGAAGAGATTCGGGAGTGGGTCGGCCGCTGCAGCAAGCTTTTGCCGGGCGCCAGAATCTCCTTTGTCGGTGAACTCAAGGTAGACGGCATCGCGAGTTCCCTCCTGTATGAAAACGGCAGTCTCGTGCAGGGCGTCACCCGGGGTGACGGCGTTACCGGCGACGACGTGACGCAGAACATCCGCACCATCCGCGGTATTCCGCTTGTCATTGAGGACCGCTCTACGCTTGAGATCAGGGGTGAAGTATTCATGACTTTTACGAATTTCAGGCGGCTCAATGACCAGCTTATAGAGAACGGACAGAAGCCGATGCAGAATCCGCGCAATACCACGGCAGGAACCCTGAAACTCCTCGATTCCGCGGAAGTCTCCCGTCGTCGCTTAAGCTTTTGCGCCTACTATTTGCTTTCTAAACAGGAGACCGGTTCCCATTTAAGCAACCTCGCGAAACTCTCAAAACTCGGTTTCCCTGTTGTGGTCCATTCATCCGAACTGCACCGCGCGGAGGAGATCGACCGCTTTTGCGGCGAATGGGATGAAAAACGCCGCGATCTCGATTTTCCGGTCGACGGGATAGTTTTCAAAGTCAATGACCTCGGTCAACAAGGTTTGCTCGGGACGACCGCCAAGGCGCCCCGGTGGGTCATCGCCTATAAGTATCAACCGCAGACGGCGATAACGCGGATCGAGAGCATTGACGCCGGTGTGGGCCGGACTGGCGTGGTGACGCCGGTCGCGAACCTTTCACCGATCTTTCTCGCCGGCACCACCATCAAGCATGCCACATTGCACAACTATGACGAAATCGAACGTCTCGATATCCGCGTCGGAGATTACGTCGAAATTGAAAAAGGAGGGGAGATCATTCCCAAAGTAGTACGGGTCATCGTAGAGAAACGTTCCGCGACAAGCGTTTCCTTCACTCCTCCAAGCCGCTGTCCATCGTGCGGCGCGATGCTCGGCCGCCTGCGGGATGAGGTGGCACTTCGTTGCGTGAGCGGCTCCTGTCCCGCGCAGTTGTTCGCATCCCTTAATCACTTTGTTTCCCGCCCATGCATGGATATTCAGGGCATGGGAGGTGCACTTCTCGGTCGGCTCCTGAAAATCGGGCGTTTACACGATGTCGCCGATCTATACACCCTCGCCCGCGAGGAGCTTGCAGCGCTCGAACGGATGGGGGACAAGAGCGCGGATAACATCATTGCAGCCATTGATGCCTCAAAGGCTGCGTCGCTCGATCGCCTGCTGCACGGCCTCGGCATCCGCATGATCGGCGCCCAGGCGGCGAAACTGCTGGCGCACCACGTCAGCGATATTGCCGACCTGTATGCCATGACCGAGGAGACTCTCTCCGGGATGGAGGGGATAGGAGATGCAATGGCGCAAAGCATCCGAATTTACTTTGAGCGGGAGGAGAACCGCGCGGTCATCGAGCGGCTGCGCGGTTTTGGGGTGAATACTAAAGGCCTTGCACTATTAACGGAAAAAGGGAAAGATTATTCCCCTCTTTTTAAGGGAAAAACATTTGTCCTGACTGGAACGCTTGAGGCGTATACGCGCGAGGAGGCCGCCTCCGAAATAGAACGCCGCGGCGGCAAGGTGAACTCGGGCGTCAGCCGAAAAACCGATTATGTCGTCGTCGGCGCGGACCCCGGTTCGAAAATTGACAAGGCAGAAAAACTCGGCGTCGCGATAATCGATGAAGCTACCTTTAAAATGATGCTCGGGGTATAGCTTCCTGCCTCCTGATCATGCGACGCCCTGTCATCGTGTAATTACAACAAATGCCGGATGAGGAGCGTCCTCATCCGGCATTTGTTATTCCGTCCAACCGCAGTTTTAAGACTTATTTCTTTTTCGGGGAGGCTTTTCCCTTTTTTGCCGGGGAAAATTTCCCGGCGGCTGTCATAAGGGTCGCCATTTTTTCCTGGGCTATGGTCGCCTTCTCTTTTGCCACCAAGAGGTTATCAGAGTCTCTTGCATCCTCAGCCTCTTTCACGGTAGACATAATCAATTCAAGGCCGGCTTTGAGGGAATCGGCCGCCTTATTTTTCTTGTTCTTGACAACGGTTTTGAGCATGGCGCCGATGCTGTCCGCCTGCGAACGAGTCCGGTCGATCAGAGCATTTACCTCGCCCTTAAGTTGAGTCTTAGCGGTTGCAACTTCTTCCTGGGCGCTCTGGGCCGCTTTGATGGCGCTCGCCAGTGTTTCGGAGATTTTAGTATATTTTCGCATGAACGGCAATTTCCGGTTTTCCTGGGCAATCTGCTTCATGGCGAGGTCGTAGGAAATCTCCGCCGCTTTGAATTGCGCAAGGGCGTATTGTTCGGCGCCCATGCTTTGCGCCGAGTCAAGAGCGCTCTTCGCATCGCGGATCGCCTGGTCCGGAGCCTGGGCGCAGCCGATAAGAAAAGCGGTAACCGCCGAACCGAGAACAATACCGAACATCCGTGATTTCATGCTGACACTCCTTTGATAAAGGTGGGGGGGGGCAGTAATTGAAAATGCTGAGTAACGCAATGATTATCGATAATTAAACACTTTGCTTTGAGCTTTGACGGGGAATCATTCCCCGGCGAGAAAGAATGAATAAGATAATTTATGCGCGATGAAACGTCAAAATGCATCAGACCATCGGAAATACACGCTGGTTCGTTCCTTGCAGGAAAGTTTGTCATAACTCCTGCGACGGGTGTCGAGGTGGCGGAATTGTTTGCCCTGTCGACACTTTGTGAGCAACGCCCTTGGTCGGAAAAAAATGTCGCTTCCGCGCTTGCGGACACGTCCGCCTTCCATTTCCTGCTTCGCCGCGCCGTTGATGGAGCGCTCTGCTCTTTCGTTCTCGCCCGATTTATTATTGACGAACTCGAGATTGATAAGGTCGGTACGCATCCGGATTTCCGCCGCCAGGGTTGTGCGCGGTTGCTGCTTCAGCATTCGCTCCACGAGGCAAAGAAGCGCGGTGGAAAAAGAGCGCTCCTTGAGGTCCGTGCCGGAAATAACGCGGCGCAGGCGTGCTATGGATCCATCGGATTTCATGTCGATTCGGTCCGGAAAGATTATTACCATTCGCAGGAAGATGCTCTTCTGATGAGCATTGCCTTATAACCCTTTATTTTATTGTAATGAGAGGATCCATTTACCATGAAATACATTGGTCCCCATGTTTCCATAGCTGGCGGAGTTCAAAATGCACCTCTTAATGCACGGGCGCTCGGCGCTACCGGCTTCGGTCTCTTCACTAAAAATCAACGGCAGTGGAACGCGGCTCCCTATACGGATGAAGTCGTTACTGCGTTCAGGAAAAATCTGAAGGAGTGCGGTTATTCGCCGAAGCAGGCGCTGGCGCACGGCGGCTACCTCATTAATCTTGGTAACCCCGACCGGGCTGCCTTTGATAAATCGTATTCGGCATTGGTCGATGAATTGCGCCGGTGCAGCCGGATAGGTTTACCGCTACTCAATATCCATCCGGGGAGCCATCTGAAGCTTGTAACCGAGGAGGCGTGCATGCGACAGATAGCCGAAGCGGTGAACCGCGCCCATAAGGAAACCGAGGGCGTAACCGTTGTCTTCGAAAATACGGCTGGTCAGGGATCGAACGTCGGACACTCCTTCGAGCAGATCGCCTTTATGATCGGGCTCGTTGCCGATAAATCGCGTGTCGGCTTCTGTCTTGATACCTGCCACGCCTTTGCCGCGGGGTACGATTTGCGGACAAAGAAGAGCTACGGCGCGGTTATGCAGTCACTCGATGCCACGGTAGGGTTCAGGTATCTGCGCGGGGTTCATCTGAACGATGCCTTATTCACTCTTGGAAGCCATCTCGATCGCCATCAGAGCATCGGGAAGGGAAATCTGGGGCTCAATGCCTTCCACTTCCTCATGCGCGACGAGCGGTTCGAAGATATCCCTCTCGTTCTCGAAACCATCGACGAAAGCTTGTGGCCGGAGGAGATCGCACTTCTTAAAAGCATGGTTGGATAGGCGAATTCTCCTTCATAGAATTCTTTTAAAAAAGAATTATTTTTTCAATGGAATTATATATATTCATATCATACGGGTCATACGAGGACTCCAATATGGTTGGAGATCGTAAAATAACCCGAAGAAAAGGCATTATTTTGCACTCATCACCTGCCTGCGGAAGGGGTATTAAATGGCTGTTTCCATTATTATAAGGGGATTTAAGCAAAGTCAGTTATACAAATCTTTCATCGAGGAGGGGTGTATGGTTACCAGAAGGGGAAGGAAGGCGTTACTATCGGCGGGAGTTGCACTGCTGCTTTTGCCGGTCTATATTTTCGCGTTGCAGGACGGCGGCGCCCGCACGCCGCCGATGGGATTCAGTACGTGGAATTACTTCGGCTGTGGCGGCATCAATGAAACCAATGTGATGGCTGTCGCGGCTTCATTGGTGAAAACGTGGCCGACGAACTGGGAAGGCAAGCAGATCAGTCTTCAGAGCGTGGGCTATAAATTCATCAATTTGGACGATTGTTGGCCGGCGACTCCGGGTCGCACCGCTTCTGGTACACCAATAGTGAATACAAGTAGATTCCCGCATGGGTTCTACTGGCTTACCGACACACTCCACAAATTAGGTCTCAAGGCCGGTATTTACTCCTGCTGCGGGACCGCTACGTGCGCCGGCTATATCGGCAGTTACGGGTATGAATCCATCGACGCTCTCCAGTATGTTCAATGGGGTTTTGATTATCTGAAGGAAGACTGGTGCAATGTACCGGGGCAGTATACTAACGGTGCAGGCTCGGCGACGCTCTATTCAAGGATGGGACACGCTCTCGATCATGCTGACTCAACCGTCTATGCCGACTCTGCTAATGCCAGCGCTCTTATAAAGCTCCACAAAATGACCTTCAGCCTCTGTCAGTGGGGGGACTATAACGTCTGGACGTGGGGGGATACGTGCGGACATTTGTGGCGTATATCGGGCGATATTAACGCTTCATGGGGCAGTATTTACAGTAACTGGAGCACCACCATGGGGATCTCCCAATATGCCGGGCCGGGCGGCTGGAACGATCCGGATATGCTCGAGATCGGCAATGGCGGCTTGTCGAATACTATAAATCAATCGCATATGGACATGTGGTGTATTGCCGCGGCGCCGCTCCTGATGGGGAACAATACCCCGGCAATGAGCAATGACGTCTTTACGATTTTATCCAACCGTGAGGTCATTGCGGTGGACCAGGACTCTCTCGGCTACCAGGGGAGAATTGTGCGGACAAGCGGAAGTGTTCAGGTCATCGTCAAAAAGCTCAAGGTGCGTAACCCTGATACTACAGATAATAAAAAATACGCAGTTGTCATCCTTAATAGCGGCGGCGGAGCGACTTCCGGCGATATCAAATGGAGCGATATCGGACAAACAAATACAAAGAACCTCTTCAGAGTCCGGAACCTGTGGCTGCACGGATGGCTGAAAAATAATAATATCAACGATACGGCCAACGCGTCCATCACGGGGGGGACGGATGTTGATACCAACGTAACAGTAACCGACAGCGTATACGCTCCAAGTATTCCGAGTGATGGCACCGTGCATGTCCTGATGGAAATGGGAAATCCCGACGATATTTCTGTTTCAGTCCGGCCGCAGGACAACGCGGCGATCGCCGCCCAGCTTGGCGGTCGTATGAGCATCCGGGGCAATGAAATTTTTATTCCCCTTGCCCGCAGCATGGTGCAGGTTTTCGATATGCAGGGCAGGCAGATTGCGTCGATTTCCGCTTCGCAGCCGGGATGGTACGCCGTTACCGGTCGGGGAGCGGTGCATGGCGGCACGTACCTGGTACGGTTGAATACTCCTGCCGGGTCGGTTTCGCGCGTGATGGCTTTCGTAAAATAGCTTTATCAAACATATCAATCGCACGGCATAGCCTTGAAAGAGGCCTATGCCGTGCATTCCTTTATAAACCATTGCTGATGAAAGGATAGCGGCGCTATGGGAAGAAAGCGTAAGGTTTCGGTTTTTGCGGCGGCGGTATGCGGTATCCTGTTGGGAATCGTAGAGTTGACTATCGCGGATGATACGGGTTTGAGCGTCAAGAACATCCAGTTCACCGGTTTTGGATCCTACGAATTCGGCCAGGTGGAGCAAGGTAATTACAACGGTATCTACTTCGATCATTATTGGGACCATCAGGTATATGCCGGAAGCGGTTTTATCGCGAACCTCAGCGAAAACATGAAACTCGTTGCCGGCATTGAGGGAAAGATGTGGAATGCCGCGCCCTTTGCGAATGTTGGTGCACCAAGTCGACAATCTACCGAACAGCAATTCTCCGTATGGGTTACCGAAGCCGACGGAACCTATTCTTTCGGAGACACGACGGATAAGGTTTTCGCGAAACTCACTGCCGGCTATTTTCCTTACAAGTATAACCCTGAATCCCGTAACCTTGGCGAGTATATGTTCAGATCGTTTACCTACCCCGGCCTTCTCATGAATTCCTTCGATTTTCCGGCCGCGGACCTGCTCGGGGCGAAGGCATCCATCAAACTTAACCTCGATCAGATACAGATCTCCAACGATTTTATGCTCCTGGAGCAAGCCGCAACCTGGCCTTACGGAGCTTTTTCGCTGGCCTATGTCGGAGACTGCAATTTCGCCAAAGTTATTGATTTCGGCGCCGGAGTAGATTTTGCCAATTATATATCGGTCAATTCTAATAACACCACGCCTACCGACCCGGCTAATGCCATCAGGGATGATTCCGGAAATGTCATTCAAACAATTCAAAGTATCAAGGGCGGAGATACCACCTTTGACACTTCCTATTATACGTTCAAGGCCATCAAGCCCATGGCGCGGTTGACGTTTGACCCCAAACCCCTCCTGGGTGATTTTGGCCGGATGTTGGGAAGCGAAGACCTTAAACTGTACGGCGAAGGGGCGATCATCGGGACCGAGAATTATTCGTACTATTACGACAATATCTCCCAGAGAATGCCGGTAATGTTCGGGTTTTATCTGCCGACGTTCAAGATCCTTGATATGTTGAATATCGAGTTCGAGCACTATTCAAACCCTCTCAGCACCGGTACGTATAACCAGAGCTATCTTGTGGGATCATCAGCAGCGACCTGTCTTCCCGTGCCAGGCCCTCAGCTCGTCACCTTTAATCCGTTAAATTCAGCCTCAGCGGAAGCGTTCTCGACCACCACCTGGAAATGGTCGGTTTACCTCAAAAAAACGATCACCCCCAACGTGGCCATTACTATTCAATGCGCTCGAGACCATTCCCGGCCCAACTATAGCGATGGGTATCCCGGCTTTTATGAAATGCTTATTTTCCCGAATGACTGGATGTGGACGGCAAAGATTTCGGCAAATTTATAATCAGCCTTTTGGCCATCATCAGGTTTTTAATCAGCAGGGAGAGCCCGCTTATTCAGGCGGGCTTTTCTTTACACTATGATTAGATTTCAGAACAATGCATGGTTATGGTGATACTCCTTCACCAGCCTTAAATAAATGATGAAGGGAGAGTTCAGGGGAATTTATTATCCTTCAAAGAGATATTTTCCATCAGTGATTTCACCGGGTTATGCATTTTTTCTGAATACCCTGAAAAATCCAAGCGGGCGTAAAAAGATTGAAAAAGCCAGAAAAAGCGAGACTTAAGCCGGAAACAAGCTCTCACAAATCATTCCGGCTTCGGTTCGGGAAAAACGATGAGCGTTCCTTGCCGTGGCTTTGGAATCGAGATTGGATCCTCTGGCCCATACTGGTCGTACTTACCTTTGTCGCCTACCAGCCGGCATGGAATGGCGCGCCGATATGGGATGACGCGGGGCATATGACGAAGCCGGAGCTTCGATCCCTGCGGGGACTTGGCCATATATGGCTGCATCCCGGAGCGACACAGCAGTATTATCCGGTTGTTCATAGCGTCTTCTGGTTGGAGTATCGTCTCTGGGGCGATGCGACGCGGGGATATCATTGGATCAATATTCTGCTGCATCTCTTTTCCGCATTTCTGCTGGTAAAAATTCTCAAACGTTTGCAAATACGCGGCGCATGGTTGGCGGCGGGAATCTTTGTTCTGCATCCCGTGCAGGTGGAGTCGGTAGCATGGATTTCGGAGCTTAAGAACACGCTTTCGACAATATTTCTTCTCGGTTCGACACTTGCCTATTTAAAATTCGATAGTTGTAGAAACCGGAAGTATTATGCTGTTGCCGCGGGATTTTTCATCCTTGGCCTCATGTCCAAGTCCGTGATTGCTCCGCTTCCGGTAGCGCTTCTCGTGGTTTTCTGGTGGAAGCGGGGGAGGGTTGCCTGGTCGCGGGATGTAGTACCGTTGTTGCCTTTTTTTCTGATCGGCATTGCATCCGGCTTATTCACCTCCTGGGTGGAGCAAAGGTTTGTTATCGGCAAGGATTCTCCCCATGATTTCGAATTATCCATCATCGAACGAATCTTAATCGCAGGCCGTGCAATCTGGTTTTATCTTGGAAAACTTCTCTGGCCGGTAAACCTGATTTTTATCTATCCTCGCTGGAATATTAATAAGGCGGCGCTGTGGCAGTACTTTTTCCCGTTTGCGGCGCTCATGCTTGCCGGATCTCTCTGGGCAGTTCGGCGATGGTCGAGAGCTCCCCTGGCAGGGTTTCTGTACTTTGTGGCAATGCTTTTCCCCGCATTGGGTTTTTTTAATGTTTACCCGTTTCGTTATTCGTTTGTTGCGGACCATTTTCAATATCTTGCCTGCATGGGACCTATCGTTCTTGCGGCAGCCGGAATGGACAGGGCGGCGGAATATTTAAGCGCCCGAAAACGCCAACTGAAATTGGCGTTCTGTGGGATTTTACTGGTGGTTCTCGGAATGCTGACGTGGAACCAAAGCCGCATGTATGTTGACGCTGACACGGTATATAAGAGGACGCTGCAGGGGAACCCGGCCTGCTGGATGGCCCACTATAACTTTGGCAACGATTTGTTGCAACAAAGACATGTTAACGAAGCCATCGATCAATTCAGGAACACGATAGAAATCAAACCCGGCTATGTCCTTGCCCATGTTAATTTGGGAAACGCTTTGATGCAGGCCGGACGAACCGATGAGGGCATCTTCCAATACCGGGCTGCATTGGCAATCGATTCAACGTTCACATCCGCCTATATTAATCTCGGCAATGCATACATGGAGGCCGGTCTGGCGAAGAATGGCATGGAACAATATCGACGAGCTTTGAAGTTTGACCCCAATCTAACGGTCGCTCACTATGATCTCGGTAATACTTTCATGCAAACCGGGCAGATTCAGGAAGGCATCGCCCAATACCGGATAGTATTGGAACTCGATTCAAATTATACTCCGGCACATGTCAATATCGGCCGTGCCTTTCTCCAGATCGGGCAGGTGGAAGAGGGAATCGGGCATCTTCGGCGGGCGCTGCAAATCGAACCCGGTAATGCAGATGCACAAGGCAATCTTGGATTCGGCCTGATGCAGGCAGGGTATCCTGATGAGGCGATTATCCATTTCAAAAAAGCTCTGGAAGCCAATCCCCGGGATTTCCGATGTATCAGCGCGCTCAGGGATGCATTGCTCAAAACAGGGCAGCTTGACGAAGCAATCCACGTTGTTCAACGGGCAATTGATACTGCAAAAGCAGCGGGCGACGACTCTTTGGCAATGGGCATTGCCGGAGACCTCAGAAAACTACAGGCTCTCAATAATCACCGGACGGATCAATAATGTCGCCGGGCATTTCTTTGCAGAAACAGGCAATTGGCGCCGCAAAGGCGAGCGCACCGGCGAGGGGCAGGTTTATCCTGTGTTGTTTTTTTATTGCCGGGATCACCTTCATTACCTTTCTTCCTGCTTTGCAATGCGGTTTCACCAACTGGGATGACAACACGCATGTCACCGAAAATACGGCAATTCGCGGATTCAGCCTCCATCATCTTGCGCAGATCTCTACCTCCAGTATTGGTTATTACCAGCCGCTTACCATGCTTTCCTACATGACGGAGTACAGCCTTTTCCATTTGAATCCCGTGGCGTTTCATTGCACGAATATTCTCCTGCATTGCATAAATTGCCTTCTTGTTTTCGCGCTGCTTTATGGACTTTCGGGAAATTTGATTACCGGCATGCTTGCCGCATTGCTCTTTGCAGTGCATCCGCTCAGGGTCGAATCGGTCGCCTGGATAGCCGAGCGAAAGGGCTTGCTCTCGTCGCTTTTTTATTTTCTCTCCCTCCTTTGCTATTGGCGATACCTCCAAAAAGGCGGTCGGCGGCGGTATCTTTTCTGCCTTCTTTCACTGGTGTTATCCTTGCTGGCAAAGCCCATGGCGGTCAGCCAGCCGTTTATCCTGCTTCTGCTCGATTATGTGCGGCATCAAAAAGTAAATGTTAAAATGGTTATCGGAAAAATCCCGTTTTTCATGGTTGCCGCCGTCTTCGTTCTGGCGGCCATAGTTACCCAGCGCGGCTATGGGGCGATCGCTGAATTCGATTCATTGCGCATGCATATCTGCACGCCTTTCTACGGCATCCTTTTCTATTTACTAAAATCAATCGTTCCGCTGCGTCTCAGCGCGTTCTACCCGATGCCAACGAAACCCGATGGTCTGATGCTCGCGTCGCCGATTCTCGTGCTTGCAGGAGTTGCGGCGTTCTGGTGGAAACTTCGTCACCGTAAAATCGCCATGTTCGGGGTGTTGTTTTTTTTGATCACTCTTCTGCCGGTTTTGCAGATCGTACCCATCGGCAGTTTTATCGTCGCCGAGCGGTACACCTACCTTCCGATAGTCGGAATTGATTTCGTTGCCGCGGGGGGCATCGTCCATCTTTTCACGAAGCAATTCGGCGAAAATGCCGTAATGAAAATGATTCTGATCGGAGGGGTCGTCGGCATTCTCGCTGTTTTTGCCGGCGGCGCGTTTCAGCGTTGCGAAGTATGGAAAGACAGCATCACTCTCTGGAATGACGTCATCCAAAAATCTCCCTGCGCAATTGCCTATTTGAATCGCGGAAGCGCCTATGCCGCCGCGTCCGATTATGACCGGGCCATAGATGATTTTAATCAAACGCTGCGACTGCGCCCCGGCTATGCCGACGGCTATTATAATCGCGGACTTGTTTATTCGGCCCGGGGCGACAACGATCGCGCCATCGAGGATTATTCAAAGGCGATCGCATTCAACCCCGCCATGGCCAAGGCATATAATGACCGCGGCGTGGCTTTTACAACCGTGCATGACTTGGATCGCGCTGAGCAAGACTACAATCAGGCAATCCAGCTTGATCCAGGCGCGGCCGAGTCTCACTATAATCTCGGGCTGCTTTTTGCCGACCGTAAGGAGTACGACAGCGCTCTGGGAGAGTACAATCGGGCGATTTTGCTTAATCCGGCGATTTCCGAGGCCTATAACGATCGCGCACTGATCTATTGCGTCCAGGGGGACTATGGGCGTGCGATAGAAGATCTTTGCAGGGTCATTGCCCACGATCCAGGACGTGCGACCGCCTATTGCAACCGCGGTCATGCCTATGCCGCCATGGGTGATGTTCACAGCGCTATGAATGACTTCCAGAAAGCCTGCAGTTTGGGCTTGGAACAGAGATGCCAGGCATTGCGGGGCAATTAAGGGGCTTATGGTGGCTGGATTCCCGGCGGCCGGCCTTCCGATAAATTCATCCCCGATTTACCCGGGATCGGGCGGGGTGAGAATTATCTTTTAATAACAAGGAGTTCTATTGCTTCAATTAAAGAATAGATCCGTCATCGTTTTTGTTGCCGTCTTCTGCGTGGTAATTCTGGCGGGCTTCTGTATTTTCAACCTTCCCTCTCTTCAGGCTGATCGAATCATCGTATCCTGTAACCGGAGCGCCAGTGCGGGAACCATCGCGATAACCAACCCGCTCGACAGCTGCATCTTTCCGCCGGAAATCGCGTCGCCGACCGTCCGCTGGAACGATACCTCTTCGCAAAGCGACCGGTGGCTCGTATCGGTCCGATTCGGTAAGGGGTCGTCACGCATGAATATATTCACGGCGAAAAAGGAGTGGCGACCGGATAAAACCCAATGGGAAACGATAAAAAAATATTCCATCGATTCATGCGCGCATCTTAAGGTCATAGGCCTGAATGGCGGCCGTGTTCTCGGAAGGGGAGAGATCGCCTTCACGACCTCGAAAGACCGTGTTGACGATCCAATATTTTACCGTGAAGTCACCCTTCCGTTCGCCGATGCGGTCAAAGACCCTTCACGCATCCGGTGGCGCTTTGGCGCCGTATCGCAAGAACGGCTCCCGCCGGTAATTCTGACAAATCTGCCGGTGTGCGGGAACTGCCATTCATTTTCGGCGGACGGCAGCATCCTCGGCATGGATGTCGATTATGGGAATGACAAGGGGGCCTACGCCCTTACCGCCGTCGCAAAGCAGATGCGCCTGGCTGTCAGCGACATCATCTCGTGGAGCGACTACAAGCGCGAAGACGGGCAGCCCACCTTCGGTCTGCTGTCGCAGGTTTCTCCGGACGGCCGGTTTGTCGCGAGCACGGTCAAGGACATTTCGGTGTTCGTGCCCAGACCCGACCTCATGTTTTCACAGCTCTTCTTTCCTATCAAGGGAATCATTCTGATTTACTCCCGTCTCGACCGTACCTTTGCGCCGCTGCCGGGCGCGGACGATACCGCCTTCGTACAATCGAATCCCGCATGGACCGCGGACGGGAAATACCTCGTTTTTACAAAGAGCAAGGTGTATCACCTGAGGAAAAAACACGATATCAACAAGCTGCTTCTTTCCGAGGATGAATGCCGGGAATTCCTGACGCGTGAAACACTGTTCCGGTACGATTTATTCCGCATTCCGTTTAATAACGGCGCCGGCGGAAAGGCGGAACCGTTGCGGGGCGCCTCCGGCGACGGCATGAGCAATTATTTCCCGAAATTCTCGCCGGACGGCAAGTGGATTGTTTTTTGCAAAGCGCAGAGTTTCATGTTGCTGCAGCCGGACAGCAGGCTCTACCTCATGCCGGCGTCGGGCGGGGAGCCCCGCCTGATGCGCTGCAATACCGACCGCATGAACTCCTGGCACAGCTGGTCATCAAATTCGCGCTGGATCGTATTTTCCTCAAAAGTAAACTCTGCCTACACCCAGCTTTTCATCACCCATGTCGATGAAAACGGCAATGATGCGCCACCGGTGCTCCTTGAACAGTTCACCTCGCCGGATCGGGCGGCGAATATTCCTGAATTCATCAACGCGGCGCCGGGCGCGATAGCGAAGATTCAGGAGCAATTTATCGATGATGTTTCACTCTGGAGAGCGGGAAAAAACTTTGAAGAGGCGGGCGATTTCGTCCATGCCGAGGAAAAATTCCGGGAAGCCCTGTCGATAAATCCGAAAAATCCGAAACCCCATCTCAGTCTCGGGAAGCTCTTCGAGACGGAAGGGAAGCTTCAATCGGCATTCGCTGAGTATTCGACCGCTCTCGCGCTCGATTCCTCAGCGATGTCGAGGATCAATCTGGGGAATGCGCTCCTTGGCATGGGTAACTATGACGGCGCGATCGACCAGTATAGTCACACTCTCGACAAATCGAAGAATGATTCCTATGCCGAGTACAATCTCGCCTTTGCCTTGTATAAAAAGGGAAGCCTCGATCAAGCGCTCCGTCGCTTCCGGGAGGGTGAGCGGGCTCATCCAGGCGACGAGGGATTCCCTCTGGGCGCGGGCAGGGCGTGTTACCGGCTTGGAAACATGCGGGAAGCGGCTGCGTACTTCAGGGAGGGAGTCCGGCTTGAACCCTCCGATGCAGAGGGCCATTTTCTCCTCGGCTGCGCCTTGGCCGCTGAAGGGAATACCGGTAAGGCGATCGATCAGTATCACGAAGCATTACGCTTGCGTCCGGATTATCCTGAAGCCCGCGACAGCCTCGCTGCCATCTCAAACGCCGTCTCTTCGACGCTGCGATAAAGAGTGAACTCCGGGCCGCCAGATAGCCCTTCCCCTACATCATTCTCGCCAGTTCCTGCAGTTTTGCAATTCTCTTTTCCATCGGCGGATGGGTGCTGAACATGGACAGCATGCCGCCCCCCCGGAAGGGATTAACGATGAAGAGGGAAGCGGTAGCCGGGTTGCCGCCTTGAAGAGGCTGTATTTTCGCCGAAGTTTCGAGTCGCTGCAAGGCGCTCGCCAGAGAAAGCGGTTTCCCGCACAATCGCGCGCCCGCCTCATCAGCGGCATATTCGCGCGAACGGGAGATGGCCATCTGGATCATAAGCGCCGCGATGGGGGCGATGAATGCCATGGCGAGCGATCCGAGGAGTCCGCCCCGATTATCATTGCTGCTGCGGCCGCCCATGCCGCTGAACATCGCACCCCACTGAACTATATTGGCGATCCACGTTATTGCGCCGGCGATGGTTGCCGCAACGGTGCAGGTCAGGGTGTCTCGATTCTGCACATGTGAAAGCTCGTGCGCCATCACCCCTTCGAGTTCGTCTTCGCTGAGGATTCTGAGAATTCCCTGCGTGGCCGCAACCGAAGCATGCCGGGGGCTTCGGCCGGTGGCAAAAGCGTTGGCCGATTCTGTGGGGATGCAATATACCTTCGGCATCGGCATGTTGGCACGGTCCGCCAGTCGCCGCACAACACGGTACAGGGTCGGCGCATTTGCTTCGTCAACCTGCCGGGCCCGGTACATCGTGAGAACGATCTTATCGGAGAACCAGTAACTGATAAAATTCATGACTGCGGCGAACAGCAGAGCAATGAGCATCCCGTTGTGTCCACCCGCCATATTCCCGAACATGACGAGCAGACCGGTGAGCAGACCCAAGAGAAGCGTTGTTTTAACGGAATTCATAGTGTTTCTCCTTAAAGGACTTCGAGCAGGCAAATGTAGATTGTTAAAATACGTCCGTGCGTGCTTAAAATTCTTGCTTCGAAGGGGCGGACAAAAGCTGTGCTGGCGGCCGCACCGGCATGGGAAAATGAAAGCATCGAGGCCGGCGGAGCTTGTAGCAGCGTCGGTTCGCCCGGTGCCGTCCGATGTATTTTCTTAATTCAACCTGACCATGACAAGGAGTTCTGTCGATGTTCCGACCGCAGATTCACGTTATCGATTGCACTATCCGCGATGGCGGCCTGATGAACAACTCAAATTTCAACTTTGAAACCGTCCGGGCCATCTATGCGGCGGTCTGTGCCGCCAATGTCGACACCGTTGAAATCGGCTACCGGAACAGCAAGGAGATGTTTTCGCCGAGTAAATACGGCTTATGGCGCTTCTGCGACGACGAGGTGCTCAAGCGTCTCACCGACGGCATCGAACGGCAGACCAGACTTGCGGTCATGCAGGATGCACACAAGGCAATCCCGGAAGACCTGCTGCCGAAGTCCGAAAGCGTGGTGGACATGGTGCGGGTCGCGACCTATGTCAAAGATATCGATAAGGCAATCAAGCTTGCCAACAATGCGACGGAAAAAGGTTATCAGGCGACCATTAATTTCATGGCCATCTCGCATGTGCTGGAGCGCGAACTCGATGAGGCGCTGCAGCAGGTGGAAGAGGAAACCGATGTCGTGGCCTGCTACCTCGTCGACTCCTTCGGCTCGCTTTACAGCGAAGATGTCGATTACCTTGTTCATAAGTTCCAGCGCTACCTCAAAACCAAGGAAGTCGGCGTTCATTTCCATAACCAGCAGCAACTCGCCTATGCAAATACGATCGAAGCCATTATCAAGAATGCCAATTACCTCGATGGAACCCTCTACGGTCTGGGCAGGGCGGCAGGCAACTGCCCTCTCGAACTGCTCTTTGGTTTCCTTAAAAATCCAAAGTTCGATATTCTGCCGCTTTTAGGGGTGATCGGAAAAGAGGTGTTGCCGCTGCAGAAAAGTATACAGTGGGGATATACCATTCCCTATATGATTGCCGGAATGCTCAACCGCCATCCCGAGGCGGCGCTCCAATTGCTCAACTTGCCGGAAGACGATCCAAAACGCACGGATTTTGTCGCATTTTTCGAGAAAATGGCCAGCGAGGACGCTTAAACCATGTGCCGTAGTCCCCACAGCAGGCGGGGAAAGCGGCCGAGAGCGGCCTTGAAAATCCGGAACATGGTAAGTTTACCGGGTTCCAGACGAGAGAGCGCATCGGCCGCCTTGCTGTAATCCTCATCCGGAACCTCGGCGAACGTTGATTTTACGCGCGCAAGTTTTTCGTGGTAATGGCCGAGGTTTTTATGCCACGCCGTTTCATATGCCTTCGCAATTTTCTGTAAATCCCTCTCGTGGCGGGCCTCAAGCATGGCCGCGGCATGGTCGCCGGCAAGTCCCCCGCAACAAAGTCCCTCGCTGATTCCGGCACGGGAGATGGGATTGACCGTGCTCGCCGCATCGCCCGCTTTGAGAAAACCGGGCAGCGCCATTTTTGCGCGGCCGGAAGCGCACGGGATGGCCCCGGCATAACGCTTGACAATGGTTGCTTCGGGAAAGTAGCGCAGCAGGAAGGCTTCGAGTAGGCGGCGGATATTGACGGTACCCTTAAAAGCGGAGCCCACGACGATTCCGATATTCGCGCCCGCGCTGCGAGGGAACGCCCAGGCATAGCCGCCCGGCGCAAACTCCTTACTCATGTAAATGTGCACGGTATCCGTGGAAAACGTAATGCCGTCGGTCAGGACGAAGCATGCCGGCTCGAGATCGGGAGGCTTGGCCGGGATGCTGTCTTTGCCAAGATCGGCAACGGGACCGGCGGCATCGATGACCACCCGGCCGTGAACGACCGAGCCGTCGGCGAACTCAACGGTAGCGCGGAAATTTTTCATGCCGCCGGACAGATGCGTAACGCGGCGATCGAAATCGCACACCACCCCGCGTTCCATGAGACGGTGAGCGATATCCCGCTGCATGGCGGCCCGATCGATGATATACCCGCCATTCTTATCGGTATAGGTGACGACGACGCCGTTGGGTGCATGGAATGCCGCTCTGGTTATAGTCTGGCGTATCCAGTTGGGCCTGACTTCTATCGATCTTTCAAACCCGCCGCGGCTCACCGCTTCGGCGCACTGGATCGGATGCTCCCAGGGGGCGGTTTTATCGACAAGAAGAATCGAGCGCTTCGCGCCGTCTTTCGATACATGCAACCCGGCATTCAATCCTGCCGGACCCGCGCCAATAATAATGATATCGAAGTATTCCTGCATGAACATTCCGCCGGACGAGATACGTGTTGCATTAATGGTTCGATGCGCTTTCCGTAAAGAGAAAAAATACTTCAATAACGTATGAAACAAACCTTTCTTTTTAGAAATCTGTCACGATTCCGTGTCGTCTCGCGAGTCCTCACGGAATTATTATTTGACTTTTAAAATACCGCCGGTCCATTTTTCCATGCCATTGTCGTCTTCTTTAAGCTGAAATGCGCAATAGACGGTTTTATTCCATTGTTCTTTTCCCGCGGTGGTCCCATTGCTGCTGTCGGCGCTGCAGGTACATTCACCGGAAAAAACTACCGATAGTTTCACCGGCCATAATTTCAAGCTTGGAATGTATTTCCCATTCTCCATGATTTTAAAACTGTCGTAGCGGAGACCTAGTATCCCCTTTCGGTAGGAGTAATCGGACGGGCATTTGTCACAAAATTCCTTTTGATTCTCGGCATCATCAAAATATTGCTTGACGGTCTTTATTATAAATTTTTCGGGAGGGCGCTGCGGGCCGCAGCCGATGCATGCGGTCATGAAGAGCGAGCTCATTGCCATGCCAAAGAGTAATCGTGTTTTCAATGGTAGTTTCTTCTTTTGTTAAGGTGACGGGAAAAGCTGGAATTGCACGTTATTTAACTTTTACCAATCTTCACTCCCATAAAACCGGCAATTCAAGAAGATTTCGCCCGAATAGTTGAGGCTGGCCTTAGCTCTGGTTTAGATACAATAAAATAATAAATTCAGCAGCTTTGACCGCGGTCTATCTGGTACTATGCTTTTTGAACTCATCACTTCGCTCTTCGTGATTTATATTTTAGCACAAGAAAAATAATGATAGTACCGCATTTCTTTTTATGCAAAGTAAAAAAATACCCGTAACTCGATGAGAGATATAATATGTTGCGCCCTTAGCTCAACTGGATAGAGCATCTGGCTTCGGACCAAACCCGCTACTTCTTAATATCTTTAAAAATCAAGTAGTTACACGAATAAAAAAATATTTTGGACACAATTTTCAGGGTATTTGGATACAAAAACGAGTGCTGAAACAAGCCGTTTTTAGTATCTTATATGTCAAGTATCGGCGGGCTGTCGGCAGGCAAAGGGAATGGTTGGTCAGGGCTGTTAATCATCCTCAAACGGCAATCTCTCGCTAATGAGCGTTGGGGTAGCGGTCAACTTCGGGTATAATGGCGGTCGCTCGTGATATACTTTCCCTTCTAAAAGACAACCACCCCATTTTTTCGGGGATGACCTGTCAGGATTTTTGGGGGAATCTCCCCACTGCTTGAAAAAGAATGGAACTCCTGCATTTTTGCACTTATTCCGCAATTCTATGACCCATTCTTTTTTTGTTATTCGAAGTTTGCCGTGATTTTTTATGTCTGCGGATTCCCCGCCACACATAAGCCCCCCAATCCCTGTAAGGTCAAGGTCAGGGAGCGGGCCAATTAAAGGCTCGGCAAAAATATATCGTAACGCTGGTTTAAATGTCCGTAATCGATCAGCTCTGTAAACATATTTATTTAACTCTATCGTGACCCCCGCCCATAAGTTCGGCGGCCAGGGTAGGGAAGGTGCCATATTCGCCATTCTATCAGCCCTTTTGGTGCATATGCTAAAATGCCATTTGTCATAGTTCACAATATATCCAAAAATCTCCTTTATAAAATCGTCGGGTACGTCTTCATGGAAAAGGTCGGACATATCACATAAAAAAATATTGTCGTTTTGCCTACCCGGTGGTTTTTTTGTCAATACACCTGGCCACAGTGTAAGCTTGAATTCATTTTCGTATGGGTTATTTTTTAAGTGCGCAAATTTTTTCTTAAGCTTGCTTGCTTCTCTTTCCACATAGCAATTAGCACATCCTTCAGAGAGCTTGGTGCAGCCTCTTATTGGATTAAGTGATGGGCTATCCGCAAACCAACGCTCATGTACATCAATTTTGGATTGGGCAGAGTTTTTAGGTGTCATAATTTGTGGCATATCGTACCATATCTCCTTTCAAAAAATGTAACTTATACAATATAATTTTTCCCCCTGTTGCGCCACTTGCTACATCTGGCTCAGCACAAGCTCCAGGGCCCTGTCCCTGTCCGCTTCGGGGTTTTTCTCGACATTGGCGGGCGGGCTGGGAAATTTCGTGAGTAATTGCCGACCAAGTTCCGTAAGCTCATAGGTCGTCCACCGTTTTTCACCGCGTATGACAATCAAGCCTTTGTCGTTGAGGTGTTCGATTTTTCGAAGCACCGTTCTGGTGCTTTTCTTCAGGTCGCTGGCAATGGCCGCATTGTCTTTTTTCACGGCGATGCATTTGAGCAGGTAATAGGTTTCGGCATCCGAATCCGCGTCGAAAGAGATAGTTTCGTCCCGTCCATAGGAAAGCTCGAACACCAGGCGGGCTGTCGGGATATCCAAATCGTAGTTATAAGACGTGTTTTGCGACGAGGTGAAGGTAAGCGGGGAGAAGTTGGGGAATACGTCGCGGGGCTTCTCCAGGGTGATAGAAACCTGCCGTTGTGATTCATCGGCGGTTGCCTTTTTGTGCGTCATGAGCACCGCATCGGCGGACGCGGAGATGACGACGGAGCCGTACACATCGTGTATGTTGCTGCGCACTCCCGACGATTTTTCTTCTTTCGACTGCTTGCGGAGATGATGCAGGACGAGCGTACAAATTTTCCTGCTCGATACTTTCTCCCGCATCTGGTTGTAAAAAAGCCTCATATTTTCGTCGTTGATCTTGCCCTGGACGCAGTTAAAAAGCGCATCGAGAATGAGCAAATCTGGCTGGTAGTAATCGGTAATTCTTTCAACCAATTGCATGCCCTTGCGGGTATCAAAATTGAGGTCGGAAAGTTCAGGAACGCAGTGCGGGCAAAGAAACCGCAGGTTTTCGTTCACCGCAAGGTTCCAGTCAGCGCCTGCCGTCGTCGTGATATAGCCGAGTCCCATGCAGTATGAGGCAATCTGGCGCGGGGTCATATCCTTACAGATGTAGAGCGTTTTCAGCGGTCGGCGGGGTTCATACTGGTCGAGAATGTCCTCCCCGAGGGATGCCCGGTAGGCTATATCGATGGCGAGAGTGCTCTTGAGCGAGTTTTGGTATGCAGCGAGAATGATAATTGCGTCGTTCGGGAGCGCTCCCTCTTTCGTAAGCGTGTTTTCGTTCGCGCCGACGGAATAGGTGCGGGCAAGGATAGAGGCAACATCAACTTTTTTCCCACTGATGTTCTTCGCGTTCTCTTTGAAATATTCAATACCTTGTGAAATATCATCGCGACCAGCTTCCCAAGTTTTTTGAAGAAAATTTTGAAGTTTATCCCGTTCCTGCTCTTTTTTTATCTCCTGAAGCAGGGCAAGAAAATTGCCTTTTGTATATGGAACCTCCCTAATCAGGTCACGAAGATTTTCACGGACTCCCTCGTTGCCTTCGTGTTCCGCTTTTTCATATAAAAGTGTATATGCTGGAAGCTCTTTGTAAATGGAAAAATGGTCTTCAATCTGAGTGGCAAGCATTTTGTAAGCAGGATCTGAAAAAAGCAGTTCAGACGCCACAAACGCCGCATAATTGGACTGCAAATCACTCAGCGGGATACTTGGCTCATTTTTATAACGGGGATCTTCAATGTTGATAATACTGCGGAATACACGCTTCATACTACCTCTCCTGTTGAATTGTTTCGTCCTCTCTTGGGTCGGTCCCCGGGACCTGTGCACGGTCCCGGACCGAAATTCAAACAAGAGAGTAACCCACTGGCGCGGATCACTTATAGTGGATTTATTAGAAGATAATTCTATGGGAATGTAAGTTATTGATAATTGGGTAGATAAAAATCGGAATTCGGACACAAAACCGATGTTTTAATGGAAATAACTCGGAAATAGGGCTTTTGCCACGCCTACCGCCTTCGGCGGAGGGCAGGGCGAGGCAACGGGCACCGTGCCAGGGTCAGGGCATTGTTTCTAACAAGTCAGAGTCAGGCGCGGTATAGTATTGAACCTCTCAAATAGCACACACGGGATACGTGTCATTTATGTCTTTTAAGCATTAAATACCCATAAACATTGATTACTTCTAAATGACACCCTTCTTGTAAAGCATGTCCGTGATGTCCATTAGAACTTAACATGCCCGTAAACATTGATCAATTCTAAACGACTTCGGTATATTGAACCGCATAGATTTCGCCTTAATAACCGTGTCATTTATCCCGATGCCCGCCATTATTGGCTATTTCTTTCTAATCGACATCTTAAAAATCGTGTCCGTTAGCGTGTCGTTTATGAAAACCATTGATTTTATTGGCTGAAACGGTATAACGGACATAAATGTCACGATTCAGTAAGTCGGGAACACCTCTTCGGGGTCGCCTTTTGGTCAAATCACGGTATCTTATTCAGTTCGTTCGCAGGTGTCCGAATTATCAAAGATTTTACACATTCAGGGTTGGCAGAATAAAATATTTTTCATTTATTAATGAAAAACCTTACACGATCGTTTGCTATATCAAGTTGAATGGAATTGGCTTTCGGCTGCGCTGTGTGCCGACCATATAAATCAACGTAATAAGGAGTACGATAAAATGCAGGGGCTATGGACCTGTCCATGGACTTGGACAGGGCCCTGACCCGGGACGGGGGAACTGTATCGATCATAAAAGAATATGTTTTTGAACAATATGTTGATTCATTCCAGAGAATTTTCCAATAATATCGAACATTATTTTTAATGGTATCTTTTAACTCATGATAAGTTATTAACGGATTTAAGTCTTTATTTACAGGAAATGTGTCTCCCCACATATTTCCAACAAAAGCCGCACTCACAAAACAAATAAAATTTGAATCATATTCAAAACAACTGTATTCAGTGTCAGAGGACTTAATATCTATTTGAATAGTTGCATATTCAGCACCTCGAAGCCCATTTCCTCTATCTACATATATTATACTATCGGCCAATATAATTTCTTTTATGGAATCACCAACTATAGTTGTGTCTCCAGGAACGATTTTAACAATCGTGTCTGTAGAGGCAAAAATTTCTGTAAAAGCACAGAACACCATTATGAAACGGAAAAAGCACATAAAACACCTCTTGAATTGTTTGCTTTAATCAGGAATTTTCTTTCTTGCTTTGTAATAAAATAGTAATACTGTCTTAATACAGAAAATAATAATGGGGGTGATTGCAATGCAAACAATTAAAGCGGAAGATTTTGAAAAGCTACCGATGCTCGAAAAGTCCGCAATTCTTCGTTCGATCCGTGCGGGTAAGGGCGAGTATGAAGTCGTCGGGGAGCGTGAGCGTGCTAACAAGCTTTACGCCGAGTGGAAGGAAACGCACCAAATCGAATGGATTAACAAACAACTGGAAAATTATTAAGGCAGGAGGTAAGGGATGGTTATAGCACTACTTGTTTTATCAATTCTTGTCCTGTTCGTAATCGTGCTAAAGCAGTTCGCAAAGGCTGGAAATCTTCAGAAATGCAATGTGGCACTACACAAGGCTTGCCTCGCTCTGGCAAGCCGCAAGGGTCTTTAGATGCAGTTTGGCGGAGTGGCCATTATGACCAACATTTTTACTGGCAAACACTGGTTTTTAACTGACAGATAATTTCCACGGTTTATTTCCGCCCGATATCCTCTGAATTTCTGTGGTACTATTTGCTTTTTAGGTGCCAAGTTTTACTACTTTACTGCCAAGTGCACGGCAAATCAAATTTAGCCTTTTCACCTTTTACGCATTAAATAGACGATTTCTATTGCGATATTCGGAGCTAAAAAATAGCTTTTTAACAAAAATGACGCTTATTTTGATGGATGAACAATAATCTGTTAATAAGAAAAGATGGGTTATGATAACCCCTGCAAAACTATATGGATTCGTGAACAAATACAACCACGATCCCGGTCAGTACGAGCAGTATAAGTCGGAATATAAGGATCTTTTTGAAAAGCACGAAGCAGGGGAGCCAATCAACCGTGAGCGCGCGGAGATGTTGCAGGAAGTTCTTTGCAGAAATGGCGATCGCTTTGCGCAGTATAATCGAATTAACGATGATTTATAAAGAAAATTTAATATGAAAAAGAAACATAGAAACTGTTTTAAACAAATTGCCATTAAGAAAGTAAAGCCTGTTGCTGTCAGCCTGCCAAAATTGCCAAGGACAAAATAGGTGGAGAAATTTTATGAAAATTGTCGATAAGAACGGAAATGAACTCGATCCCAAGGATCTCAAGCCTTCGAAGAAGCCGATCAAGGTTTTCCCGCAAAGTAAAGCTAATCGGCAATTCAATCAGCTTAAACCAATTGACAAGAAAATAATTTATAAAGTTGTTGATGCGATTCACCGTCGCCGTGGTGCCAAGTTCCCTGGGCTTTGATACTGCATCTTGACCGTGACCGTCCCCGATCTTCTTGCCTTGACCTATCCTGACCTGACCTCCCGACCCTGACCCCGCCCCGCGTCGGCACAACGCACGCCGTCGCACGGCTCTTCCTGGCCTCGTTCCCGCCCCGCTTGCCACGCATACCTGCACGGCTTCGCAGGGGCTTAGACGCTCGATCAATCCTGCACCATTCAAGCGGTAGCCTGTGGCCGCGCCCTCGTGGTCGCTTTTACATAATATGCTCTTTTGCGAAAGCCTGTAATTGCCCACAACGCAATCAGGCACATTTTTGGTTAAAAATGTCGCAAAAGCACATTATGTAAACCACAGTAATATGGTGATCACCCTGCCCTCAAAGGGTTTCAAGTCAAATCACGTTGCAAAGCGCTTATTACCTACGGTAATGCGCTTTTAGCCCCGATGATTCCGCCTTCGCGCTGCAACACTGCCTTACGGCAGGCAGCTCGCTTGGCGGTTCACGGGGAAAAGAACGCTAAGGGAGGGGCGCTGCGTGGTGCACGGCTCGCCTATGCCCCCACTGCTCTGTGCATTGCTTTTTCAGTCATTAATCTTTGTCTTCCGACACTCTTGTGCTGTTTCGCTCTCGGCTCGCGCACTTCGCGCCAATACAACCGCTTATTAGTCGGCGCTTCCGCACAGGGGCAGTACCGTTTCGGGTCAAGCCCTCAATCGGCATCCCCTGG
>Ga0181518_10000850_pt1 | contig 32559 bp, 26 predicted proteins | sample PEATcosm2014_Bin_28_FD_119751 | JGI IMG/M metagenome (GOLD analysis project Ga0181518, IMG submission 119751) | Peatland microbial communities from MTU Mesocosm Facility, Houghton, MI, USA - PEATcosm2014_Bin01_60_metaG | ecosystem: Environmental > Terrestrial > Soil > Wetlands > Peat | place...
AAATGATCAGCGGGCTGATTTCCAGACAAACCTGCCCGTCAAGTTGCTCCGCTTTCAACAGATTGAAGCAGGTGGGGTTCGGCAACGAATGGATGAACTCGCTGTACGTCAGTTGCTCGATGTGCGCCACCGAGACGTCGATGATGGTCCGGAGATACCCCGAAATGGCCGCCCCGAAATTCCGGCCGAATCCTTCGTGCAGCGCTTCCATCGCCCGCATCTGGTCCTTGCTGACGCGTTCGGGCCGTTTGAAATCGTAGACCTGCACTTCGAGTTGTGTTTTCCCCTTGGCGCCGAAGACGGTGGGCGCCGCTTCTTTTTCCGTGGGCCCCGCCGCGCCGGTCTCCACCGCCGCCAGAAGCGCATTGACTTCGGATTGATCTAAAACGTCACTCAAAGCCGGCGGCCTCCCTGCCGCACAATCCCGTCTTTATTATCGGACATTCGGGCGGAATATCTACAGCCTCCACCGCGATCCCCGTTTCGCGCCCATCCGACGCCGAAGCCCCGGATGTACATCCGGGGCTGCCCGGCGCCGTTGGCCTTCCGCTACGGGGGTGATAGAATCAGACTTATGAACGCCGTGACGGTCAATCCGAGAATCCAAGGCGGTCTGCCCTGTTTCACCGGCACGCGTGTCCCGGTTTCCTCGCTATTCGATCATTTGCAGCGCGGCTACACCATCGAGCAGTTTATCGAGGATTTTCCTACGGTCGCCAAGGAGCAAGTCGACGCCGTCCTGGAAATGGCCAAGGCCGACATTCCCAATTTCGCCCAGCACGTGACCGCTCGATGAAACTACTGCTCGACGAGAATCTTCCCCACCGCTTGCGGCCTTTGCTCGTCGGCCATGATGTATACACGGTTGCGTACATGAAATGGAACGGGATCGAGAATGGTGAATTACTCGACCTTGCCGCCAAGAACGGCTTCGATGTCTTGGTGACGAAAGACAACGGGATGCCTTACGAACAAAACGCTGCCGCGCTCCCGTGCGCCCTGATTGTCTTGCAGGCTCCCTCTAACGCGCTGGAGGATATCAAGCCACTTGTGCCTCAGATTTTGACGCGGCTTGCGATACTTGTTCCCAAGAGCATTGTTCGCGTCGGGTAGAGGCCATAAGGGTGCCTTGGCGGTTTAATCGCCTTTTCCCCCCGCAAGCGTCACGGCCATCGACAGCAAAAACCGTTCGACGTTTTGGGCCGCATCGCCGACGCCGGTTTTGGTTTGGAAGTCGATCTCGGCCAGAAGATCGACCGCGCGCTTGCGGCCGCGTTCGCCCAGGGTTTTCACGCTGTTCACGAATTTCTGCTGCACGTCGCGCGGCCAGATGCGAAGGGCCTGGCCGATCGTGAACGCATTCTCGCCTCGCTTGAGCATCGCCAGCGCCTTGCCGACGTTCTCCAGCCAGATGCACAGCCAGGCCACCGCGCGGAATTCGGCGGACGAATCCCCCTGCACCAGTTGCCGCCAGCGCCGCAGCGCCTCCGCCGGGTCGCCGCCGGCCAGGGCGTTGGTCAAATCCCACATTTCCCGCTCGCGCTGGAACACCACGCTCTGCCCGATTTCCTCCACTCCGATCCGGCCGCCGGAACCGCTCAACGCCAGCTTCGCCAACTCGCCGTCGATTCGGCCCAAATCGTCGCCGATCAAATCCGCCAGCAATACCGCCGCCTCCAGACTGATCCCCAGGCCATGCACGCTCTTGCCCCGCGCCACGATCCATCCCTTCAAATCCTTCGGCGGCTGGCATGGAATGATCTGGCCCGTTTTCACGATCGCCTTGTAAATCCGCTGATTCGACGGCAGGGAACTGAACCGCAACACCAGCGTCGCGCTATCCGACGGTTTGGCGACATAATCTTCCAGTTGTTCCCGGAATCGCGACACAAACTCATCGGCATTGCGCACCGCCACGACCTTCATCCCGCCGAACATCGCGAAGCTGCGCAGCTCATCCAGCACGTCCGCCAGCTCCGCCGTCTCCCCCTCCGCATCCACGCGCTGCGTCTGGCCGGCAAACTCGCGCAGGATCGCTCCCAACGCTTCCTGTTGCATCAGCGCATCGGTCCCAACCAGTGCGTAAACCGGCTTCGGCATGGCGAAGGAATTTGTAAGGTTCCCCCGCCGTAGAGTCAACGAAGTTGCCGATTGCCGATTGCCGATTGGAAGAGAGGAGTTCGCGATTGCCTCTTCTTTCAATCGGCAATTGGCAATCGGCAATCCCTCTCTTCCCTCTCCCCTTTTCCCCGAAAACATTTTCCGCTACACTCGATGCCCGTGGGACAGTTCGGCAGTTTTGCGGACTAAACGCGGTCGGGAGAAATTATGTCCAATCCCTATTCTTCTTTCTGCGAGGACTTCTACGTCAACCTCCGACTCGGGTCGCAGTTGAACCTTCCACATCAACGCGAAACGCTTCTCCATTTCTTCGAGAGGATTCAAAAAGAATTCCCCTCCATGACGCGGTTTCGAAAATCCGACAACGGCGAGTTCAACCTCGAAGAGGACCGCTCCGGCCAAAACTACCGCTGGGTCTGCCTCGAATCGCGCCGACTCAGCGCCGGACACGTCAATCCCGCCCGCGTTGAAGACGCCCTGGCCCTCCATCGCCTGCTTTTGCAACTGGCCCCATTTCACCTGGGCGTCAGCCCGGTGGAAATCGATTATCTCGACCTGATGTTCGGCTTCGATCTGTCCTTCAGCGGAAACCACGACGAGGTCATCGCCGAGAGCCTGCTGGCCGATTCACCCCTTATATGCCTCACCGAGGAATCCGGCGCCAAGCCGGTCGATTTCCAGCCTTCGGTCACCGTCGCCCTCACCGAAGATTGCCGACTCCAGGCCCGCATCGACATCGTCACCCGCACCAACAGTTACCAGGTTCGCACCGGCGATTATTCCGACGACGTCATCAGCGTATGCCTGATCCTGCGCCGCTATTGGGGCGATCGCCCCCGCCTGGCCATGGATCAATTGCTTGGCGAACTAGCCGCCCGGGCCGAGCATTTATGCGACCGCTACGTATTGCCCAGAATTGTCCGCCCCATCTCCAGCGCCATCGCGTCACGGTCGTGAAATCGCCCAGGGCCATCGCATCTGGCGATGGCGTTCAAGGGTTCAAGGGTTCAAGCGTTCAAGCGTTTAAGGGTTCAGGGGAGGGCATTTTCCCTTGAACTTTTGAACCCTTGAACCCTTGAATCATTAAATCATCTTGCCCCATTTCCCAAACCGGCGCAACAAACATTGGCAACTGTAGTCCCAGTCGGTATTATGACTCCCATGGCGGGTTGGCCATCCGATTCGCTGCAACGCACAATGGCTTGTAACATTGAGTTCGTTCTGACCGAGCTTGCCAGCGATCAGAACGAACTCGCCGCCGAGTTGGCTCGACGCGGCGCCGAGCTATCTCGACGCGGCTCGGATGGGGCTCGGCAAGGTCTTTCCGACGCCCGGGAGGTTTGGCAATCTCTCCGGCGTCTGCAACAGACCGTCATCCAGTCTTGAGGTGTTCCCTGGCAAGCCGGCGCGGGTTGCGAGGTCGTGCAATATGTCCAATCAAACCCAGGCTGTCGTCGCCGAACAAGTTGACGCCGGCCCCATCGTCGCCAAGGCCGGTCGATATTACCGCGTCGCCAGATACCTGATGACCCTCCTCCTCATGGCCTACGGGGCCTGGTCCATTTACGACGGCTTCTACAGTTGGCCCAATTGGACCGTCACCCATCCGCGCGAAAAACCCAAGACCCAAACCGACATCGTCCTGAACCAGGTCCTCGGCGTCGTCCTGCCCCCCATGGGATTGTTCGTCCTCGTCTGGGCCGTCTACAACTCCCGCGGCCAATACCGTCTGGAAAACGGCATCGTCACCGTCCCCGGCCACCCGCCCGTCCCGCTCGACAAGATTCAATCCATCAACCGCGAAGCCTGGGACCGCAAAGGCATCGCCTACGTTGAATACGATCTGACCGAAACCCCCGTCCGCGCCAAATCCTCCGGCCCCGTCAGCTACGAAGGTCTCCGCAAAGGTGCTCAAGGCACGTTCAAGATCGACGATTTCGTGTACGAGCGCGAGCCGACCGACAAGATTTTCAAAGCCATCGAAAGCTCATTGCTGAAGGCCGCCAGTGCTCGCCCCACGATTCAGCCCCCGACCGCCAAAATCCCCCCGCGGCCGAGCATGGGGTCGAAAGCGTAAACCGCTTTCCGCCTCCCCTTTTGCAGACTATCCGCATTGGATATTCATTTGTCGCGTCGTCGGCAATAGAGGATCGCAAAAATCGCGAAACTTTCACCCAGCCGCCGCGTCCAAACCATGACGATGCCATCAACCAATCTTACACCCAGCGCCGTGCCGCTCGATTATGCGCCTGTGCGGCGAAACCGCCGATGGATCCATCGCCTGATATTTGGGTCCTTGCTCCTGGGATTGGCCCTCGTCGCCTGGAAATGGGGGCCCGCCTGGTGGCGGCGAGCGGAAATCCTCTACTGGCAGCACCAATGCCTGCAATTCTCATTGTCGCCGGACACCGTCGTCTACGAGGAAGGTCCCACCGAGGCCGCCGCTTTGCTGGCCGGCAATCCCAAATATCATCCCTATCCCCTCCAGCGGCGCTCCAGTCCGCAAGCGGCTCCAAGTCCGGCGACCGCCGCCGCGCTCGACGTCTCTGACTGGAATAAACTCACCACCGTCGTACCCGGCTTCAATTCGCCGTTGATTAAACCGGCGGTCATTTTTCTCCACGAGCGAATTTCCCCTGCCGGTCATCGCCGCCTCGTCTGCGTCAGGTACGGCCCTCACGGAGACACATTCAGCGCGCAATTCGTCCAAGGCCTGAACTGCGACACAGTCACCGTGACTCCTTTCACATGGAGCCAGCCACCCTTTTTTGCGCCGCACGGTATATGGTTATTCGACGTCGAAACTGTCTGGCCGCGCAAACCGCCCCTCGTGCGTATCTTCGCCGGCCAACCCGATCCAAACGATCCCGGCCATTTCACCATCCGCTACCGCATGTGGGGCCAGGAAGACGTGCTGGATGGCCGGTTGCTGGACAACGATCAAGTGACGTTAATGTCCAGAAAACAGCCCATGGAGAATAATTAATCGCTTGTTTAATGCGCGAAATTTCAATGCCGCTGGGGCGATTTTCAAGGCGTTGAACATCGTAGCGGCGCGGAAGCCGAGCCGACTTCTCACTCCATGCTCCCAAACCTGGACCAATCCCCGGACGGCTCATAGATGAAGCTGGCCTTGCCAATGATCCCCACAATCGGGATGGACCCAAAAACACGGCTATCCATGCAATTGTCGCGATTATCTCCGAGAACAAAGCACTGATGTTTGGGGACGATTGTCTTCGGGAAATCCTTCAACCCAAGGCCGCCGTTGGCACACAGGCAGATCTGGTATTTCGCGTTGCCGTTCCATTCGTAAAAGTAGGTCAGCGTGCCTTTCAATTGCGGGACGACGTTGGCCGGGGCCGATGCCACTTCCCGCCGCAGTTTTGCGCCGTTGATGTAGAGTTCATCATCGCGGATTTCAACGGTATCTCCTTCTACGGCGACCACGCGTTTGATATACGCCTGGGCTGGGCGTAGCGCTCACCTTATTCCCGCAGATTCATAGGGGCTGCGGCGTCTATTTCGATGCCCGGGGTGGCCTCACCTTGGCCAACATCCACCAATATCGTGTGCGTTTAGAGGATCACTTCGCCGTTTGATTCTCCCTTGGCTCCATGGGGTGGTTCGACCGGCTGAGCCATCAGCGGCTCAAATCCATGTTGCTCCTCCACGGGTATATATTTAATTGCCTCGAACGACAGTGCCAAATGGTAGATGAGTTGCACTAGCGCCAGGATAATAAGGAGTAGGATGCCCGCTGGAATCAGTGCAAAAGAGCTAACCGGCTGAGGAATCGGCTGACGCATCATAACGATCAAAAGACTGATGATGCCAATTAGCACAAGAAGCAACTGGATCGACGCCAAGACTATTGCAACGACCACTGCCCAAAATCGCCGGCGCATCAAATAAATCGAAGTTACGAGGTAGACCGCGCCCGGACCGAAATACAAAATAACGTTCCCCAGTTCGAGAAATACCCGCGCGTTCACCGGCATTGCGCCGCGGATGAGGAATGGAACGAACGCGCACGATCCGAATAGAAGAAAAATGATCGCCAGCATGCGCGTCGAACGAACCGCCAAATGGAGTGGCCGGCGCGGATCACCTTTAGGCGGAAGTGCCATCTGCTTCTCCATTCGGCAAATGAAACCAGGGCATGTGATCGCCCGTACCGTGATTCCCCAAATTGACCTCTGCCGACGAACGTCGTCGAGCAATTTTGTTCAGTATATCGGATACTGAAGTGCCGGGCCCAATCTCTGTCCGTGGTTCGTAGCGGTCGAAATCGCAAGTGCTCATCCAGTTTGAAATGACGTCCCTTTTTGGCGGGATCTTCGTGAGCGATATGCGGAGTGCACTTCAGACGCCGCTCACGAAAAAAGATTCGGTTGGTTCAACGCTCACGATAGTGTCAGATTCCCGCCCCGATCCGATTCGTTTTAATGATCGGGCGTCTGCGGCCGGATTTCCTTGCCGCGAACGGTGAGGCGGACGGGGTGGCCGAACCAGGCGTGGGTGCTGCCGGCGTGGGATTCTTCAAGGACCTTCGCGACCTGTGCCATGGTTCCGTCGGCGGGGACCCAGCCGTGGTTGACGTCGGGGAAATCGACGGAGCAGTGGTCGCACTTTTTGGCGCTGTCGAAACGGATCGGGCACCAGAACGATTCGACGTTGCGAAGCATCTCCGAGCCGAGGGACCATACGCCGGTCATCCAATCGCAATAGAGACACCAGATGAGATCGTGGCCGACAAGTCCGCTGAATTTGTGGCGGGAAACGTTCACCCATTCGGCCTGCGGATAACGGGGAAAGCCAGTGAGCCAGCGAATCGGGGGATAGAGGAGCACCTCGGCCAATCGGATAAGACAGAAGCCAGGCGTGACGATTGCGGTGAGCCAGAGGGCGGCGTGGTTTCGCCACGGGCCGATGATTCGATTGATGACCCGGACGATCCGCGGCCCGCGAACTTCCTTGCGATGGGCCAGCTCGTGCAGGGCGGTCCAAATCAGCACGCCGGCGACCTGTCCGACGATGGCGCCGACTAATCCGCGCCAGCCGGCGATCACCGGGCCGGCGATCAGCGGCAGGACGGTGAAATAAATGATCACCCAGTCCAGCGCCGGCGCGTGGCACAGGGCGGCGGAAATCCGGCGGCTCATGCCGCCCATCCGTGGAATCAGGTGCAATATCGCCGCGCCGACAAGAAGCATACCCGCCACTGTCCCGGCCATCGCCGCAATCGGAATCAAGACATTCATATCGTCAGGACCTTTAGCTTGACTCATCATCGGGATTGTCGTTGATCTTTCCAATGGGTGGCGGCTAGAGTTGCGGCCCGCGAACGAGAATGAACCATGTCCGTGGATCTGCTGAATTACGTGAGAGACATCCGCATGCGCGGCCCCGGGCGGGGGCGCGAGTGGTTCTGGCCGAAAAATGCCCATCGACACAAGGCGATCGCCTACGCGCTGGAATACGAGCCGGTCACGCTTCTGCTTAAGGCGCATCGGTTTTACAAGCGCAGTCGGATGCTGTGGCCGCTGATGGCGTCCAATCGGCCGTCGGGAATTCTTCTCCAGCCGAGCGACTTCCGGCTTGGGCGCGATCCGCGGCGGGCGAACTCGCTGGAGATTTCCATTCCGATCTATACCGGCGGGGGCGATGGAACCATTTCGGCGGCGTCCGGCGGGCCGGTTCGGCTCGGGAGCGGAAACCGGAAGCTGATCGTCATCCACGGCTTCTATGAGAACGAGGCGAAGCGGATTTTCGACAAATTGCAAAGTTTCAACGACTACGATCTGGTTCTCTCCACGCCGATCCGAGGGATAGGCGATGAATTCCTCGCCCGGTTCGATCCGGGCAGGTCGGTTTGTTTTTTGGTTCCCAACGTGGGCCGGGACGTTTTTTCGTTTCTGTTGGCCGCGGCGTTCGTGGAATTGTCGCCCTACGATCATTTTGTGAAGGTTCACACCAAGCGATCGGCGCATCTTTCCTACGGCGGGGATTGGTTTTGGATGAACGTCGAAACGCTGATCGGCGACAAACTCATGACCGACGCGCTGTTTGAGCGCATCGACGTTGGCCGGGCGTGCATTTACGGGGTGGAATGCCGCGACCTTCAGGATCATTTCCGAACCAATCGTCATTGGTTGAACTTGCTACTCGATGGGCAGCCGCGCCGGACCAAGGGCCAGTTCGTGCCCGGCACGATGTTTGCCGGGTCGGGCAGGTTTCTTCGCGAGCTTGCGGCAATGAAACTGCACCTTCATCGGATCGAGGAGGAGAAGGGCCAGTTGGACGGGTGCCTGATCCATGCGCTGGAGCGTTATTTCGGATATCTGGCGCAGGCGCGGGGCGGGGAATGCACGACGATCGAGTCCCTGTTGACGAGATGAGATGGTCTCTAACGTTTCCAAATCGTCGGCGTCGTTTATAATCCGCGGGCATGAGTCCGCCATTCGTGCGATCGGTCGTGCGGGAGATGGAAGGATACGCGCCGGGCGAACAGCCGGAGGCGGGGCAGCGCGTCGTCAAATTGAACACCAACGAGAATCCGTACCCGCCGAGCGAGCGGGTGATGCAGGCGTTGGCGGGGGTGAGCGGGGAAATGCTGCGGCGATACCCGAATCCGACGGCCGATCTGTTCCGCGACGCGGCCGCCAAACTCCACGGCGTCACCCGCCACCACATCATCGCGGGCAACGGCAGCGACGATATCCTGACGATCGCGACGCGCTGCTTCGTCCCGCCGCGGGGAATACTGGCGTTTCCCGATCCGACGTATTCGCTGTATCCGGTGTTGGCGAGATTGGAGGAGGCCAAGGGGCTGGCGGTTCCGTGGGGCCGCGACTGGTCGTTGCCGGTCGAGGCCCTGGCCAACAGCTCGGCGCAGGCGATTTATCTGGCCAACCCAAACGCCCCCAGCGGGACGTTCGTTTCGCCGCTGAAGGTTGCCGAGCTGGCGAAGAATTTTCCCGGCCTGTTATTGGTGGACGAAGCCTACGCCGACTTCGCGGACGACAATTGCATGGCGCTGGTGCAACAGTTCGCCAACGTGGTTGTCGTGCGCACGCTGAGCAAGGCGTATTCGCTGGCGGGGCTGCGGTTCGGGTACGCGATTGCGCAGCCGGCGGTGATCGCGGAGATGATGAAGGTCAAGGACAGCTACAACTGCGATGCCCTGTCGATCGTCGCGGCCACGGCGGCGATAGAAGACCAATCCCACGCCCGCGGGACGTGGGAAAACATCAAGGCCGAGCGGACGCGGATCAGCGCCGAGTTGACTCAACTCGGCTGGACGGTGCTGCCCAGCCAGGCCAATTTCATTTTGGCGGTCGTTCCCTCCGGGCGGGGCAGGGAGACGTATCTTGGGCTGAAAGAGCAGGGGATTTTGGTTCGCCATTTCGATCTTCCCGGGCTTCAAGACAAAATCCGCATCACGATCGGGCACAGCCACGAGAACAACGCGTTGATGGCCGGCATCAAAATGCTGACGGCCGCGGGGAAGGCGGCGTAGCAGTCCATAGGCGTTGAGTACATTGAAGACTTTCTCGGATGTTAAGATAGTCTCCTCGCGGGAACCGAATTTCCTCATTTGCGTCTTTTAACCACCGTTTTGCGGCAATTCCGGCTTGCGCCATGAAATTCTATATTCTCGATATATAAAATAACTTGCATTAGGAATTTGCCGTGGTATACTTCGATAACCGTCCGTGGTCTGGTATTTGGTTGCTCATCCCAGTCGTTTTTGGATGGGAGTATTCGGCGTGTTTTGTGCGCCGAGCTGAACTGCGTTATCTCGTGGGAAATGCTGTTGTTGCGACCGTGGAAGGGTTCGGCAGAACCTTGGGCCGCGATTGATTAAGGAGGAAGATTTATGCATCGAGGAGCGATTTTCACTACTCTTGTTGGCGTTGTTCTGGTGGCCGTATCGGCAAAGGCTGGTACGATCACGGCCAACTTCACAATTCCCTACGGAATCCAATTCGTATACTTTGACTCGACGTTTCCAACGGGTGAAACCGGCGGTGCCAGCGCGGCGATCCTTGATGCCACCCGCACGGACGTTCCCGGCCCGGGTGTCGATGCCACCATTCCAAATACCTTCCGCGCCTTCTGCACCGAGGTTGGACAGGACATTTACGTTCCAGGGATCTCATCTTTTTCCGACGTCGAACTGCTTTCCCCGACCCAGAACCCTCCATACCCGCAGACGAATCCGGGTCCCGGTACTGGTCCGGTTGTATTTGATAACACCCGTACCGCAAACATCGAAAAGCTCTTTGGCAGCTTCTATCCCGGCCCGAGCGATGTTGATGCCAACGAAGCCTTTCAGTTGGCGCTCTGGAAGCTGGCGTTCGATAACGACTATTCGTTAGCTCCAGGCAGTGACCCAAATGAGCGTATGTGGGTCGATCCGACGAATGACCAGAACCCCGCCGGGGTCACCGCTGAGGCGCAAAGCTACCTCACCGCGATTCAGAATGACGTGGGCAATTCTCTTCCGGAAGCGCAAGTCGCGCTCCTGACCGATCCCAACGTGCAGGACCAGTTGGTCTTTATCCCCATGAATATTTCCAACGTACCGGAACCTGGATCGATCGGCCTGCTGATGGGCGGGTCGCTTTTGCTTCTTGGGCGGAAGCGAAAAGCGAGCCATCGGTGACACTGATTTTAGGTGGTGGGTTAATTTGAATGGGGAAGCGATTTGGCATGCCCAGGGAGCAAGCTCCCAGGGCTTTGGATGGCGAAAGTGACCCACTACCTGATTTTGCCTGTTGGATGAACTGAAGGCGACGCGAGTCAGGGGCGGCAAGATTTCCAAACCGCTACATTAGATGACCGGGGCCAACGCCCTGGCGCGAATTAGACCAATTTTTGTTCTGGGCGCCGATTGAGCCGATATTGACCACCCTCCTGAGCATCTCAAAGCAAGGGGAATGGTTATGGCTCAAAAACCAAAACGGGCGGGCCAATTCGATCGTCGAATCAGACCTAAGTTCAGTCGAATACATTCGGGATGGCACATCATCGCAGGTTGCCTGATGGCCATTGGATCGCTGCTGGTCGGGTGCGACATGGTGGGTCCGGCGGCACTGCAGCAGAGCCGGCCGGATTATAACGAAGTGATCCGTCAAACCGCGAAGGATCAAAATTTCCTGAATCTGGTTCGGGTGCATTGTCACGAATCCACGCTCTTCATGGATGTTTCGGAAGTGGACGTCGCGTTGCAATTCCAGGGATCGGTGAACGGGGGGTTCAACTTTCCGCAGGCGCGAAGCGTGACGAGCGGCGGCGTTGTGTATTGGCCGGGACATGATTATTTGCTCGGCGGCACTCTGGGGTATTTGGAGACGCCGACGATTCGATATTTACCGCTTTCGGGCCAGTCATTATTTGCACAAATATCAGCGCCGATCAGCGTCGACTCGATCGCGGCAATGATCGACTCCCAATGGCCGATTAGCGCGGTGTTGGAAATGGCGGTCACGCGCCTCACGCCGGCGGACAAGGATTATTACGAGGCCCTGGACGCCATTATCTATCTGGCGAGCTATAACGCGCTGGAGATCGTGCCGGTGCATGCCGATCAGGCTTCCAGCGGTGGGGATGACGCGCTGAAGATCTATTTTATGGTTGGCGCGTTACGGAACAATAATGGGGTAATTGATGCTAACGTTACGCAACGTGCCAAGGAGCTATGGCATAGGCTGTGGGAGATTTACGGGCCGGCGCAGCCCCTTGACATTCAAGAGCACGACTATTGCATTGAATTGCGCACGGCGCCGCGTTCATCGCGGTGGGATAAGAAGGAGGTGGAGACGGTCAAGGTGGAGTATTACCTGACAACACAGCCAGCCGGGGCCGCGAAAAAGGAAACGACACAATGGGGCCCAAAGGAGGAAGAAACCCACGCGGGATTGGATCCTGCAACGACGGAACCGGCGGATGACAATGCGGCTTACAACGTGAGCGAGGATGACGTGTCCTCCACCTTGCAAATCCCGATGCACCAATCAAAGTATCCACCGAGGTTGCGTCCCTATCAGCAAATGCCGACTCTGAGGATGCGTTCGGCGCTGGGCATTCTCCGCGAGCTGACCCAGCCGGACCTGGCTTGGGATCTGGTCACATTCATACAGGCGGACAGCAAAGAAAGTGGGGCTCAATCCGAGCTTGAGAGCATCCATTCCATGATCGAAAAGTTTAATGCGGATTGTAAGGGAGGGAGGGTGAGGGACTTCTACATTTTCGATTCCTCGCACCGAACGGGGCGGATAAAGGAACCAACTTATGGGGATCCGGCACAATATGAGAAGCCTTGGATATGGCCACCGCCCGACTGCCCACTCGATGACTTACCCCCCGCCAATGCGCAAGCGAACCAGTCCTATCTGGGCATTCAGGACTATTGCGAGAGAAATGACTACCCTGAGCGGGGCGATCGGTATCGGCATTACATGATTGTATTTTATCAGGATGCCATCAACCCGCCTCCGGCAAATGCATTTGTAAGCGCGACATGTGACGGCCACTGCTATTACATCGACGGCGACGACACCGTTTCCAAGCGGAACTTCGCTCTGGTCAACCATTTTCTGGCGATCCAGGCTGTTCCCCAGAGCGCGCCATTAACGCCGACCATCGGCGTTGGCGCCACGCATTAGTGGCGCAGCTCGTCTTGCCAAAACGTAGGCTGCCGATCTTGGCCGTCGGCCCACGGCGTGTTCGATATGCTCGGCCAGGAGATGGTTGACGGGATCGGTCTGGTGCCGGGTCAAGCGTGGCAGGCGGCGGGCCGGTCCGTTGTCGGTGGGCGTTTGAATCAGCCGCAACAGTCGCAGAAGGCGGACGTCCAGAGACAATCGATCGGCGAAGGCGGGGTGGCAATTGAGGCAGACCACGCCGCCGCGCGAGGGTGAAAAATAGACGCCGTCCCGATCGCCCATGCGGCTGGAGCAGCTTACGCAGACGCTGAATTCCGGCATGAAGCCGGCCTCGCGCAGCAAATCCAGTTGGAACGCCAGGAACGACTCCTCCAGCGTCGCCGTGCCCAAATCCGTCAGGACGCGTTCCAGGCCATCGAAGACTTCCGGATGGGGATCGTGCTCCTCAAGCAGGAGGGATACCAACTCGGCCGCATAGATCGCCAGAAAGAGCCCGCGCAGACTGCGGCGCAGTTCCAGATGCCCGTCCTGGAGCGTCCAATCGGTGAGCAGCGCCAGATCGCGCGACGCATCGGCGGAAAGCACCGCATGGCCGAGGTCCAACAGATCGATCCCGCCGTCGAACCGGCTCGCCCCGGCCTTGGTTCGCCGATGCGCTCCCTTGGCCATGGCGCGAACGATGCCCTGAGTGCGTGCGATGAGCGTAAGAATCTGCGAGCTTTCGCTGTACTCGGTCTTTCGCAGGCAGATGCATCGGTCGGAAAGCAGGGGCATGTGAGGATTATAGTGTGGATTTGGAAGAGATTGCCGATTGCCAATTGCCAATTGCCAATTGAATAAAAGAGCAGGCCGCCAAGTCCCGTCTTCCAATCGGCAATTGGCAATCGGCAATCGGCAATCTCTTCCCATTTGCATTCCCGGAATACCTGCTAAAATCGCATTCGGCAGCGGCAGCAAGCCGCGGCGAGGGTTTCCAGACGAGAGAACTCATCATGAAAGAATATGATCCAGTCGCGGGGCTGCGTTGGGGCGGAGCCAGGACGTGGGTGCTCGTTTCGCTGATCGCCTTGCTGGCGATTCTCGTGCCCGTGGGGCTTTACCTGGTCAGCACGTTGTCGTTTGGCAACGGGACGACGGGCGCCAACCTCAGCGTTCCGGATACCGGCGTCACAGCCAGCGCGGCGCCTGCTGCGCCTGCCGCGCCCGCTCCGAATCGAACCAGGCCGGCGGCGAATAATCCCAATAACGCAGGTCCCACGAGCACGATGAATTTGCTGGTCATCGATCAGCAGACCAAGCAGCCGATCGCCGGGCTGAGGGTGAACAGCGACATGCGCACGCGTTTCTCCGGCGACACCGACGCCGACGGTCGAGTGCGCGTTGTGGTCCCTTCCGGTAAGAACCCCAACGTCTCCCTGAGAGTCAGCGGGAAGAATTACGTACCCATGCGCCTGGTTTGGGCGCCTTATAACTCCAATCTCCGCGGCGAAGTTCCAACGGACTACACGTTGGCGATGGAGCGCGGCACGAAAGTTCAGGGGAAGATCGTCGATGACGGCGGTGAGCCGGTCGTGGGCGCTACCGTGATCCTCGATTTCCAGAAAAGCGGCGCCAATCCGCACGAGCAGTTTGACCTCAGCCCGTATAACCGGGCCAGGCAGATCAAGAGCGGCGACGACGGAAGCTGGACGTTCAACGGCGCGCCCGTTGATTGCGATGAGATCGGGTTGGCCGCGTGGGATTACCAGCACGTCACCGGCGATTACTGGAACCCGCAGCCGTTCACTCCGGTTTCCAAGCTATACGACGGCACGGCGGTTTTCACATTGCGCCGCGGCGTGACGCTGGATGGCGTCGTCGTTAATCCGGAGGGCTCGCCCGTCGCAGGCGCTGCCGTTGCCCTCGGGCAGCAGCGTTTCTCTTCAAATGCCATCCCCGCCGAGAATACGGACGCGTCCGGGCATTTCAGTTACCATTTCGATCCCGGACAACAAATTCTGCTGACAATCCAGGCCAAAGGATTTGCCCCGCAATTGAAGCGGTTTGCGATGGGCCAGCAAAAGCAGAGCCTGACCATTCAGTTGTCCAGCCCGCACCGCATTACCGGCACGGTGGTGAACGCCAGTGGGAATCCCGTGCCCAATGCGAGGATCGACGTGCAAAGCTGGCAGGGTACGAACAACACCCTCAACGCGAATTTCCAAACCGACGGGACCGGTCATTTCCATTGGAACGAAGCGCCGGCCGAGCCGGTCACAGTCAGCGTTAGCGCCCAGGGCCTGCGGGGCGTGAACGATCAGGTGCTCACCCCCGATCAGGACAACGTGATCAAGCTGGGCGCGGTCTCGCACATTCGCGGAACGGTCACGGATGCCGAAACCGGCAAGCCGATCGAGAACATTCAGGTGGTTTTCGGAATTAAGTTCAACCCGGAACAGCCGGTGTTCTGGCAACCGGGCATGAGCCTCAACGCGGTAAGGCCCGGCGGAAAATTCGACTTTACGGATCAGTGGCCCTATCCGGGCATTGCCGTGAAAATCGAGGCGTCGGGGTATATGCCCGTTGAATCGCGCGTCGTGAAGTCAGATGAGGGGGATGTGACTCTCGATCTGAAAATGAAGCCGGGCAAGGACCTGATTCTGACGGTGCAATCGGCGGACGGCAAACCCGTCGCCGGGGCGACCGCGGCGATGGCGCTGCCGGGCCAGCAAGTTTTCATCCAGAACAGCCGCGAGATTCAGAATAACATGGTTTCGACGGCGATCAGCGGCGCGGATGGGCGGATCGACTTCCCGCCGCAATCCGGCAATTTCAAGATCGCCGTCATCGCCGATGCCGGTTATGCGGAGACGGATCAGGATGCGTTGGCGAAATCACCGGTCGTCACATTGTCGCCGTGGGGGCGGATCGAAGGGCGCATGATGGTCGGCTCCAAGCCGGCGACGGGGATAAACGTGGACGTCTTCTCCTCCGGGCGATACATGGCGTACGATGCCCAACAGCCTCGCGTTTTCGATCAACTCAACGCCAAGACCGATGACGACGGGAAATTCGTGGTGGACCGCGTTCCGCCCGGCGGTTGGACCGTCGGCCGCCGGGTCCAGCTTTCGAGCAATTCGTGGACCGATGCGGCGATTCAATCCGTCGAGGTTGAGCCGGGCAAAACGGTCAGCGTCAACGTCGGCGGCACCGGCCGCGCCGTCGAGGGAAAAGTCATCGTTTCTCCGGAATTGTCGGGGCGCACCGACTGGGCGTACGGCTACTGCCAGATTACGTCTCAACGGCAAGTCAGCTTTGCCGGGCCGCCGATGCCATTGCTGGTCAGAATGTCGTCGGCGGAAACACAGCAGAAGTGGATGCGGGATTGGATGAAAACGGATGCGGGCAAGGCCTACGCCGCCAACCAGCAAAAGGCGTTTGCCAACATGCGGAATTTCCCCTTTTCCGTCAGTCCGGACGGCTCATTCCGGGTGGATGACGTACCGGCCGGGGATTACCAGCTTTCCATCAACATCCAGCAAACCAACAACCAGAATGGTTTCGGACAGCCAATTGGCATGGGGTCCGCGGAATTCACCATCCCTGAGATGCCCGGCGGGCGAAGCGACGAGCCGCTTCAACTCGAATCCGTCTGGGTCGTCGGATTGGCGAAATACAAGGTCGGAGATTCGGTCTTCGACCTGGCGATGAGGACGCCGGAAGGCAAAAATCTCAAGCTCTCCGACTTCCGCGGAAAATACGTCTTGCTCGACTTCTTCCGTCCGTTCGATACCAACATCGCGTCGTTCAAGGACGTTTATGCCGCCTACGGCGGGGACGGCCGGTTGGCGCTTCTCACGATCAACCCTGAGTTTCTGATGAAAGGTCAAAACCCGCCCCGGTTGAACAGTAACCCCTGGCCACAAACGGCAATCGTCGGTCAAAGCAACTGGGCGGTCATCAATACGAATTTCGGCGCCCAGAATTCAACTGGCGCGTGGCTGATCGGCCCTGACGGCAAAGTGGTGGCGGAAGATTTGAACGGCAACGCGATCAAATCGGCGGTCATTGCCGCGCTGGGCGCGCCCGCCACCCAGCCCGCCACGGCTCCGTGAGGAGTCAAGGGATCAGGACGATCTTCCCGAACTGCTCGCCTTCCATGACCAGATGATGGGCCCGGCTGGCCTCGGCCAGCGGAAGTTCCAGGCCGACGATTGGCCGAAATGTCCCCGATTCCATGGCGGCGGTGAGCGCGCCGTAGATCGCGCGATGCTCGATCGGCGTGGCGCCGAAAAGCATCAGCCCCAAAATGTCGGCCTCCCGGCCCATCGTCTCCCGCGGATTGATCTCGATCTTTCCCCGGCTTCCAATGACCACCACCCGCCCACCCCTGGCCAGGGCGGACAGATCGGATGCCAGGTTGCGGTTGGCCAGCATTTCCAGGATCAAATCGAAGCCCTTGCCGTTGGTGAGCGATTTCACCTCGTCGAGGCGCTCGGTGAGGTCGTGATCGGCCGAATAGTGAGCGCCCTGGTCCAGCGCGTATTTTCGCCCGGCTTCGGTGGAGGAAGTTGCGACGACGATCATTCCCGCGGCGCGGGCCAGTTGCACCGCCGCCGTTCCCACGCCGCCGGTGGCGCCGTGGATCAGCACGGTCTCGCCCGGCAATCCCCGGCCGCGCTGGAACAATCCGCGATACGCCGTTCCCCCCGCGATTCCCACCCCCGCGCCCTGCTGAAACGTCGCACGATCGGGAAGGGCATGCAGGTAATCCGCGTCGCAAACCGTCAACTGGGCGTAAGACCCGGTAACCGTCTTGTCGGTGTACACCCGATCCCCAACCTTGAAATGCGTTACGCCCTGGCCGACCGATTCAACCAAGCCGGCCGAATCGTTCCCCGGCGTATAGGGAAACTTCTGCGGCCCATATTTGCCGGTTCGAATATACGCCTCCACCGGATTCACGCCGGCAGCCTTCACCGCCAGGCGAACCTGTCCCGCCCCAACGGCCGGTTCGGGCACGTCCTCCAGCTTCAGCACCTCCGGCCCTCCAAAAGAATGAACGCGAATTGCCTTCATGGCTATGCTCCTTGAATTTGACTTCCAGTGAATAGCAACGGGATGATTGTACGACCAACGTCCATTCCACGGCATGTTTGCCCAGCACGGCCACTGCTGTTAAAACCCATAGTTGGTTCATCAGCGGAATATGCGGCCCCGCCGCACCTATCCCGCGGCGAACAAGCCGAGCGCGTAGCTCAGTTGGTAGAGCAACGGACTTTTAATCCGTAGGTCGTGGGTTCAAGTCCCACCGCGCTCAATGATTCAATCGGCAGGTCGGCTATTTGGTCTCAAGCAGCTTCTCGATCTCCGCGCGGGCCACATCAGGATCGCGAGACATTTTTTCAACGAGCCTTCCATCGCGACCGATCAGTAAAATCGTGGGGAAAGCATGGATGCCGTACTCTGCGGTGGTCGCGCCACGGCCGGCGGAAGCGGTATCGACAACGTGGGTCCGGCCGCCGCCATCCAGAGCGATCAGGAATGGCAAGTCGCGGCCGCCCCAGATTTCCTTGCGACTTGTCTCCAGCTTTCGGTCCATCTCATCGATCGATTCGACCGAATCATCGTGGACGGCGATGATGAATAAACCCTTGTCCTTGAATTCATCGTAAAGCTCTATCATCCTGGGCATGTCGCTCACGCAGGGTCCACACCAGTAGCCCCAGAAATCGAGGAGCACAACCTTGCCGCGGAGGTCGGCTAATTTTACAGGGGGGCCATTCTTCCACCCTTTGATGCCGCGGAGTTCGGGTGCGGGACGGCCGAAGAACTGGAACCACGCCTCGGGTTCAAGGTCGATCTGGAACTTCATCTCTCGCTGCCCAGGCGCGATCCGGATCCAGCGGTCTACGCTGTCACATTCACTTGCGAGAAGCACGATCTCGTAGTCACCGGGCGGCAGCGGAAACTCAAACCAGGGGCCCTTGAAATGACTTTGTACAGAGCGCAGGCAAAATTTTCCGAGCTTGAAGGATAGGGCCGTGACCCCACCCGGGCTCTGGTTTTCCTCGCGGAGGCCGACGCTGGTGATTTGCCCGCTGACCTCGCATACTGGGTGAAGGTGAACCTCGCGCGTAGCGCCGTTGAACTCCGACCGACGCATATCCTCCAGCGCGACCAGGCCGCGGCGCTCGTGCAGAATGTACAGCGGCGCCACTTGCTTATCGGCGTACATGCTGTCGAACGCGAGTTCGGCAGGGATCGTCACTTCACCTGCCGAATCCGTAACTTCCGTTTTTGGGGGGTCGGAATCAAAGTAGGCGTGCTGATATTCCGACAACCGAGGAAGGTCGCCAAATCTCCCAAACACGCCGACCAGCGCACCTGCGACCGGTCTGCCGTCTGGATCGAGGACTTTTAGTTTGAGTTGGCCAGTGGCCGGGGGAAGGGGCTGAGCGCTCGCGTCGCTGCCGTAGGGATTTTCAAGACAAGCGGCGTTGTCCTGCTTGATCTGTGCTTCGCGCTCGCAGGCGGCAAGCTCCGCGGCGCCGGCTGCAAATTCCAGGTGCCCGTCACCATAGCCAACCCACACTCAGTCGGGGTACCGCTCGATTGGCTCACGTAGAACAACCGACCAAAGCGAGAGGTTCAACTTATCCCGGACTTGTGCGGTCACTGCCTTTGTCGGCGGCGTGTAGATGAGCCGCGGCACACCGGCGAGCAGCGGGAACCGTTCCGGCCAAACACCACCGTTGTTATAGGATTGTTCCAACGCGTCAAGAAGGACTTTGCGCATTTGCTCGCCGCGATTGAGCCGTGCCTCCTCGACGGCGGACAGGGATTGCGTTGTGGGAGCCTCGGTTTGGGCGAAGCCCGCCGACAGCCGTATTAGCAACACCGTCAAAACGGTACAAATCAGCCCGACTAATTTGGCGCATGCTGGCGAGCCCATGGAACGCCGTTATACACGGAGTTGTTCCCGCCTACCCTACGCTGACGGCACCAGATTTGGCCGCTTCCACCGTTCCGGCAGCCAATCGTGCAATTGGCTGAGGCAGGCTCGTAATCAGGTGCGCCATGCAACGCCGCGAGTGGATGCCGTGCCGGCGGTACATGCAGTTTTCGGAGCGGGCTAGCGCAAAGATCGTCGTCGTCGGCGGAGAATTCCTAATCCAGCCATCACCATCATCGCCGCACTTGCCGGCTCGGGGACACTGGAAGTCGGCATGGACAGGCCGTTGGCGGCGGCGAAGGCATCGAGGGCCGCGACGTCGCCGGCCGAGGCCGCGCCGCTGTCGCTCTGGTTGAAGTTGGCCGCCAGGTCGGTGAAGTCGGCGGCGTTGACCAGGCCGTCGTAGTTGAAATCGCCCTGGTCCCAGGCGGTGACCGGCTGGTTGAAGTTCGCCGCCAGGATGGTGAAGTCGGCGGCGTTGACGATGCCGTCGAGATTGGCATCGCCGAGCAGCGTGTAGGCCACTTCGATCTGGCCTGAGACCAGGCCGGAGACCTTGCCGTCTTTGCCGTCGGCATAGCCGACGCCGTAGGACAGGCCATTGGTCTTGATTAGTGCCGCGGAGGAAATGATGCCCGGGCCGTTCCATCCACCGCCGTTGTAGCCGGACTTGATGTAGCCGGCGATGCTCGAGAAAGGATCGCTGGCGCCGTAGGTGATGATGACGTGATCGTTGTTCACGTCCAGCACGCCGTTGCCGGTGATCGAAAGCGACGCGAGGTTGATGGTGCTGGTGACGGCGGGGCCGGAGCCGGCGGAGACGCCGGCGGCCAGCTTCAGCGTTCCAGCAGTGATGCTCATGCTGCCGACGCTCAGAGCGGTGCCGATGGTCAGGGTATCGCTGCCGGATTTTGTGAACGCTCCGGCATCGGCGATTTTGCCGGTGCCAGCGATGGTGTAGTTGCCCAAGCTGTTGTTGACGGTTACCGAGGCGGGGTTGACGGTCGTGTTAAGCGTGACGTTGTAGGCATTGGGATTAGTGCCGCCGTTCGACGTGGCGTCGTTGACGTCGTTGAAAATGACGTTGGAGCCATCGACGTAATAGTCGGAGAAAATACCGTTGTTCCAGTTGTAATTGTTGATGTCGTTAGTGTCCCAGGTTACGCCATCGGTGTAACCTGCGGCTGCAAAAGAGTTATTCCAGGTCAGTGTCGGGGCGGCGACGGTATAAGTCGACAGGGTTGAACCTGGCTCCGTCGCGCTGTCGTATGCCGTCGCCCCTGTTGTTCCGTTCCCGGTATATGGCTGATAGCCCGTAGGAGCAAACGAGGCATTGTCGAGCGCATCGTATGGAAGCCCACCGAAGGTGCTGTAAGCATCAAATTTGAATGATTGGCCGACGCTGAGCCCGAGGTCCGAGAGTGGAATGCCGTAGGTAATGGAAGTCGGGGTAATGATATTCGAGGTCGCGTTGTAAGGCGTTTGGCCGTTTCCGGCCACCTGGCTCCATCCACCGGAATAGTAGTACACAGAATTGTCGCCGATGGTGCTGGGTGAGGTTCCCCTTTTGTTGAAACCGTTGATGTAATAGTTCTCCCCCGTGCTGATTCCCACGGCCTTTCCGTAGGCGTTTGAAACAGTGGTTGGGGTAGAGACCAAGCCGGCGCCGGGGACTGTTTCCAAGGCGAGGTCGTAGTCGCCCCACCATTGCCCGATATCACCTGCGCTATTGGGATTAGCATTTGAATTAAGTTCGATATTGGTGGGGTACTGCGTGGTTCCCGGATTGACGTTGATTTGGAAGAAGATCGCCGGCGCCTCGACAGCATTTGCCGGTACGGTGGTCGAGTTGCTCTGAATATCTTCGTAGCCGGTGGTGATGACGACGCTGGAGAGTAGGGTGTAGTCTTCACCCCAATTACCAGTGCCGTCGGCCTTGGCGGTGGTAGGGCTTTGATCAGCGAGATAAGTGACCGCCTGGGCCGAAAGGTTGGGCAGCCAGCAAAGGCTCGCCCCAAATACAGCCGCCGAATTCAGCGCCAAACGCGATTTTCTCATAGACCCTCCGAAATGGTTTTTGTTTCGTTTTCCAACGCCAACGAGGCCGCGAATTGATCGAGTCCAAGCGGCATCGACTGACATAATAGACCAGGAACGGCACGGAACTATGGATAGTTGCGAATTAATCCTACGATTTTGCGACAAAGAGGAAAAATGGGAAAACGTTACGGGATGGCGGGAGTTTGCGGGGCGGGTTGGGAATCAAGTTCAACCGATGCCGGGCGCAAGCCCCCAGAGCGGGCCGTGACCCGAATCGCGCCGGCATTGCGGGTTGTCTGGACGATCACCAGGCATAAACCGTTGAATGATTTGCAGTGATTTGACTTGAAGCTGTCGACAGATGAAGGTCCGAAGTAGTGCGGATGGCCCGGGCGCGCGGGGGATAATTACCGTAATCTTCCCTCATCCCCTGACGCGGGAATTCGTAGCCCTTGATCCCGAATGATTTGCCGTTGACGAACAACTCGACGGTATCGCAGTTCGTATAGCACGTCACCGGGATGACCTGCCCCTCGCGGCCGCGCCAGTTCCAGTGAGGAAACAAATGCAGAACGGGCTTGCTGGTCCATTGGCTCTGGTAGAAATAATATCCGTCTTTCCTGAAGGAGCAGGTATCCAGCACGCCGAAGGGGGCGCTGCGGGCGGGCCAGAAGGCTTCGCCGAGATAATCGATTCCCGTCCACATAAAATCGCCGGAGACATAGTCGTAGGCGCGGACGAATTTCCAAAGCTGCTCGACGTCGAGCCGGCGATTGGCGTCGGGAAGGCGGCGGAATCGCCGGCGCGGGGCGGCGGGCGAGGTCGCGGCGGGTTGGGTGGCGGCGGGCTGAATGACGTCCGGTTGGTTGGCGGCGGGATTCTGGAACAAAGCGCGATAATCGCCGCGGATTCCGCCCATCGAAACGCTTTCCGTGCCGATGAATCGGCGTTGGGGAAACAACCGGCGATCGACGCTGTAATAGGTGTCGGCGCGGTCGAGCCAGCGGTCCACGTAGTTGTATCCGACGACGTCGAGAAGGGCGGGGAACTCCGGGGGCGCGCCGATGGGCTGTGCGAAGAGTTTGTCGCAGGCCGCCGTCACCGGACGGGTGGGGTCTTCGCGGTGAAAGGTCTCGACCAGCGGTCGCAGCACATCGGCGCCGGCGGGCAGGACCTGCTCCTGAATCTCATTGCCCGCGCTCCAGAGCACGATGCAGGGGTGATTGCGGTCGCGATAGATGAAATCGACCAGATCGCGTTGGGACCAGTCGTTGAAGAAGCGGTGATATCCGCCGAGGGTTTTGCCGGCCGTCCATTCGTCGAAGGCTTCGTCCATGACGAGGAATCCGAGTTGATCGCAGAGGTCGAGGAATTCCGGGGCAGGGGGATTGTGGCTGGTGCGGATGGCGTTGCAGCCCATCTCCTTGAGCAGGCGCAATCGCCGCCGCCAGACGCCTTCGGGCACCGCCGCGCCGACGCTGCCCCCGTCGCCGTGCAGGCAGACGCCGTCGAGCTTCACCTGCCGGCCGTTCAGAAGAAAGCCTCGATCGACGTCGAACTCGATCGAGCGCACGCCGATGGGCGTGTCGAGCTGATCGATGTCCTCATCGCCGAGGCGCAACGTGCTGCGAAGCGTGTACAGATAGGGCGTCAGATCCGACCAGAGATGCGGATGCTCGATGCGGAGTTGCTGCGTGAGTTTGCCGGCTTCGCCGGCGTCAAGCTCTCCTTCGCTTCGATCGCTTCTCAGTTCCTTGCCGTCACGATCGAAAAGGGTGGAAATCAGCGCGAATCGAGCGGCCGACTTGCGATTGTTGACGACCTGGGTGGCAATCTGAACGGTGGCGTTGGTTTCACTGACCTGCGGGGTGATGGCATAGACCCCGCCGGGCGCGATCGACAGGGGATCGGTCACGCTCAGCCAAGTGTGGCGGTAAATGCCCGAGCCGCTGTACCAACGTGAATTGGGTTGGACGGAATTGTCCACGCGGACCGCCAGAACGTTTGGCTGTTGGTTGAAATGCAGGTAGGGGGTGAGATCGTAAGAAAAGCTGATGTATCCGAAGGGGCGTTTGCCGAGCCAGTGGCCGTTGATCCAGGCGTCGCTGTTCTCGTAGACGCCGTCGAATTCGATTCGGACCTGGCGATTTTGGAGGGCATCGGGAAGGGGAAAGGTCTTTCGATACCAACCGACGCCGGTGGGGAGGTAAGCGCCGCCGCCGCCCGCCGGGGCGGTTTCGTCGAAGGAACCGGAAATGCTCCAGTCGTGGGGCAGATCGACCTGCTGCCATGCCGAGTCGTCGAAATCGGCGAGTTGGGCGCTGGGCGGATCGCCGAGGAGAAACCGCCAGCCGAAGTCCATGGTGGGCCGCATCCGGGGCAGCTCGCCGGCGTTGGCGACGGCGCCGCCCATGAGCACGACGGCCAGAATCGGCGCCAGGATAAACAGGACTCTTAGCATAGCATGACCGCGATCGATCCATTGTGCGTGAACGGGGGGCGAAATGCCAAGAATGCCGGGCGGCGCGTCAGATCGCCGCATGGCGTGTCGTAAAGTTGAAGGGTTTATTCGCAGTTGTGGATAGCCGGGTTCCCTGAAGCGGGTAGAATAGAACGACGATGAGAATAGGCGGATACGTCCATTCTTCGGACCAGGAGCGACACATGAGACGATCGCGAGCGGCGGGATTCACGTTGGTCGAGTTGCTGGTGGTGATAGGGATCATCGCGCTGCTGATATCGGTGTTGCTTCCGGCGCTGAACAAGGCGCGGCAGCAAGCGACTTTGATTGAATGCCAGTCGAATCTTCGCAGCATCGGGCAGATGGTGCAGATTTACGTAACCGAGAACCAGGGTTGGCTGCCGCCTTCGTGGAGTTCCAAGTACTACTTCACGCTGGCGGACACGCTGACGCTGCTCTACAACAAGACGACTCTACCAAATCCGCTGCCGGGAAATCCAAATTATCCGACCGGATCCAATTTATTTATGCCTCTTCAGGATTCGGCGGTCTTTCAGGACGTGGACGTCCCCCCGGAGCCGTGGTACTTCCACGCTATGGCTTACCACGTCAATTGCCGCGCCTTTGGAATTGCCGACAATGGCTCGGGAGGCGTGGAGTGGGATCCTTACATCAATGGTTCGGCCGGCGGGTTTCCCTTGCGCCACCTTTCTTCGATTAAACAATCCGCCAACGTCATGATGTTGTGGTGTACCTCCTGCGATATTGGACAGGGAGTGAATTACGGCGCGGATTATGGATTCTGTTTCTCAATCGACAATTACGCGGCATCAGGCAAAAACAATACCAGCACGGGGCTTTGTTATCCCAATCTTCCTCCGAACACCAGCTACCAACCAGCTGATTACGGGAATCCGATCGCGATCGGTTGTCCGGTTGCCAGCGGGTCGAATGTGGGCAGCCAATTCTCAGGAAGCATCACCAAATCCTATCTGCTGGCCGCAAACACCGATTATTCAGCGACGAGCTACGGCGTCGGGCCGGGCGAGCGCGACGACGCGGACATGCGCTTCCGCCACCTCGGTAACACGGCCTGCAACATCTTGTACGGCGATTTTCACGCCGACAGCGTTTTGATCGGCACCGTGACTTCGCAGGAGATTTGTCTTAACCCGAAGTAGTCATCAGAATATGTTTATTCGCAAAAAGCTGGCTGATGATAAAAAAATGGGCGTCGCGGTTGCGATCTGCCTTCTGGCTATTGCGGCCCTTGCCCTGGCCTTCCAGTTTTGGCCGCAACGCAAGCCAAACCTCGCGATGGCGTATTATTCGGATGATGACGGGCAAACCTGGTTTAAGGACAGCGCGTTCCGCGTCGCGCCGTTCGACCACGATGGCAAGACCGCCGTCATGGCGGAGATTTACACCTACGACAACGGCGGCAAGCAATTCTGCGCCTATCTGGCCAAGTACACCGACGACATCAAGAAGCGGCTGGAAAATGCGATTGCCGAAGCCCAGGCCAAGGGCCAACCCCTTGGCTCAGTTTCCTTGTATAACCAGCGAGAATTCCTCAATACCGGGACAATGGTGAAGCTCCCCGGTTCCAAGAACTCCTGGATCCCGTTCAACGATCCTCGTGCAGCGCCTATTTTTTCGATTCATTCCCCCGACGGAAGCGTGGTGGACGAGGCATTTGTTTATTAAAGAGGCCCTCATGGCACTTCACTGGACATGGGGATGCCTTCGACAGCGCGTCATTTTCGCCTGCTGCGTTTTGGTGTGCGGCTTGGCCAGGGGCGCGGATCAATCCTTCATCACCGGCTGCGACGTGTCGATGCTGCCGACGATTGAGAAGACCGGCGGGGTTTTCTCGGATGGGGACAAGCGCGGGGATGCCATTCAGATTCTGGCCGCTCATGGATGCAATCTGTTTCGCGTGCGCTTGTTCGTGAAGCCCGATCCGGATTACGTCAAGAATTTCGGCGCGGTGCAGGACCTGGCATACGTTCGCGGTCTGGCCAGGCGAATCAAAGCCACCGGGGCGCAGTTCCTTTTGGATATCCATTATTCGGATACCTGGGCCGATCCGGGCAAGCAGTTCATGCCGCAGGATTGGAAGGGTCTTGGCTTTGACGACCTGGAGCAGAAGGTTCATGATTACACCGTCGGCGTTCTGAAGGCGTTCCAGGCCGATGGAACGATGCCGGACATGGTGCAGGTGGGGAACGAAATTACGGCGGGCGTGATGTGGCCGCAGGGCCAGGTACTGAACGTTCCCGCCGGGCAAGAGGGGGCGCAGTGGGACCATTTCGCCAGGCTCATCGCCGCCGGCGCGACGGCCGTGCGATCCATGCAAACCCCAGCGCATCCGATCCGGATCGTGATCCACATTCATGGCGGCGGCAAGGAGGGAATGGCCAAGTATTTCTTCGGGAAATTCAAGCTTGATCCGGCGGATTACGACATCGTGGGCCTGAGCTTTTATCCCGCGTGGGACGATTCCATCGACGAGCTCAAGCAGAACCTGACGGACGCGATCGAGCTTACGGGGAAGGACGTTGTGCTGGCCGAGACGAGTTATCCGTGGAAGGAATTGCCGGACAAGGTGGGCTTGGCGACGCTGAAGTGGCCGCAGACGCCGGCGGGGCAGGAGCAATTCCTGCACGATCTGACGGCGACTTTGCGGGCGGCGCCGGGTCATCATGGAATCGGATTCATCTACTGGTATCCCGAGGCGATTCCCACTCCCGGGCTTGGGCGAGTCTGGCGACAGGGTTACGAAGCATTGTTCGATCAGTCGGGAAAAGCATTGCCGGCGCTGGAATCTTACGGCGAGGGGAGGTGAATCTCGATGGCGCGGTCGTCCACGGATTTGAGTCGGCGAACGTGGCGCAAGAAGTTGCGCGGGCCGGGGAAATCCCTGCCGGTCGAAAAGTCGCTCGATCGCGCGCTCGAGGCGCTGGCCCCACCGGATGGGCGGGCGGCGCGGCTGACGATTTCGTTGAATCAGGATTGGCAATTTCGCCGGCTGGAAACGTCGGCGGAGGCGGAGGCGATGCCGCTGGAGCCCGCGGAGGGCGGGGAGTGGGAGGCGGTGAATCTACCGCACTCGGTCCGGCTGGAGCCGGTGAATGCCAGCGGCGGGCGAAACTTCCAGGGAATCTGCTGGTATTGCCGGACGCTGGAAATTCCCAGCGAATGGAAGGGCAAGACGATCTACCTGCACTTCGAGGGGGCGATGTCCGTTGCCGAGGTTTGGCTCAACAAGCGGAAGCTGGCGGCCAATTACTGCGGGTATCTTCCGTTCGTCGTCGATCTGACGCCCGCGGTGAATTTCAGCGCGCCGGAGAATTTGCTGGCGGTGCGGCTGGATAACCGGGACCTGCCCGATGTCCCGCCTGGAAAGCGGCAGAGCGAACTGGATTTCACTTACTTTGGCGGGCTGTACCGCAACGTAAGGCTGGAAGTGATGGACCGGCTGCACATCGCCGACCCGATCCTGGAGGACAAAATTGGCGGCGGGGGCGTGTTCGTGACGTTTCCCCGGGTATCGGTCGAGTCGGCGGCGGTGGAAATCCGGACGGATGTCCGCAACGAACACCCCGAGCCGAAGGAATGCCGGGTCGTTCACGAGCTGTCGGACCCGAGCGGCGTCATCGTTGCCCAAACAACCGCGACGCGCTTCATTGCCGCCGGCGGCGACGCCACTTTCGTCCAGAACGTCGAGGTTTCCAATCCCCGGCTTTGGCATCCGCATCATCCCCATCTATACACGCTGCGCACAAAGGTGCTGGGAAACCACGGGCTAGCCGATGAATTGACCACGCAGATCGGCATACGGCACATCCGGTTCGACCGCGAGCGGGGGCTGCTGATCAACGGCGAGAAATTCTTTTCGATCGGCGCCAATCGGCATCAGGACCATCCGTACGTTGGCCATGCCCTTCCGGACAGCGCACATTTTCGCGACGTGAAGAAGCTGCGCGAGGCGGGATTCACGTCGTACCGAAGCCATTATCCGCAAGCCCCGGCGTTCATGGACGCATGCGACCAATTGGGGATGCTGGCCATCGTATCCAATCCCGGCTGGCAATTCGTCGGGGGCGCGGTTTTCCGCCAGCGCGCCGTCCGCAACGCGCGGTTGATGGTCCGGCGCGACCGCAACCGGCCATCGGTCATTCTTTGGGAGGCGGCGCTGAACGAATCGGATAATCGTCCGCTGATCGAAAGCCTTCAACGGGCAGTCCACGAGGAATATCCGAGTGAGCAGTGCTACACCGCAGGGGATCGCGAATCCGGGTCGCCGGGATGGGACGTTGATTATCTGCGCGGGGACGGCAGCAAACCGAGTTGGATTCGCGAATGGGGCGATCACGTGGACAACTGGACGGACCAGCAATCCCGAAGCCGGGTGCCGCGCGGCTGGGGGGAAACGCCGATGCTGATCCAGGCCCGATCCCATGCGTCGCGGATGGATGAAATAATCTCCGGACGGTGCAACCATGTCCTGGGCTCAGGCGTCAATCGGCTCGGCGGGGCAAGCCTCTGGGCGGGGATCGACTGCCAGCGCGGCTATCATCGCCAGCCTTTCCAAGGGGGCGTGCTGGACGTATTCCGCCTACCGAAATTCAACTATTATTTTTTCCAGAGCCAGCGTCCGCCGGCGATTCACGTGCCGGGGTTGGACGATGGGCCGATGGTGTTCATCGCGAACTTCGCAACGTTTTTATCTCCGACCAAGGTGACGGTTTTCAGCAATTGCGAGGAAGTGCGGCTGCTGCTCGACGGGCGCGAGATCGGGCGAAATCGGCCGGACGCCGGCTGGGCGATCGCGCATCCACCGTTCACGTTCCAGGTCGAATGCTTCGCTCACGAGCAATCGACGATGTACATGACGGGAGTGGCGAAGGTGGAAAAGCCGCCGGTTGAGTTGGTGGCCGAGGGCATTATCAAGGGAAAAGTGGCGGCGACGCACCAGGTTTGTCCGCCCGGAGTGGCAAAATCGCTGGTGGTGCGTGCCGATCTCTGCGGGCGGGAATTGGCCGCCGACGGGTCTGATTGGGTCCGGGTGCATGCGGAAGTTTGCGATGCTCGCGGGACGGTTTGTCCGTTCGCAGATGATCTCGTGGAATTCGCCGTCCAGGGCGATGGGCGGATCGTGGACGACGGGCGGATCGGGGCGAACCCTGTGCGGGCGGAAGCGGGAATCGCGACGGTTCTCGTGCAGGCGGGCAAGAATGCGGGGAAGATCGTCGTCAAGGCGGCGGCGTTCGGTTTGACGCCGGGGCGGTTGGAAATCGAGTCGGTGAAGCCGCGAGGATCGCATGGGGCTGGCGAGAGCACTTTGGAGTAATGCAACGCTCAACACTCAACACTCAACGCTCAACATTGAAGTAAGAAAACGGCGGTGAAGCCGGCGTGAGGTGCGAAATCGCTTGCCGTGGGGACTCTGTTGAGTCATCATGTGGCAGGGGATGTCAGGCCGGCGGCGGCTGACAGGGACGTGATCGGACGAGCGAAGTGCGATGAGAATTATCAAGCCAGTGGTGTACGCCCTGCTCGGTCTGACGGCGGGCATTTTTCTGGTGCTGGGGTCTCGGCAGAATAAATCGGACGCGCCGGCCGGGTTCACGATGGTGGAATACTGGGAGAAGTGGAACGGCCCGGAATTCCTGGGGATGAAAGCGATCGTCGATGATTTCAACAACACGGTCGGGCGGGAAAAGAAGATATTCGTGCGTTACATGTCGATGAGCGAAATCGACCGGAAGACGCTGATGTCGGTGGCGGCGGGGGTGCCGCCGGACATCGCGGGAATCTGGGACCAGCAGGTTGCACAATACGCGGCGATCGGCGCGGCCGAGCCGCTGGACGATCTGGCCAAGGCGCACGGAATCACCAAGGATTATTATCTGCCGGTTTTCTGGGACGGATGTTCGTACCACGGCCACTTGTATGCGCTGGTCAGCACGCCGGGGACTGTGGCGTTGATCTACAACAAGCAGATTTACGAGGAATGCAGCGGGGCGTTGCGAGCGGCGGGGCTGGATCCGGACCGCACGCCGCGGACGCTGGAGGAATTCGACCGGTATAGCGAAATCCTGGACAAGCGCGGCGCGGACGGGAACATCGAGCGGGCCGGGTATATCCCGTTGCAGAGTTGGTACGTACCGCAGCTCGGGTATTGGTTCGGCGCGGAGATCGCCGATCAGGCGACGGGGCGGCCGGAGCTGGATTCGCCGGAGATGGTGCGGGCGTTCACGTGGGTTCAGGGCTATGCCAAGAGATTGGGCGAACGGTCGCTGAACGATTTCAAGAACAGTCTTGGGAATTTTGATTCACCGCAAAACCCGTTTCTGGAGGGCAAGGAGGTCATGGACCAGCAGGGTCCGTGGATGGCGAACTATATCCGCAACAACAAGCCGGAGTTCTCGGAGGTACTGGTTCCGCTGGACCGGCAATGGGAATTGAAAGACCGGCGGGCCAATTGCGTGTGGGGCGTGGGTCCGTTTCCATCGGCGGTGGCGGGAAAGGAAATGGTGAGTTACAACAGCTTCGACGGCCTGATAATTCCGACGGGCGCGCGGCATCCGAAGGAGGCGTTTGAATTCATCGCGTACGTCAACCGGCAGGACGTTTCGGAGAAGCTGAACATACTGCACTGCAAGAATTGCCAGCTTCGGCACGTGAGCGCGGATTTTCTGGCGCACCATCCGAATCCGTACATCGCGATTTTCCAGGAGCTGGCGGCCGGTCCGAACGCGCACTGCGTGCCGGTGAGCCCGATCTGGGCGGAGATGTACCAGGAAATGATCGACACGTCGCAGGCGGTGTCGCTGGAGCCGGTGGACCCGGCGGAGGCGATGCACAAGGCCCAGGCGCGGATGATGGAGCGGTACGAGCGGGTGAACCGGATCGAGCAGGAGCGCGAGCGATTGGGCATCAACTAACCAAGGTTTCATGACGAGCGAGGAACGCCGAAACTTCTTCAAGGGCATGGCCTTTATCTCCCCGTGGATCATCGGGTTCGCCGTTTTCACGGCGGTGCCGATCGGGTTGTCGTTCTATTACGGTTTTTGCGATTTCGCGTTGACCGCGCCGCGGCGCGCGCCGCTCTGGATCGGCCTGGACAACTATCAGCAGTTGTTTCACGACGTGGTGTTCTGGAAGGCGCTGCGGAACACGGTTTATTACGCGTCGATGGCGCTACCGGCGGGAATGCTGGTGTCGCTGGGGCTGGCGCTGATGCTCAACGCGCGGATTCGCGGGCAGACGGTCTATCGGGCGATCATTTTTCTTCCGTCGCTGGTGCCGGCTTTCGCGTCCGCCATGATCTGGATGTGGATGTTCAATCCGTCGATGGGGGTGTTCAACATGCTGCTGGGCAAGCTGCACGTGGCGCCGCCGGATTGGCTGGGCGAGCGGCTGGCGATGCCGTCGCTGGCATTCATGAGCGTCTGGGGCGTGGGGAACACGGTGGTGATTTACCTCGCCGGCCTGCAGGACGTTCCGCGCGAGTTGCTGGAGGCGGCGGAGATCGACGGAGCGGGGACGTGGCGCAGAATGTTCTCCGTCACGCTTCCCATGCTCTCGCCGGTGATTTTCTTCAACCTGATCATGGCCATCATCGGGACGTTTTCGATCCTGACGGTTCCCTACATCATCACCTCGGGCGGGCCGAATAAAGCGACGTATTTCTACACGATGTACAACTACGACGAGGCGTTCAAATACCTCAACATGGGTTACGCCAGCGCCCTGGCGTGGATTCAACTGGCGATCACGATGGTGCTGACGGGGCTGGCATTCTGGTCCGCCAAGAAATGGGTGCACTACGGATGAACGCCGAATCGCGGGAAAGACGAATGGCGAATTTCTGGACCGGGGCGTCGGTCCATCTCGGGTTGATCTGCGTCTGCGCGGGATACCTGCTGCCGTTTATCTGGATGGTTTCGACCAGCCTGAAAGCCGGCAGTCAGACGCAGCAGGTGCCGCCGCAGTTCATCCCCCATCCGTGGAAATGGCACAATTACCTGGACGTGTTCACGCACCCGACCTTTCATGCGACGCTGTACACCCGGAACACTCTGGTCATCGCGATCCTCACGGTCGTGGGCACCACGCTGTCCAGCGCAATAGTCGCCTACGGTTTCGCGCGGATTCCATTCCGCGGCCGGGGCGTGCTGTTCGGGATCATGCTGGCCACCATCATGATTCCATTTCCCGTGACCATGGTGTCCGTGTTTCGCATTTTCCGCTGGATGGACCTGCACACCGCGGCGTGGTGGGGGCCGGATAACGCGCTGCAAATGCTGGGCACGTTCAAA
>Ga0181518_10000856_pt1 | contig 32410 bp, 27 predicted proteins | sample PEATcosm2014_Bin_28_FD_119751 | JGI IMG/M metagenome (GOLD analysis project Ga0181518, IMG submission 119751) | Peatland microbial communities from MTU Mesocosm Facility, Houghton, MI, USA - PEATcosm2014_Bin01_60_metaG | ecosystem: Environmental > Terrestrial > Soil > Wetlands > Peat | place...
CGGCGGCCCCAGCGAGCCCGGCGGCCCCAGCGAGCCCGGCGGCCCCAGCGAGCCCGGCGGCCCCAGCGAGCCCGGCGGCCCCAGCGAGCCCGGCGGCCCCAGCGAGCCCGGCGGCTCAGGCGAGCCCGGCGGCCCCAGCGAGCCCGGCGACAGGCGCCGCGCTGACAGGCGCCGCGCTGACAGGCGCCGCGCTGACAGACGCCGCTGACAGCCCCGCCCCAGCGGAACTCCGGCGAGCATTGTCCTGGTCGGCGCAGGGTATCTCGCCTTCACACGAGAGCACTGCTACCTTGATAAACGAACAGAAAGTGATTATAAAACTACTCCTGGTTGGTAATGCGGGGGACAGATGAAAGCCAGCACGCAGGTTCAGCATGGCAAGACAGCGGAAGCGAGGTCCTGCCTATGACGCTGGCCCGCCGCCGGGGGCCGCCGGGCCAGCGGGAGATCCCGGCCGGCTCCGCCGAGAGCCGGGCGCCATCGTCGCGGCGCGAGATCCGCGAGCCCGCCGGCTACGAAAGGAGCCTGGTCGTCAAGGCGCTGCTGGCGGTGGCGCTGGTGGCCCTCATCGTGACCCTGCGCGCCGTCTATCTGACCTAGCCGAGCAGGCGCTCCACCTGGGACAGCATGTCGCGCAGGTTGGCCTCGGACGTGGCGTCCACGGCCTCCCGGGCGGGGAGCCAGCGCAGCGGCGCACCGGGAGACTCCGCCCGGGCCGCGCCCGGATCGCGGGTGGCGAAGATAAACCGGACGTCGGCGTGCTCGTGCGCGGGCTCCTTGCTGTTCGCCGGCACCGAGACGATCGCCACCTGGCACAGTTCCGCGTCCGGCCACGGCTCCAGGTCGGTGAGGCCACTCTCCTCGCGCGCTTCGCGCAGCGCGATGGCCAGCGGATCACTCTCCCCTGGGTCGCCGTGACCGCCGACCTGAAGCCACGCCCGCTGACGCTGATGCCAGCGCAGCAGCACGCGGCCGCTGTCCGGGTGCACGATCACCGCCGACGCGGTGACGTGCAACGGGCTGGAACGCAACCAGGGATCCGCCGTGCTGGCTGCCAGCTCACGCGTCCGCCGGACGTCGGCCGCCTCCGCCTCGCCGCGCGGCTGGAAACGGTCGAGCAGATCCAGTACGGGGCGGCCGGAACTCATCGGGAGCGCATCTCCTGCGGCAGGAACGGTACTGCCCGGTAAGCCTAGCGCTCCGCGCCGGGGGTCAGCGCGATCCGGGCTGACCCCCGGCGGTGTACGGACTGGTCAGCCGGTGTGATGGCCAATGAGGACGCCGATCGCGTAGGTGACGCCGATGGCCACACCGCCGAGAACAAGCTGACGGAGGCCGGAACGCAGCACCGGCCGCCCGGTGAGCTTGCCGACGATCATCCCGCCCGCCGCCAGGGCGACCGCGGTGATAACGAGCGTGGCGGCCAGCACCGGGAAGCCGACCAGGTACGGCAGCAGCGGCACCAGCGCGCCGAAAGAGAAGGCGAACAGCGAGGCCACGGCGGCCAGCACCGGGGACGGCAGCTCGGTGGGGTCAACGCCAAGCTCCTCGCGGGTGTGCACCCGCAGCGCGGTGCCCGGATCCTTGGACACGGCGGCGGCCATCCGGGCCGCGGTCTCGGCGTCGGCGCCGTACTCGCGGAAATAGTCGGCCAGTTCCGCCTGCTCGGCGGCGGGGAACCGGGCGAGCATGCTGCGTTCCAGGTTGACCTCGGCGTGCACGAGCTCGTTCTGGTTCGTGACCGAGATGTACTCCCCGGTGCCCATCGAGAACGCCCCGGCGACCAGGGCGGCGACGCCGGTGAGGACGATCGCGTGGCCGGACACTCCGCCGCCGCCGACCCCGGCGATCAGGGAGGCGTTGGTTACCAGCCCGTCGACCGCGCCGAAGACCGTGGGCCGCAGGGTACCGCCGGAGACGTCGCGGTGCCGGTGCGACCAGCCGGCCCCGGCCGCGGCCGCACCGGTCGCGTAGGACGGCTGCCGCGTCTCGTCGTCGTGTGTCACCTGGTGGATCATCTCTCATTCCGGACCGTCCGCTGGATGTGGCCCCCCGGCCAGGTCCGTTCGGCTCATTGATTTCCCCGCGTGCGCGGCGGCGGGTCAGGCGGGTGCGGCCCGGGTGGACCAGGTGAAGCTGCCCATGTCCGGCACCTGGCGGCAGACGGCATCGGCCGCCCGCCGCAGCGGGATCACGCTGGCCCGAGGTCTTGCGCATCTCCCCAGCATGCCGGAAAACCTGAGCTAGCAGGCCGTCACAAGTGCCCGCCGGCCACGACGTACCTGAGCCACGCGGCGTGCCAGTCCGCCTTGCGAATCCTCGGCCAGGAGTGCGGGCGGGACGCTCAGCCGTGGCCGGGTTCCACACAGATCAGGCCCCACGGCTTGTCGTTAACCCGGGTGAGCACGAGGGTGGCCCGGTGCGGGCCGGCCAGCTTGAGCCGACGGTGGATCTGGTCCACGTCACCCGCCAGGCCCCGCCGGCGGATGTCGGCGGCTCCGATGCCGAGGGCGCGCAGTCGCCGGGCGAAGTCCTTCTCGTTCCACGGGGCGGACTCGATCACGCGCAGGGTCCGCGCGAACGGCGTGCTCTGGGCGGTGCCGGAGGACAGGAACGCGATGCGCGGATCGATCTTCCAGGCGCCGAGCTGCCGGGCCAGCGTCTCGACCAGGCCGGCCCGGGTCACGGCCGGATTCGGGTCGAAGAGGAACTCTCCCGGCGGGGCGATGGGGACGTCCCCCGCAGCATCCTCCCCCGGCCTCTTCCCGGGCCTCTCCCCCGGCTGTTGCCCGTCCCCCGGCTGTTGCCCGGCCAGTTGCCCGGGCTCTTCCCTGGGCTCGGCGAGCAGCGTGTGCCCCTCTGGGAGGATCGTCGCGCGGGCCCGGGCCGTGGCAAGGACGGGCGACCACAGCACCGCCTCCTTCAGGTCCCGGCCGTCCGCCACGAACTCGGTTTCCCAGCCGGCCGGGACGATCCCGGCGGGCAGGCCGGGTGCGGCCTTGACGGCTACGGTGGGGAGCCGACTGGTCAGCGCGAAGCACCACGCCAGCGGCGGCTCACTGTCGCCCGGCCGCAGCCTCCGGCTCCCGGCGGCGCCGCCGAGGCGGCGGGCCGGATCCGCGAACACCGCGCCGATACCGTCGAGGCTGACGTCGCGGACGTCGGCCTCGCAGGTGACGACTCCGGCCGCCACGTCGTACACGCCGGCGTTGTGAGCGGCCATCCGCAGGGGCACCGCGTCCCGGTCGACGGCGAGCACCTCACGGCCGGCCGCCAGCGCGATCAGGTCGCCGCCGATGCCGCATGCCAGGTCGGCGAGACGGCCGGCCGTCGCCCCAGCCAGGCGCCGGGCCCGGTGCCGGGCGGCCATTTCCGATGATGCCTGCTCCAGCCCGGGCCGGGTGAACAGCATCTGCCCGGCCCGGCTGAACTTCTCGGCCGCGGCGCGGCGAAGCTCGTCCTGGGCCGTCGCGGCGGCCACCAGTCCGGCCGGGTAGTCCCGGCGCAGCCGGGACGCCAGCGCCAGCGGGGGCTCCCCGGCGGCACGCGCGGCGGCCACCCGGGCCAGCAGTTCCTGGCCCTCCGCCGACAGGAGGGCCGTCACCTGGGCGAGCCCGTCCGTCACAGCTTGGGCGCGGGCGGCGCCGCCGGACCGGACGCGGGCGGCGTCACCGGCCCCGTCCGTCACGGCTTGGGCACGACCACGAACTGCCGCAGGTACAGGTCGCGGAAGGTCACGGGCCCGCGCGGGCCGGGCACCTTATCGATGTTGATGCCCGTCTCCGGCACGGCCAGCAGCTTGAACCCGTCGAGCAGCCGGGGCGTGGCATTCCAGAACGCGCCGGTGCCGGCGTAGGTGTCCAGGAACACGCCGACGGCATCACGGTCCTCCGCGACGATCGCCGCCGCGAGGCCGGACGTCTCCCGATTGGCGACGATGGCGGCATCCGCGGCGTCGGCGGCCTTGGCCACGGTGACCGTCGCCTCATGACCGGTGTCCAGCGCCCATTCGTGCCCGAGCGGGTGCCGGTGCGGCGGCAGCGACGCGGCCACCCCCAGCCGGTCCAGCAGGGCGGTCACCTCCGGCAGCAGCGCGTCCCAGATCTGGCCGCTCACCAGCAGGAGATTCAGGCGGTTGCAGACGCCGAGGCGGTCGAGGCTGGCCTCGATGAGCTGGGCCGCCCGCAGCCGGTCCGCGGAGGCATCGATGTAGAGGACCGCGCCACCGTCCGCGTGTGCCAGCGTCCGCACCCCGCGGCGGGCCCCCGCGAAGGCGAGCGCCCGGGTGCTCGGGCCGCTGCCGCGCAATATGACCAGCGGGATCAGCCCGGGCTCACCGACCAGTGCGTACGCGGCTGCCTGCCCGGGTACGCGGACAAGCTGAATCGCGGCGGGGTCGAGGCCCGCGTCGGCCAGGGCGGGGGCAACGACCTCATCGGCGAGGGCGATGGCGGACCGGAGCGCCGCGGAACCCGTACGCAGGACCCCCGCGTTCCGCGACTTGATCAGCTGGGAAGCGATATCGGCCACCACGTTCGGCCGGGCCTCGAAGTTGGCCCCGATCACCCCGACCGGCCGGCGCCGCTCCTCAGCGATAAGCTCACCCGGCAGCTCACGGACCATCCGGCTGACCGGCTCAGCCGGCACCTCGGCCAGCGCCAGCAGCTGATCGGCCATACCCTCCAGGCGGCTGCCGTCCAGCCGCAGCCGGTCCTTCAGCGCCCCGGTCAGGCCGGCCGCGGACGCGGCCCGCATGTCTTCCTCGTTCGCCGCGCCGATCGCGCCGGCGGAACGTCCCAGCCGGTCCGCCATCGCGCGGAGCGCACCGCTGATGGCGTCCTCGGGCGCGCGGACCAGGCTCCCCGCGGCGCGGTAGGCCTCCTCCGCGGCCGCCCGGACGGCCGCGACCGCCTCCGGGTCGGACGGGAACTCCACGTTCTCGTTCCCGGCGGAAGCCGGCTCGGTTGCACCCGCACCTGTCATCGTCGTCATGGCTTTGCCTCCCGCCCTTCATCATCCCAGCCTCCGTCCCCCGCTGGCACCCAACTTGGGCGCCAGCGGGGGAGCTCCGGCGTCCGGCGGGGCCGGCGTCCGGCGGGGCCGGCGTCCGGCGGGGCCGGCGTCCGGCGGGGCCGCGCCCTGGCTATCCCGGTCCCGAGCGGGCCGGGGCGCTCCGGTCGGCCGCGGAGGGAACCGGGTTGCCGCGCAGCGGGGGGGCGTCGAGAGCGCAGTGATTGTCGCGCCGCGCCCGGCGTCCCGGTTCGGCGGGCCGCGCACGCCCGCGGGAGGGGTTACGGATGGTCGCGGCGGCCAGCAGGCCACCCGCGACACAGGCGACGGCCGCAATGATCAGCGCATTGCGGAATCCCTGCGACAGCGCGGCGGGGTGCAGGTAACTGTCCCCGGTGATCCCGGCGGCCACCGGGAGCACAGCCACCGCGATGAGACCGGCCGCGCGTGCCACGTCGTTATTGACCGCCGAGGCGATGCCAGCGTGGTCGGCGGGCACGGCGGACATCGCGGTCGAGGTGAGGGGGGCCACGTTGATGGCCAGGCCCAGCCCGAAGACCAGGACGGCGGGCAGAACGTCGGTCACATAGTTGCCGGAACCGGTGGCCCGCGTGAGCAGCAGGAGCCCGGCGGCGATGACGATGGGGCCGACCGACATCTGAAGACGCGGCCCGATCCTGGCCGCCAGCGCGCCGGAACGCGCCGACAGGGCTAGCATGATCACGGTGACCGGGAGCAGCGCGGCGCCGGAGGCGAGCGGGCTATAACCGGACACCTCCTGCAGGACGGTCGGCAGCAGGAACAGCGTGCCACCCAGGGCCCCGTACACGACGAACGTGACCGCGTTGGCGGCGGAGAACTGCCGCGACGAGAACACCCCGAGGGGCAGCATCGGGTTGGCCCGGCGGGACTCGATCACGATGAACGCCGTCAGCAGGACGATGCCCCCCAGCAGCGACGACAGGACCGGCACCGAGGACCAGCCCTGGCCCGAGGCGGCGATGAGCCCGTAGGTGATCCCGACCAGCGCCCCGGTGATCGAAACGGCCCCGGGCACATCCAGCGGGCCCGTCTCGCCCGGCGCCCGGGACTCGGGTACGTGCCGGACGGCGATGGCGACGACCGCCGCGGCCACCGGCAGGTTGATGAAGAACACCAGGCGCCAGGACACGGCGCTGATCCCGATCAGCCATCCGCCCAGGAAGGGCCCGACCGCGGTGGCCAGGCCGCCGAGCCCTGACCAGGCACCGATCGCCTTGGAACGGTCCTCCGCGATGAAGGAGGCCTGCAAGATGGCCAGGCTGCCGGGCGTCAGCAGTGCGGCCCCGACCCCCTGCAGGGCGCGGGCCAGGATGAGCGTGGTGGCGTCCGGGGCCAGCCCGCACAGCAGCGACGCCAGGGCGAACCAGATGGTGCCGATCACGAAGACCCGGCGCCGTCCGTAGCGGTCGCCCAGTGTCCCGCCGAGCAGGAGCAAGCCGGCCAGGGAAAGGGTGTAGGCGTCGACCACCCACTGCAGGGTGGCGACCTGCACGTGGAAGTCGCGCCCTATCGCCGGAAGCGCGATCCCCACCACGGTGGCGTCGATGGCCGCGATGCCGGAGCCCAGCACCGTGGCGGCCAGCACCCAGCGGCCGACCCGGCTGGCGTAGCGAAGTTCCGGCTGCCCGGCGGCGGGCGGGGGCGCCGCGCTAGTCACTGGTGACCCCGGAACGTGGGGCAGCATGGCGGGCGGCACTCACAGCCCCCAGTATGCGCTGGTGCCACCTGACGTCCCAGGTCGCCACGGCGCGGACGCCGCCACGCGGCCCGGATCGTCATGGCCATTATTGCGGATCCACCGGGGGGCGCTGTTGCGTTGGTCGGTCGCCGACGAGACCTACGTCAAGGTGGCCGGTGAGTGGGCTTACCTGTACCGGCCGGTCGATCAGCACGGCCAGGTCGACGATGTCCTGCTGTCCGTTATGTATCAGTCCCGCAAGCCTGCGCTCTGTACAAGTGCAGGAGTAGACAGGCTCAGGGCCAGTCAGCAGCGAGGGAGATGGAAATGACCGAAGGTTCGTTCGTGCCGCTACCGGGCAGCCAACGCGAGACGATTTCCGGCGTCCAGGACATTGGGCCTGTTGACCCGGGCGAACGGATCGAGGTGACACTGATTACCCGGCGCCGGGCCGAGCTGCCCACCGAACTGGTAACCGGGCCGGCCACGATATCCACGCAAGAGCTGGCGGGCTCCTACGGCACCGATCCGGCCGACATTGACCGGGTACGCGAGATCCTGGCCGGTTACGGTCTGCAGGTCACCGGCACCTATCCCGGTTCGCGCCGGGTCAAGGTGGCCGGCACCGCGGCGCAGCTGACCCGGGCGTTCGGCACGACGCTGCGCCGCGTTTCCAGCCCCGAGCCGGCCGGCCCGGGCCGGGTGGAACACCGCTACCGCGAGGGCCGCCTCCTGGTGCCGGCCGGGCTCGATGGGATCGTGCTCGCGGTGCTGGGGCTGGACGACCGGCCCCAGGCTAGTCCGCATTTCCGGGTGTCCGCGGAGGCCGCGACCCCGTCCTCATACACGCCACCGCAGGTCGCGCAGGCCTATCAGTTCCCTGAGGGGACGGACGGGACCGGCCAGACGATCGCCGTCCTCGAATTCGGCGGCGGTTTTTCCGCCAGCGACCTTCAGTCCTATTTTTCCGGCCTCGGCCTTACGGTGCCATCGGTCACCGCGGCAAGCGTCGACGGCGCATCCAACGCTCCCGGCGAGGACCCGAGCGGGGCGGACGGTGAGGTGCTCCTCGACATCGAGGTGGCCGGCTCGGTAGCCCCCGGCGCGGCGCAGGTGGTGTACTTCGCGCCCAACACGGACCAGGCTTTCGTCGACGCGATCAGCGACGCCGCCCACGCGACGCCCGTCCCGATCGTGATCAGCATCAGCTGGGGCGGCCCGGAAGATTCCTGGTCGCCGCAGTCCCGCAGCTCCATTGACCAGGCTCTGTCCGACGCGGCGGCGCTCGGCATCACGGTAACGGTGGCGGCCGGGGACCACGGCAGCAGCGACGGCGCGACCGACGGCGAGAACCACTGCGACTACCCGGCGTCGAGCCCGTACGCGCTGGCCTGCGGCGGGACCCGGCTGGAGGCAGACACCGGCACCGGCGCCATCAGCTCCGAGAGGGTGTGGAACGACGGCCCCTCCGGCGGGGCGACCGGCGGGGGCGTCAGCGCCGTGTACGGCGTGCCGTCCTGGCAGGCCAGCGCCGGAGTACCGGCCGCGTCCGCCCCGGGCGGCCGGGGCGTGCCGGACGTGGCGGGCAACGCGGACCCGCAGACCGGCTACCAGGTTCTGGTCGACGGCAAGCAGGCGGTCTACGGCGGCACCAGCGCGGTCGCCCCTCTCTGGGCCGCCCTGACTGCCCGGCTCGCGCAGGCCTTGGGGCATCAGTTCGGGCTGCTGCAGCCGGTTCTCTACGGCGGCGTGACCCCGGGCACGGGCGTCGCCGGATTCAACGACATCACCAGCGGGAACAACGGCGCTTACTCGGCAGGTCCCGGCTGGGACGCCTGCACGGGTCTCGGTTCCCCGTCCGCCACCGCCCTGCTGGCGAGGCTCAAGGCGACTAGCTAGAGCGGCGCCGCAGGGCCGTCCTTCCCACGGTCAGCAGCGCACGGTCGCGGGCCCGGAGCCGCGTCATTGGCGGTTTCCGGCCCGCGGCCGGCCCAGGGGCGGGCCCGCGCGGAGCCCGGCGCAGCGCCCAGCTCACCGGCTTGCGCGCTGTCCGGCGCACCGCCCGGCCCACCGGCTTGCGCGCTGTCCGGCGCACCGCCCAGCTCACCGGCTTGCGTGCTGTCCGGCGCACCGCCCGGCCCACCGGCTTGCGCGCTGTCCGGCGCAGCGGCCAGCGCGCTGGCCGACTGGCCTGCTCGCGCGTTGGCACGTGTCGCCAGGATCGAGCCGGCCAGGATGAGCACGAACGAGCCCACGATCGACGCGGTCAGCGGCTCGTTCAGCACGATCACGCCGAGCGCGACCGCCACCGCGGGGTTCACGTAGGTGATCACCGTCGCCCGGGCCGCGCCGGCCTCGGCGATGAGCCGGAAGTACACGATGAACGCCGCCGCCGTGCAGACAGCCCCCAGTACGGCCAACGAGGCGAGGACCTGCACGGAGGGAACCGCCCGGGGCCAGGTCGCCGCGGCGGCCGGCGCGTAGACCAGGGCTGCCATGCCCAGGCACACGGCGTTGACCGCCGCGGCCGGTACGTCCCCGAACTTGCGGTTGGCGATGATCGGGCCGATGGCGTAACCGAGCGCGGTCAGCAGCACCTCGACGACCGACAGGCCATCTCCCTTGGCCATATTGGGGCCGGCCAGCAGGGCCACTCCGCCGAATCCGATGATCAGCCCGGTCCAGCGCACCACCGTCAGGCGGTCCTGGCCACCGGTCAGCCGGGCCAGGACCGCGCCGATGATGGGCACGGCGGCGACGAGCAAGCCGCTCGTGGAACTGGACAGGCGCCGCTCCGCGCTGGACAGCAGGGCGAACGGCCCGATGATCTCGGTGACGGTGAAGGCGATGAGCCACCACCAGTGACCGCGCAGGGCGCCGAGTTCGCGGCGGCGCAACGCGATGGGCAGCAGCACCAGGCAGCCGAGGGTGACCCTCGTGAAGACGAGTACGGGGACCGAGACACCGCCGTCCGCGACCTTGATCAGCAGGTACGGGATACCCCAGATGATGCTCATCGCCGCGAACAGCACCCAGCCGCGTCGGCTCACCGGCACGCTCCTTCCGCCGTCGCCCCAGCCGGGCGCCCGCCCGCGTTCTCGGCCCGGGCCGAGAACGCGGGCGGGTCATTGCCCCGCGGGTTCCGGCCGGAGCCGGAAAAAGACGACGATGGCCGCCCGCTGGCGGATACCAGTGGGCGGGCAGAGCTTACGACCCGCGCAGCGTCAGCCGACAGCCAATTACAGGCCCGCGCACAACGAGATCGACAGCAGGGTGACGCAGGCCCCGCTGCCCGACGCCCTGCCACTGCCCGACCCCGTGCTCCCCGATCCGGAGCCGCCAGAACGGGAACCGCCAGGCCGGGAACCGCCAGAACCGGAACCTCCGGGCCGGGAACCGCCAGAACCGGAACCGCCTGATCCGGGAGTCCCGCCGGACCCGGAACCCTTTCCGGTGCGGGAGCCCGAGCTGCTGCCCGATCCCGATCCGGAGCTTCCGGAACCCGATCCGCCGGATCCAGCACTGCCGGATCCGGGGCTTCCCCCGCCACCAGAACCGGTGCCCGAGCCGGAACCGCCGCTCGCCGAGCTACCCGGACCCGTGCCAGCAGAGCCCGTACTACCCCCGGACCCCGGAGAACCCGACGAACCGGAGGACCCAGGAGAACCGGCCGAGCCGGTCGCCGAGCTGGCCGGCGCGGATCCGGTGCCCGCGGCCGGGCTCGCCGACGATACCGCCGACCCGGAGCCCTGGCTGGCGGGCGCCAGCCCCGATGACCCCACCGCGGTGGTCCCGGGCGAGGAAAGCTCACGCGCGGCCAGCCGCCCCGGTACCGTGCCCAGCCGTGACGCCCGGCTTCCGCCCGACGGCGTGAGGCCTTGGTTCACCACGGGCGCGGAGGTCGCGGGCGCGGGAGTCACTCCGCCCACCGCGGGACCCGGTCCGGACGACCGCGGGGCCGCCGGCAGCACGTGAATGGACACCGTGGCCATAAGGACGAAAATGACCGCCGCCGCCGAAAAGAAAACCACCGGAAGCGTGCTTCCCGCCGGGTGGAGCCGGACCACGGCCGCACCCGTGCGGACTGCGGCCTTTACCCGGTCCAGGGCCAATGCGATGGCCAGTTTCCCGGCCGGGACCCGGGGGCCGTGGCCCATCCGGCCGCTGTGCCGTATCCGCCGCAGTGCCGCGCGGCGCTGGTCAGGCGTCAGCCCAGGCAGGAACGAAATGACCGTGTTCCTGCCCTCGGCTTCCGCGGATGCGTGTAACCCGGGTGACAGGTCACGATAGAAGATCTTGATCACGAGCCAGCCTCTTACTCCGTGTCATGTCCATGAACGGCCAATGCACGCCCCCCCACGAGGCGTTCGCGTCAAGGAATATAACACGGCGGATTGCCCCGTTCACGTACGGGGCACAAACGGCCGAAAGCTGCGGTGAACGATTTATCCTTTTTGTACTTAGCCTCGATCCACCGGTCAAATAGTGGTGTTTTCGGGCGTGTTGACGTGAAAGGTGCCCTCTGACTTGGGAGAATGGGAGTTGTCTAAGCTTCCAGTTCCCGGTTCGAGGACGCCTTGTAAGTGCGATTGTTGCTTCGGGCTCATCCAGGCCGAGGGCCAGCACCCCGACCACGCCGTCATCGAGCAGGTCTTCGCCGACGTCACCAGCGGCCCGCTCGCCCATATGCCATCAGGGGTTTTCGCGGCTAACGCCGCGTGGCTGTCGATCGCGGCGACGGCGCATAACCTGGTCCGCGCGGCCGGCGCCCTGGCCAGCCTGCCCTTCGCGAAGGCCAGGGCCGCGACCGTCCGCCGTGACCTGATCGCGGTCGCCGCCCGCACCGCCCGCCACGGCCGCAGCCACATCACCTTGCACCTGCCGCAAGGCTGGCACCGCGAACAGGAATGGCTGAACCTGTGGGACGCGGCCTGCGGGCCGCCCGCCGCAGCGGCCTGACCAGCCCCGAACCGGTCCGCACCCCTCACGGCCCCCGCGGCCACCCAGAACCCCGTCCCCCAGGCCTCGAACCCAGGACAAGCCGCACAGCAGGCGAGCGGCAGGACCCCCGCGCCCGCAATCACCTCGCAAAACTCCTCGTGCCGGAATCAAGCCGGAAACGAGCTGTACGTATTCGGAAATCGTGTGGCTGGGAGCGGGCTGCATCGCGCCTACCTGGGCAAACGCGAATCGGACCACAGGACTTCCGAATAGTTACAACGAGCTACCCGAATTGGCCGGTGGATCAGGGCTTAGCGCAAAGGTCATTAGTTAGTGGTCCGCCGGCCCGGATAACGGCTTGACCGCGTCCCCGGGCCCATCGCTCCCCAGGCCGCCGGACGGCCTCGCTCCCGCCTGCATCTGCTCACCGCCCTAGGCCGCCCTGCAACCTTTCTGCACCCGGCCGGCAACTCCTCTGCTTACCCGGGCGAGGAACTGTGGGGGTAGTAAAAATCACGCTCCGGTCCGGTAAAGCCTGGGGAGGAGATCCAATGGGAACACGTATTGCCGTACTGATTCCGGCGCATAACCAGCAAGACTATATTGCCGTCACCATCGAAGGTGTCCAGGCACAGACACGCGGCTATGTCGGGAACGTCACCGTAAGCGTGCCCGCTGGCACCAAGGCTGGCACCTATTACGCGGTCGTGTGGACCGGTCCCAAGGCTACCACTCCCACCGCCAGAGCGAACATTTCCCTCCAGATCTACGCGGGGATTCTCCCTCCAGATCTACGCGGGGATTCGCGAATACATCACCGTCGGGTAATGCGCGAGGGGGAGAAGAGATCATGAACACAACAGTCATGGGCATTACGCTCGGCATGATAGTGGCTTTCGGGCTCATTGCCGTGGTGGGGAGCATTCTGGCGTGGCGTTACGGCGTCAGGCTGGCCAGGTATTTGCGGAATGTGCGGGTGATCGTGTTCAGGCTCCCTCGTTTCGTTGAGGTTGACGAATTTGACGAAGTTCCGATGGAGCGGGTGAATGCAGAATGAAGGTTGAGCTGAAACGGGCCCTGATCGTGACCATTCAGGTGGTCACGGTGGTGGTTACCACCTACGTTATTTCGCAGCGGACGTCGGACTGGCGGCTGCTGGCGTACTGGTGCATGTGCGCGGCGGTGATCCTCTTCTGCATGCTCTCGGTCATCTTCCCCCGGAGCTTCACCAAGCTCCCGGTGGCACCTGGGCGGGTGCTGGCGATCGTACCGGCTTACAACGAATCGCAGGAGGCAATTAACAAGACGGTTCGGTCGCTCATCAACCAGACGCGCGAGGTCGCAGAGATCCATGTGATGGACGACGGGTCCACCCCGCCGGTCGTGCCGTTCGATCACCCGAGGGTGTTCTGGCACCGGCAGAAGAATGCCGGCAAGCGCGGCGCGCACGTGGGTGTGCTGAAGATGTTCAACCGGAAGGACTTCGATTATGTCCTGACCGTGGACTCCGATTCCGAGCCTTACCCGGATGCGGTGGAGCACCTGCTCCGGTCAATGAGTGACCCGCACGTGCAGGCTTCAACCGGCATGATCTACATCCGCAACTTCCGGGACAACTTGGTCACCCGCGCCGCCGATATGGATATCGGGATGTCGTGCATCATGATGCGCGCGTCGCGGACCAGGATGGGCGCGCTGGAAACCACCTCGGGCGCGCTGGCTCTGTACCGCAGTGACCTGCTGTATGACCATCTGGCCGGGTACGCGGTTGAATGCGGCACCGGGGACGACCGTTGGCTGGCGCTCCGCGCGCTGCTGCGCGGCGATGTGGTCGCGGTCTATGAGGCAGGCGTCGAGACGGACATGCCGAACACGATCAAGGGCACGTTCCGCCAGCGGCTTCGCTGGTCGCGCTCGTGGTGGTGGATGCTCCCGTTCGTCTTCGCCAACTTGTCGTTCAGGAAGATCCTGTCGCCGGCCTTCGGGCTGACGCAGCTCCTGATCATGCCGCTGTTCGTGCTCTGGCTCTACGCCAGTTACGCGCTGCACGGCCCGGGGGAAAGGCCCGCGCTCCTCTTCACGCTTCTCTACGTCGCGTGCTACGTCATCGTCCGCGGCGGGGTTGCGGCGCTCTACCTGACCGACCGTCCCAACACGACGTGGAAGGACAAGCTATTCCAGCTGGTGGTGGGCACCCCCCTGTCGGTCATTCTCAACACCTTCATGCTGACGCCCACCAAGTACTGGGCGCTGTTCAAGCTGCGGGACAACCGCTGGCGCTCGCGCGGTGACATGCGGCGGATGCGGCTGGCGCAGAAGGTCAAGGCCATTGCCGGCGGCACGGTTGTCGGTGGGGCCGTTATCGGGGCTCTTGCGATGATGATGGTCGCGGGCAACTGGCCACTGAATCTGCCCCCAGCACCCAAAGGATTGCCGGTGCTGAGCAATAACGCCTCGGCGGGAAAGGTCCTCTTCACTTACGATGACGGCCCCGGAACGGCCACCCTGAAACTGGTCAGTAATCTGAAGGCAGAGCACATTAAGTACGCCGTGTTCTTCATGATCGGTGAGAAGGTGGCCGCTAACCCGCGCATCGTCCGTGCTGTCGTCAAGGCAGGCTACGCGGTGGAGGTGCACACCTGGGACCACCAGTCGTTGACCGGCGCGTCCACGCACACCGCGCCGCTGACCCCTTCTGAGGTCAAATTGGAGTTCACCAAGACCATCAACGCGCTGGTGGCGGCGGGCGCACCGAGGCCAACATTGTGGCGTCCACCATACGGTGACGCGAACGCGGAGGACATTCTTATCGCCAAGAGCCTCGGCCTGCGGCTGGTCATGCCCTGGTCGGAAAACAATACCATCAGTGACAACGGTGACTGGATCACGGGTATCACGGCACAGCAGATCGTCAGCAACGTGACCAAGGGATGGTCGGGCGGTGTCGCCATCCACGGCGGTTCGACTATTGCCGGGCACGACGGCATCGAGGGCAAGGGACCAACTACGATCGCGGCCCTGCCCGGCATCGTGCAATGGATGAATGCGCACCATCTGGGCGCTATGACCAGCGTCCCAGCGGACGAAACGGGCGGGATTCACCCGCCGCGTTGGACCGCGCAGGTAGGCGGAAACACAGGGGGAGGATGACATGAACGATCTCATTGTTATCGGGCTCGGGTACGTCGGGCTGCCGCTGGTCCGGGAAGCTACCCGGGCCGGGATGCAGGTCACCGGCTATGACTACAGCCGTGACGTGACGGAGGGTCTGAACGCGGGCCGGTCGCACGTGGATGACATCAGCGACGCCGATGTCAAGGAGATGGGGTTGCGCGGATTCCGCGCCACCTCGGACCCGGCGGCGCTGGGCAGCGCCCAGGTGGCCGTCATCTGCGTGCCGACGCCGCTGTCACCCGAGGGCGGGCCGGATCTCACGGCAGTGCGCGGCGCGACCAGGACGGTAGCCAAGATGCTGCGCCCCGGCATGCTGGTGGTGCTGGAGTCCACCAGCTACCCGGGCACCACGGATGAGGTGCTGCGCCCGATCCTGGAGGAGGCGACCGGCCTGACCGCAGGCGCGGACTTCAGCCTGGCGTTCTCACCGGAGCGGATTGACCCGGGCAACCGGGAGTATGAGCTGCGGACCACGCCAAAGATCGTGGGCGGGCACACGCCCGACTGCACCCGCGCCGCCGTCCAGTTCTACAGCCGGATCGTGGATCAGGTGGTGGTGGCGAAAGGGATGCGCGAGGCCGAGATGGCCAAGCTGCTGGAGAATACCTACCGGCACGTCAACATCGCGCTCGTCAACGAGATGGCCGTGTTCTGCCACGAGATGGACATCGATCTTTGGGATGTCATCAGGTGCGCGTCCACCAAGCCGTTCGGATTCCATGCGTTCCACCCCGGCCCCGGTGTCGGCGGGCACTGCATCCCGATCGACCCGAACTATCTCGCGGACAGGGTGTCCCAGGAATGCGGTCACCCGTTCCGGTTCGTGGAGCTGGCGCAGGAGATCAACAGCCGGATGCCCGTCTATGTCGTGGACCGCGCGGCAGAGATGCTCAACACCAAGGCCAAGGCAGTTAACGGCTCGCTGGTGCTGCTGCTCGGCGTCACCTACAAGGCGGATATCGCGGACCAGCGGGAGACGCCAGCTACCGCCATCGTGCGGAAGCTGCGGGCACGCGGCGCCGAGGTCGCTTACCATGACCCGTTTGTGAACGGCTGGCAGGTGGACGGGCAGCCAGTCCGGCAGGTGACAGATTACCTGGAGTCGGCCGACCTGGTGATCCTGCTTCAGGAGCATAGCGCGTACGACCTGGCGCACCTCGCGGAGGAGACGGCGCTGCTGCTGGACACGAGCGGGCACGTGCCCGCCGGCAAGAACGTGGAGGCATTGTTACGTGGACCCGGCGCGAGGTGCTTAAAGTGGCCCTCACGCCGGCGATGGCATGCGCTACCGGTTTCGTTGTTACCGAGGAGATAGAGAGGAAGACCATGGCGCCACGGCCGACGCCAGCCAACAACGCATACCTGTTCGCTGACGGGTTCAACGGGCCCGCTGGCAGCCCGCCCGACCCGAGTAAGTGGAACTTCGTCACCGGTCAGCAGAATGATATCCACCCGGGCACGGTGGGGACCTACACTGCCCAGGAACGCAACTGCTACGTGGATGGTCACTCCCACCTGGTGCTCCGCGCCCAGTCCGACCACAGCAGCGCCAGGCTGAACACGCAGGGCAAGTTCCAGCATCAGTATGGGTCCTGGCAGGCCAAGATCAAGTACTCCGGTGCGCCCGGCTGCTGGCCCGCCTGGTGGTGCGTCGGCAACATCTACCCGGCCGATGGCGAAATAGATATCTTCGAGGCGTACGGTAACGGTCGATGGTCACCGGACACCACCGTGTGGGCCCCTAACATGGAGGACAAACAGACTGTCCATGTCCCGGCCATGTCGGACGGTGAGTGGCACATCTGGCAAATGGACTGGGTACAGAATGCCGGGTTCAAGTTCTACCAGGATGGCAATGAGTATCTGTCGGTCGCGCCATCCAGCCTGCCTGACTGGTGCTACGACTCAGGTGACCAGCTCTACATGATCATCAACATCGCCCTCGGGGGATCGGGCGGCGGGAGTTTCACCGGCACTAAATGGCCGGTGGAGCTGCTGGTCGATTACATTCATGTCTGGTAGGTGGCTGCTGCTGTCAGCCTCCGTCCTGGCCCTGCTGGTCGGGCTGGTCACCGGATGCAGCAGCGGCCCGTCTTACTGCTCGGCTGCCACGGTGGACGCCGCCAACCTTACGGTGGACGCTAGCCACCTCGGCCATGGTTCCGTGCAGGACGCGCTGAACCTGATCAACATCAACGCGATGGCGCTTAACGTCGACGCGAAGGCTACATATCCGTCACAGGTCACGGCCATCCAGGACTCGATCACCACCCTGCAGGCCGCGATCAAGTCACACGGCGCAACCGCGCCAGCGATCACGCAAGTGAGGAACGCGGTCAGCAGCCTGCAGCATGCCGTACCGCATGGCTGTACCTTCCCACCTGGTTCTTAGCCTCGATCCACCGGTCAAATAGTGGTGTTTTCGGGCGTGTTGACGCGAAAGGTGCCCTCTGACCTGGGAGAATGGGAGTTGTCTAAGTTTCCAGTTCCCGGTTCGAGAGGACACCTTTTAAGTGTGATTGTTGCGTAGCCCCGGGAAGGCGCGCGCATCGTTTGGAGGAGGGGCCCGGCCAGGAAGGACCACGGGATCGGCCAGGAAGGAACCGCGGGCCCGGCCAGGAGGGGACCGCCGGGCCCGGCAGGTGAGGACCGGCGGGCTCGGGGGACCGGATGCGCGGGAGGCGGCTACGCTCCGAAGGGTGATCTCCGCCGAGCCGTCCGCCGCGTCGCGCCTGCGCGGGCGGGACGCTGACGGGCATCGCGGGCTGGCCCTGCGCTGGGCCCTCCTGGTTGCCCTGGGCGGTGGCCTCGCCCTGGCCGCGGCCTTCCCGCCGGCGGGCGTCTGGCCGCTCGCCGCGGCGGGCCCCGCGCTGCTCGCCGTGGCGCTGGCGGGCCGGAGCCTGCGCGGATCGTTCGTGGTCGGGCTGGTCTTCGGCGTCGCGTTCTTCTTTCCGATGCTCTCCTGGGTGCTGAACGTTGCGTGGTACGCGTGGGCCGGCCTGGCGGGCGGGTCGGCGGTGATAGTCGCCGTGCTGGCGGTCGGCCAGCGGTTGCTGCTCCGGCTGCCCGGGTGGCCCGTCGCCATCGCGGGCTGGTGGGTCGCCGTTGAAGCGCTACGGGACCGCTGGCCGTGGGGCGGTTTCCCGTGGGGCAGGCTGGCGATGAGCCAGGCGTCCGCACCCACCGCGGGCTGGGCCGCGGTGGGCGGCGCGCCGCTCTTGACGTTCCTCGTCGCCCTGACCGGGGGGACGCTGGCCTGGCTGATCCTCGCCGCCATCGGCCAGGACCGAAGCGCGCGGCGGCTGGCCCTTCCTGCTGTGGCGGTCATGGCGGCGGCGGGGGTGGCCGCGGCCGGCGCCGCACTGCCGGTCGATCCGGCGTCCGGGCGCCCGACGGCTGTGGTCGCCGCCGTGCAGGGGAACGTGCCGCACGCCCGTAATCTGCCGCAATTGCTGAACGACAGCGTGGTGACGCAGAACCACGCTCAGGCCACCGCCAAACTGGCCGCTCAGGTCCGGGCGGGGCATCGCCCGGAACCGGACATCGTGATCTGGCCGGAGAACTCGACCAACCTGGACCCGTTCTTCTATCCGGCCATTTACCAGGAGGTCTCCGGAGCGGTCAGCGCGATCGGGCGCCCCATCCTGGTCGGGGAGGTACTGAACAACCCCCAGCGGAACGTGGGCCAGCTCTGGCTGCCGGGCCGCGGCCCGACGACCCTCTACGCCAAGCGCCAGCTCGTCCCGTTCGGCGAGGTCATCCCCGACCGCGGCCTGCTGTCTCACATCACGTCGCTGCCCGCGCTGCAGCCCGTCAACTTCACCCCCGGCCATAAGGCGGTGGTCTTTCACACGGGGAAGATCAGGCTGGGCGACGTCATCTGCTACGAGATCGGGTTCGACGGGCTCGTCCGGTCCGAGGTCACGGCGGGCGCGAACCTGCTGACGATGCAGACCAACGACGCCGACTTCGAAGTCGACGGCCAGACCGGGGAATCGCTGCAGCAGCTCGCCATGGCCCGGATCCGGGCCATCGAGTCCGACCGCGCCGTGGTGGTCGCGTCCACGACCGGGGTCAGCGCCATCGTCGCCCCGGACGGGCGGCTGATCACCCACAGCGGTACCTGGCAGCAGGCGGTGCTGGAGGCGCGGGTCCCGCTGATCACCCACCGGACCCTGGCGGACACGCTGGGCGGGTGGCCGGAGACCATCATTGTCATCCTGACCGTGGCGGCGCTGCTCGCGGCGGTGGCGGCCCGGCGGAAAGCTCTGCGTACCGTCTGATCCGGGCCGCCACGTCATCCGGAAAGGTAGCCTGTGCTCCGGCGTGCGGGTCGGCACGTGCGGGCAGGGAGGATGAGCGTGGAGGGCAGTGCGGGCACGCCCGGGAAGCGGCTGCGGCGGCCGGCGGGCATGGCCGTCGTGGCGGTACTGGCCCTGCTGATGGCCGCGTGCTCATCCGGTGGACAGGCCGCGAACCACGCCACAAGCGCCCTGAACGCGGCGAAGGCCAAGGCCGCGGCGGCCGCCGCCGACGTGAAGATCACTCCGGCGAACGGCGCCAGGGAGGCCGACCCGTCCGATGGGATCACCGTCACCGCTGTCCACGGCACGCTGAAAAACGTGACGGCGCACACCTCCGCCCGATCGGTGGCCGGGAGCCTCAGCCCGGGCGGCAAGGCCTGGCACAGTCGGTGGGCGCTGGGCACCGCGCAGGACTATACGGTGACCGCCACGGCCAGCGAGGGCGGCAGCGGAACCGTGACCACGACCAGCAGCTTCCGCACGCTGACCCCGAGCCAGACGTTCCGCACCGAGATCTTCGAGGGCTACCAGCAGACGTACGGGGTCGGCATGCCGATCATGCTGACCTTCAGCCAGCCGATCACCAACCGGGCGGCGGTCGAGCGCTCCCTGCAGCTGACGACCTCCGATCCGGTGGTGGGCGAGTGGTACTGGGACGACAGCGAGCACCTTGCCTTCCGGCCGCAGAACTACTGGCCGGCCAACACCCAGGTGAGTTTCACCGGGCACCTGGACGGGGTGGAAGGCGCCAGCGGGGTGTACGCCACCACCGACCTGACGGAGAACTTCAGCATCGGCCCGTCGGTGATCGCCGTGGCGAGCACCACGGATCACCACACGCAGATCTACTACAACGGCCAGCTCCGCTACGACTGGCCGATCAGCACCGGCAAGGCCAGCACGGCCACCCCGAACGGCACCTACCTGAGCATCGAGAAGGAGAACCCGGTCCGGATGATCGGCGGCACGCCGGGCACCGCGGGCTACTACAACGAGCTCGTGCCGTGGTCGGTCCGGTTCACCTTCAGCGGCGACTACTACCACGACGCGCCCTGGTCGGTGGGCTCGCAGGGATCCAGCAACGTCAGCCACGGCTGCGTCAACCTCTCACCGGCCGACGCCCAGACGTATTACAACCTCGCGGTACCCGGCGATCCCATCACGATCACCGGCAGCACCAAGGCCGGGGAGTGGGACGATGGCTGGACCGAATGGTTCCTGCCGTGGCAGCAGTTCGTGAAGGGGAGCGCTCTGCACAAGGCCGTCAAGGCCGGTCCGGACGGGAGTTCCTTCGTGAACCCCTCGACGCTCCCCGCCTCCAGCGGCAGCTCCCCGCTCCAGGCTCCGCCGGCAAACAACTGGGTATCCAGCTAGCTAGGGGGCTGGCAGAGTTCAGGACCGGGCGCGGGCCCGTAGACCGCGTAGCCTGAGGCCACGTGCCCCGCAAGCGGGCAGGCTTTCCGGGAGCGGGTGATGCCGTGAGGGGCACCAGGATCGCCGCCATTGCGGCGTTCACCATGCTGGTGGCGGCGTGCACGGGCGGCGGGCACGGTACCAGCCAGGTCAGGCCTGCGGCCAACGCCGCGTCCCAGGCAGCCGCTCGGGACCTAGAGATAACGCCTGCTAATGGCGCCACGGACGCCGACCCCGCGGCGGGCATCACCGTCACCGCCCAGCATGGCACGCTGAAGAACGTCACCGTGCAGACCCCTGGTGACGCCGTGTCCGGCGCGCTCAGCCAGGCCGGCACGGTCTGGCGCAGCCAATGGGCCCTTGATACCTCGCAGAGCTACACCGTGACGGCCACCGGGACGGTCGGCGGCGGCACCGTCAGCACGACGAGCACGTTCCGGACCCTCACGCCGGCCCAGACATTCCGGACCCAGATATTCGAGGGCGACAACCAGACCTACGGCGTCGGTGTCCCGATCCTCCTCACGTTCAGCCAGCCGATCACCAACAAGGCCGCGGTCGAGCGATCCCTGCAGCTGACAACCTCCAAGCCGGTCGTTGGCGCGTGGTACTGGGACGGCAGCGAAAGCCTGGCCTTCCGGCCCCGGGACTACTGGCCGACCGGGACCACGGTGAGCTTCACCGGCCACCTGAACGGTGTGCAGGGCGCGCCGGGGATGTACGGCACCCACACGCTGACCCAGACGTTCAGCATCGGCCCGTCGGTGATAGCGGTGGGGAACACGGCGACGCACCGCACGCAGATCTACTACGACGGCAAGCTTAGCTATGACTGGCCGATCAGCTCCGGCCGGCCGGGCGACGACACCCCGAACGGCAGCTACGTCACCATCGAGAAGGAAAATCCCGTCCGGATGATCGGCCCGGGCTACGACCTGCTGGTTCCCTGGTCCGTGCGGTTCACCTTCAGCGGTGACTACTACCACGACGCCTACTGGTCCGTCGGCGAGCAGGGCTTCGAGAACGTCAGCCATGGCTGCGTCAACCTGTCGCCCGCCGACGCGGAGACGTACTACAACCTCGCCGTCCCTGGCGACCCGATCACGATCGAGGGCAGCCCGAAGGGCGGCACCTGGGACGACGGCTGGACCGAATGGTTCCTCAGCTGGCCGCAGTACCTGCAGGGCAGTGCGCTGCATGAGGCCGTGCAGGCCGGGCCGGACGGCAGCACGTTCGTCAGCCCCTCGTCGCTGGCCGCCTCAACCGCGACCGCGCCGCTGGAGACCTCGCCGGCCAATAACGCTTCCGCGGGGTAAGGATGCGGGCCGCGACGCGGGCAAGAAACCCGGCAAGGGACGCGACGTGGCGCCCAACGAACCTGGTCATCGGTGGTCGGGAGCCAGCCGTTGACCAGGGCCATCTCGTCATTCTCGGGCCCCACGGCGATCGGGGAGCGCTGGTCCCTGTTCGCGGACAGCTCGTCCAGGGCGTGCGAGGTAGCGGGTGCGCCGCCCTGGGACAGGTCCGGCGCCTCCATCGGCGTGCAGCCGAGGGTCGGGTCGATGGAGGCGCCGGGCAGCAGGTGGTCGCTGCCGTTGTTGATCTTCGGAGAGGCTCGCCGACGGCATCGCCGACGACGTACCGGCCGCTTGCTGGATGGCCGTGTGCTGCGGCCCTCCCGAAATGGCGAGCATGACGCCCAGCGTCAGGCCCAGCGCCATAGGGATAGCAAGCGGGACCGCCCAGCGCGCCGCGCGATTGCGGGGCCGACGCCAAGCGGACCGGCGCCCAGCTGGCATGAATCCACCTCCGTGTGAGCTGCAAAGCTCCCGGTGGATCACCGTAGACCTACGGATCAGCCGATATATAGCAAATCTGAAAGATTCGCCCTTTGTCCGCTTTCGACCCGAATCAGACCGGAAGTCGCAAACAACGTATCGCCGTCGCGACGGTGCTGATGCTCCCGGCCTGGCCCGTTCGGCTTATTGATGGTTTCGCCGGCCATTGAGCGGGAAAGAATGGGGCACCCGGCGGGATGCGTGGAAAGGGCGCTCCGTAATGACCGGTAATCCCGGGTCGCGGGCGCGAGAACAATGAATTCCGTAAATGGCCGCCGGTACCACCAGGGCCACCCGTCGGCACCCGCCGGGCTGGCCGGAACCAGGGGCGCGCGCCGACACGCCCATCCGACGTCGTACATGCATGGCCAGCGCGCAGGCTGAGCACGCCGGTAATAGCGGCAGCGAGGTCCCGGAGGGTGCTTAGGCGAGAAAAAAGTGGTCACCGCACAGCGGCGGGGGAGATACGCTGTGGCTCAGCGCGCCAGTATCGACGTGGCGCAGCAGCCCATCAGGCACCGTCTCCCAGACAGTCACATTGGCCCCGGCATGCTTAGGGGCGATTCCGTCACACTCATGACGCCCGCACCGTGGAACTGTGTCGTAAACGTTACTGATCTTATATGTACTGAGCGTTCGGCTGAGGGAGCGAGGAGAACACGCCGTGTCGTACCCGGATTGGTTCCGCCGCCTGGCATCGGGATGGGGAGCTGACCGCCCACGCGCAAGGACGCGAAAAAGGAAGTCCGTACTGATTACGGCCGTATCGGCCGCACTCGTCGTGATCGCTGGCGTCGCCCTGCTGCTGGTCGCGCCGGGGAAGACCACGTGGTGGACCACGTCGGTCGCGGCCTCTCGACAGGACGGGGCCAAGCCGGCGCACCCCGCTCCCGAGCTTCAGGTGACATCGGTCACGCCGGGCTCCAATTCCCGCGGCGTCAACGGGACCGCCCCGATCCAGGTCGGGTTCTCCGCACCACTGGCGCGGAACTCACCACCGCCCCGGCTGTCTCCCTCGGTGCCCGGCTCCTGGACGGTCGACGGCACCTCAGCCACCTTCACGCCCGCCGCCGGGTTCCCCGGAGACACCACGGTGACGCTGACCGACCCGGGCGGCTCGTCCGGGTCGCGCTCGGCGGCCGGAGCCAAGGCGGGGGCGGGCGGTTACCTGGCGTCGGGGTTCACCGCGAGCTTCACCACCGCGTCATACTCCACTCTCCGGCTGGAGCAACTACTGGCCCAGCTCGGTTACCTGCCGCTGACCTGGACGCCGTCCGGGACCGCGATCCAGCCCTCGGACACGGCCGGCCAACTGGCCGCCGCGTACAGCCCGCCGTCCGGCAGCTTCAGCTGGCAGAGCGGCTATCCCTCGGTGTTGCACGACTTCTGGTCGGAAGGCTCCGACAACCTCATCGTCACCGGCGCGGTCCGGGCCTTCCAGTCGGAGCAGGGCCTCACGATGGACGGCGTCGCGGGGGCGCAGATGTGGTCCGACCTGCTCAAGGCGGTCGCCGCCGGGCACAGCAACGGCAACGGGTACACCTACGCGCTGGCTAGCAAGTACCTCCCCGAGACGCTGACCATCTGGCACGACGGCCGGGAGGTGCTGAGCACCCCGGCCAACACCGGCATCCCGGAGGCGCCGACCGCGGACGGGACCTTCCCGGTCTACGAGCGGCTGCCGTTCCAGATCATGCAGGGCACCAACCCCGACGGCAGCACGTACGCCGACCCGGTCTCCTGGGTCTCGTACTTCGACGGTGGCGACGCCGTGCACTACTTCCCCCGTGGTTCCTACGGCTGGCCGCAGAGCCTCGGCTGCGTGGAACTGCCCGACAGCACCGCCGAGACCGCGTACGGGTACCTGACCTACGGGAGCCTGGTCACGGTCGCCGGCTGAGCGGCCAGCACCGAGCGACCAGCCGGAGGGGATAGCCGCGGGTGGTAACCGGCTGGCCCCGGCGGGCACCGCCGGGGCCATGGCCGGGACGAACGCCTCGTCCAGCTCGGCGGGGGCACCAAGGGTCGCGGCCAGCATCGCCGCGAACCAGCTGGCAGGGGCCAGGCGCGCGACCCGGGCCGCCTCGGCGAGGGTGTCCACGTCCACGAGCTCGGGAGTCATGTGGATGCGCAGCCCCGCCTGGATGAGCCGGACGAGCTGGGCCCGGCCGGTGAACGGCTCCGACATGGGGACACCGAGCGTCAGGCCGGGATCGGGCCGGCGCAGGCCCAGCATCCAGAATCCGCCGTCCTCGGCCGGGCCGAACACGGCGTCGGCCATGGTGCGGGCGAGCGGCTCGGCGGCGGACTCGAGCAGACCGGCCGTTACCTGCGGAGTGTCCATGCCGATCAGCACGATCGGCACCGGCAGGGCCGTGTAGGTGTCCCACATGGCGGCGGTGATGCGCTCGTCGAGCCCGCCGCCGCGCTGCGGGATCACGTCGAAGCCGTCTGGCAGCCAGGGCCCGGGCTCACCGGCCAAGGCGAGGACCCGGCGGATGACCCGGGTGCGGCGTACCGCTTCCAGCGTGTCGGTGAGGGCGGCCTCGGCCAGCTGGGCGGCCTCGCGGGGAGTGAACGGCGGCGTCAGCCTGGTCTTGACCCGGCCGGGGACCGGCTCCTTGGCCAGGACGAGCACCTGCGCCGCGAGATCGCTCATGACGCGAGCACCTTACGCATGTCCCGGACGGTCCGCATGGTGCCGCCGACGGTGCCGGTGACCTTGGATTTGCCGGTGCGCGGATAGTACGGCACATCGCGCTCGGTGACCCGCCAGCCTGCCTCCGCGGCCCGGACGACGGTCTCCAGCGGGTAGCCGAACCGCCGGTCCGAGATCGGCAGGCTGCGCAGCGCCGCGCGGCGCGCGGCGCGCATCGGGCCGATGTCCCGGACCTGTGCTCCGGACCGGCGGCGCAGCGCCGACGCGACCACGATGTTGCCGAGGCGAGCGTGAGCCGGCCACGCGCCCGCGCCCTGGGGCCGGCGGCGGCCGAGGGCCAGCTCGGCCAGGCCGTCGCAGACCAGATCCGAGACGATGGGCAGGTCCGCAGGGTCCAGGGACCCGTCGGCGTCCATGAAGCACACGACGTCGTTCGCGGCGGCGTCCAGCCCCGCGTGGCAGGCGGCGCCGTACCCCCGTTGCGGCACGTGGACCACGGTCGCCCCGTGGCCCGCGGCGATCGCCGGGGAGCGGTCGGTGGAGCCGTTGTCCGCCACGATCGGCCGGTAGCCGGACGGCATTCTCGACAGCAGCCAGGGCAGGGCGCCCGCTTCGTTGAGACACGGCAGGATGACATCGATCTCCATGGGCGTGACACTACGTCTGCGACAGGCCGCAAACCGGGCGAAAGCCCTTACGAAGCGGTGACGCCCCGACGCCCCCGCGGACCGGCCGGCCCGCCTCCGACGGACCAGCCCCGGCCTCCTTACGGACCTATGACAAGAAAGCGGCACCCGGCGCCGCGGGCCCGGCCGCATGCTTGGCTCCTGCCATGCGGGTACTGGTAACCGGCGCGGCCGGGTTCATCGGATCACACATCCTGGAGGCCGCACGCGACCTCGGTTACGAGGTGCGCGGCTTCGACTCGCTGACGCCTGCCGTACACGACGGGATGCCCCGCTACATCCGCGAGGACGCGGAGATGGTCGTCGCCGACGTCCGCGACGCCGCCGCGGTCAGCCGGGCCCTGGCCGGTGTCGATGTGGTGTGCCACCAGGCCGCGCTGGTCGGTCTCGGGGTCGACCTGTCGGATCTGCCCGGTTACTGCGACGTGAACGTGACCGGCACGGCCACGCTGCTGAACGCCATGGGCCAGGCTGGCGTCCAGCGCCTGGTGCTCGCGTCCTCCATGGTGGTGTACGGCGAGGGTGCCTACGGCTGCGCCCGCCACGGGCGGGTCCGGCCGGCCCCGCGCGGGCGGGAAGACCTGGCCGCGTGGCAGTTCGAGCCGCGCTGCCCGCAATGCGGGGAGCCGCTGGTCACCGCCACCGTCACCGAGGATGCCCCAATGGATCCGCGCAACGCCTACGCGGCCAGCAAGCTGGCGCAGGAGCATCTGGCCGCCACGTGGGCCCGCCTGACCGGGGGCCGTTCGGTCGCGCTGCGCTATCACAACGTCTACGGCCCGAGGATGCCGCGGGACACCCCCTACTCCGGGGTGGCGGCCATCTTCCGGTCCGCGCTGGAGAAGCGCCTCCCGCCGAAGGTCTTCGAAGACGGGCGCCAGCAGCGCGACTTCGTGCACGTCTCCGACGTGGCCGCAGCCAACCTGCTCGCGCTGACCGCGACGGAGGAGGGCTCGCAGATCCCGGCGGGCAGCGCACGGAGCTACAACGTCGCGAGCGGCCATCCGCACACCGTCGGTGAGATGGCGGCTTCGCTCGCGGGTGAATTCGGCGGCGGCTTGATACCGGAGATCACCGGGGACTTCCGGCTCGGTGATGTCCGGCACATCGTGGCTTCCCCGGCCGCCGCCGAGCAAGGTCTGGGATTCCGGGCGCAGGTGGGGTTCGGCGAGGGCATCGCGGAGTTCGCCAAGGCTCCGCTCCGCGAGCCCGCCCGCCTGCCCGCCGCGCTGGTGTAGCGCCGGGCCCGCACGCCGGTGATTTCCACCTCCCGGCAGTCCCACTGGTCACACCTGTCACCGGCGCGGCGGGGTGCCCCCTTTGGGCAGCGTTTTCCGCCCCGATTGCGCTGAGAACGCTGCCCAGATCGGAGGAAACCTGCGCGGCGGCGAGGGCCGTTTGAGTGCAGGGTTTAGCCGGCGGCGGAGACGGCCCGCTGGTGCGCGACGGCCGGGCGGCTTGCGGGCGGCGCGACCGGGCGGGCCAGGGGCAGCCGGATGAGGAACTGGCAGCCGGGCCCGGCGTTGCGCACGGCGATCTGGCCCGAGTGCGCCTCGACGATCCCCCGGGCGATGCTGAGCCCCAGCCCGGCGCCCTCCTGCGGGCCGGGCGTGCGGGCCGCCTCACCGCGGAAGGCGACGTCGAATACGCGCGGCAGATCCTGCGGCGGGATGCCGCCGCAGGCGTCGGACACGCTGAAGTGCGCCATGCCCTCCTGGACGTCACCCAGGATCTCGACCGTCCCGTCGGCGGGGGTGTGCCGGATCGCGTTGATGATCAGGTTGCGCAGCGCCCGCCCGAACTCTGCGGGATCGGCGTAGATCGGCATGCCGCGTACCGCGGAGCCGGCCAGCCGGACGCCCCTGGCCCGGGCCACCGGCTCGGCGCTGGCGAGGACCTCGGCCACCAGATCGTCGAGTCCGACCATCCGGCGGGACAGCCGCAGCGCGCCCGCGTGGATCCGGGACAGCTCGAAGAGGTCGTCGATCATGACGGAGAGGCGGTCCACCTCACGCCGGATCTGGGTGTGATAGCTGCTGACCTCACGCGGATCAATGACCACTTGGTCTTCTAGGGCCTCGGCCATCGCGCGCAGTCCGGCCAGCGGGGTACGCAGGTCGTGGCTGACCCAGGCGACCAGCTCCCGGCGGCTCGCTTCCAGCGTGCGCTCGCGGTTCCGGGCCTGCCCCAGCCGCTCATGCGCGGCGGCCAGGCCGTCGGACAGCCCGGCCAGCTCGGCGGGCAGGGGCACCGAGGGGGGAACGTACAGGCCGGTGTCGCCGACCTTCTGCACGGAGGTGAGGAGCTGCCGGCTGGCCTTGGTGAGCTTGCGGCTGATCAGCAGGGCGACGGCGAACCCGGCCAGGCCCGCGATGGCGATCAGCTCCAGCATGACCTCGCGGTCCTGGGAGTTGCCCACCATGATGACGGTGATGCCGCCGACTCCGGCGATGGACGTCACGACCGTCACGGCCGCGATGAGCGCGAGCATCGAGCCGATAGAGCTGCGCGCCAGTGCGCGCAGCGCAATGATCCCGATGGTCGTGGTGACGGCCCCGATCGCAGCCGCGGATTCCAGGACATGGAGCAGGTCAGTGGCCTGCACACCCGGCATGATTTCGCCGGGCGCCGCGAGGACGCCCGGCACGGCACCGGCCATCAGGCCGCCTCGGGCTCGTAGCGGTAGCCCACGCCCCAGACCGTGACGATCCGGCGCGGCAGCGTCGGGTCCGACTCGAGTTTCTCGCGCAGCCGGCGGACGTGCACGGTCACCGTCGAGGTGTCGCCGAACGTCCAGCTCCACACCTGGTTGAGCAGTTGCTCGCGGGTGAAGGCCTTGCGGGGATGCTGCATCAGAAAGACCAGCAGGTCATATTCGCGCGAGGTCAGGGACAGCAGCACGCCGCCCACCCGGACCTCGTGCGCGGTCAGGTCGGCCGACAGATCGCCGTCCGCGATCACGCCCTCGGGCCGGGAGTCGGGCAGGCCGGTCCCCCGGGCGCGGCGCAGCACGGACCGCACCCGCAGCGCCAGCTCACGCGGGCTGAACGGCTTGGTGACGTAGTCATCGGCGCCGGTCTCGAAACCGACGAGGCGATCCGTCTCGTTGCCGAGCGCGGTCAGCATGACCACCGGGATGGGCCACCGGGCACGTAGCCGGCGGCACACCTCGAGACCGTCGATGCCCGGCAGCATGAGGTCGAGAACGACCAGGTCAGGTGGCTCTTCAGCCACCCGGCGCAGCGCCTCCTGCCCGTCGCGCACGCATTCGACGTAGTGCCCGTCGCGGACCAGGTACCGTCCGACGACATCCGCGACGGTCGGATCGTCATCGACGACTACGATCCGGCCCGGCGGATCGGGGTTATTTACCGCGGCCACCATTGTCGCTACGGCCTCCCGTCCAAGTTTGCTGTGCCCTCACGTTAAAGCCATTACACGTATCGCGCTGCCCAACTGGTTCAAATCCGTCATAGCTCCGTAAGGTCCGTGACGTTCCTCTTAACGCCCGGCCTGCCAGGCCAGCTGTGGTGGAGACTTCCGGGGTGGCGTGGTGCACCTGGAGCTGGCTCGGCCGGGTGGCTGAGCGGCCGGGGTGGCGCGCCAGTGGTAAGCCCGCGGAATTACCCAGGCCTGGGTGCGGACGGTACGGCGCGCAGGCGAAACCGCGTGTCCTTCTAGGGAGGAGACCGCGTGCTCGGCGAACTTTACGAGGCGGCGCTGGCCGGTGCCGTGCAGGCCGAGGTCGAACATGCCGACGGCACCCTCCTGCCGCTGGCGGTCGACCAGTGGCTCGACGAGGCGCCGGGTGACACGTCACTGGTCGACCGTTGCCACGGGCCCACACTCGACGTGGGCTCCGGGCCGGGCCGGCTTACCGTGGCGCTCGCCGAGCGCGGTGTCCCGGCGCTGGGCATCGACGTCACGCCGTTTGCGGTCAAGATCGCGCAGTCATCGGGCGCGCTCGCGATTCTGCGCGACGTGTTCGGGCGCGTTCCCGGCGCGGGCCGCTGGATGACCGTCCTGCTGGCCGACGGGAACATCGGGATCGGCGGTGATCCGACCGCGCTGCTGCGCCGGGTGGGCGAACTGCTCGCGCGCGGCGGCCACGCCCTCGTGGAGGTAAAGCCCCCGGGCGTTGCGTTCCGGTGTGAGAACGTCCGGCTGCGCCGGGAAGGCTCCGCCGGTGCGTGGTTCCCGTGGGCGTACGTGGGCGCGGACCAGATCGGTGACGTCGCGCGCAGCGCCGGGCTGATCCTGGAGGAGACGTGGACCGCGAGCGGGCGCTGGTTCGCCGCGCTCGCCTGCGAGGCGCCCGCCGTCCCGTCGCTGATCACGTTCGCCGCCGGGGCGCTGGCCCCCGGGGCCGACTCGCCCGGGGAGGCGTACGCCGACACCGGCGCCGGGGAGGAGCCCCCCGATCTGGCGGCCGAAGGGCAGCTTGCCGTCTTAACGATCCATTACCGCACGCGGCAGGCGCGCCCGTGATCCGTGCCGTGATGGCAGCGTAACGATTATGAGTGCGAAGCTTCGGGCCGGCGCGGTCATCGCGGCCCTGGTGATGATCTGTGGTCTGGAATTCCTCGTCGTCCGGCCGAGCGCCGATCCGCTGCCGCTGCAGCCCCTGCCGCTCGTCGTGGGCGCGTGGATGCTGTTCGCCGTCGCGGCGTGGCTGCTGCGCGGCGTCTCGCCGCGCTGGTCGGTGGGCCTCATCATCATCGGCGGGATCGTCATCCAGGTCGTGGCGATGTCGGCGGCGCCACAGCAGAGCGACGACATGTACCGCTACATGTGGGACGGCCGCGTACAGGCGGCCGGCATCGACCCATACGCCTTTGTGCCGTCAGCACCGCAGCTCGCGCACCTGCGCGACCCCTTCCTGTGGACCGGCGCCCATTGGAGCGCCCAGTTCCCGCACTGCGTCTGGCCGCATACTCCGGTGCCCGGCCACCCGGGCAGCACGCTGGCCGCGGGCTGCACCCGGATCAACCGCCCGGCCGCGCCGACCATCTACCCGCCGGTCGCGGAGGCCTACTTCCTGGCGCTGCACTACGTCACGCCGGTATCGGCCGGATCGACGCCGGTGCAGGCGGCGGCGGGTGCGTGCGCGGTCCTGGTGACGCTGGTGCTGCTGGCCGGGCTCCGCTGGCTGGGCCGCGATCTGCGGTGGGCGGCCCTGTGGGCGTGGTGCCCGACGGTGGCCCTGGAGGCAGGCAACAACGCGCACGTGGACGTGCTGGCGGTCCTGCTGGCGGCGATGGCGCTGCTCATCCTGGCCCGGCCGAACGGCGGTCGCCGGGGCGCGCTGCTGGGCGGCGCCCTGCTCGGACTGGCCATCGCGACCAAGGTGACGCCCGTGCTCGCGGGCCCCGCTGTGCTGCGGCGCCGGTGGTGGGCCGTCATCGCCGCGGCGGGCAGCGCCATCGCCGTCGTCTACCTGCCGCACGTGCTGGCCGTCGGCGGCCGGGTCGTCGGATTCCTGCCGGGGTACCTGCAGCAGGAGGGGTACACCAGCGGTCAGCGGTTCGCCATCATCGGGCTGTTCGCGAGCGGCCGGTCGGCCATCGTGATCGCCGTCGCGGTGCTCGCGCTGACCGGCCTGGCCGTACTGCGCTTCGCCGATCCGGACCACCCCTGGCGCGGCGCGGTCGCGATGACCGGCGTGGCCCTGGCCGTGACCACGCCGGACTACCAGTGGTACGCGATCCTGCTGGTCATGCTGGTGGTGCTGGACGGCCGGCCGGAGTGGCTGGCGTTCGCGGCCGGCGGCTACCTCGCGGCCGAGCCGCACCTGGGCCGGTGGCGGGTCATTCCCCACTCGCAGGCGGTCGGGTACGGCCTGGCCGCCCTCTTCGTGGCCCTCATCTGGGTCGTCCGCCTGGTCATCGCGCGCTACCCACGCATGGTTTTCGCGGAAGCAGCCAGTGCCCCGCCGGCCGACGCGGTCGCCACGGCCGGGGACGACCTGGTGGGCGCCATGACCACGGCGGGTGCACCGGCCGGCACGGCCAACGGCAACGGCAACGGCAACGGCAACCAGCCTCCGGGCCCAGGGACGTCAGGTCAGGAGATGTCAGGCCCCGGAACCCCCAGCAAAACGGCCGCTCCCGCGGGGACGAGCGCCGCCACCGCGCTGGTGGCGCCGACGGTCCTGCCGCAGCGGAAACGGACGCCGTCCGTGGCCGCGGACGGCGACGAGCGGGCGGTCAACGCGCCCCGGCCGCACGAGATCATCCCGACCGCCGCGCGCCGGTAGCGGGGACCCTTCCCCGCCGAAGCGGTCCCCGCTTCTCCGCTTGTAGCGGGGACCGCTTCTTACCGGTCGGTTACCGGTGCAGCAGGAACCGGCCCACGGCGGCTGGGCAGGGCAGATTGGACGCATGAGCAATCAGGGCCCTGATCGGCGCCGACCACGCGGACAAGCCCCGGATGGGTCCTCCCGTCGTGGTCAGCACGCTGGAACCCGTCCCCCGTGGGAGACCAGCGACCAGCCGAACGCCGCGGCGTGGCCTGGCGCCACGGATTACCAGGACCCGGCCGCGCACCAGGACGACACCCGGTTCCAGGGCGGCGCCGCCTACCAGGGCCCCAGCCCGTATCAGGACCACCGTGCCTACCGGGACCCCGGCCCGTACCAGGACCCCGGCCCGTACCAGGACCCCGGC
>Ga0181518_10000858_pt1 | contig 32390 bp, 28 predicted proteins | sample PEATcosm2014_Bin_28_FD_119751 | JGI IMG/M metagenome (GOLD analysis project Ga0181518, IMG submission 119751) | Peatland microbial communities from MTU Mesocosm Facility, Houghton, MI, USA - PEATcosm2014_Bin01_60_metaG | ecosystem: Environmental > Terrestrial > Soil > Wetlands > Peat | place...
GCAAGGTTGCCGTGCATCGCCCGCGGGTGCGCAGCCTCGACGGCCATGAAGTTGCGCTGCCGACCTGGACTACGGCGCAAGCCGAGGACTGGCTTGGCCGCTGGGCCATGAACCTGATGCTGACCGCCGTGTCGACGGGTAAGCTCAGGCGGGCTGTACGGCTTCCTGAGGGCGATCTGCCGGCCATCGCCGGGGACGGCACCTCGAAGTCGGCGGCCTCGCGCCGGTTCGTCGCGCGATCCGCCGAGCGGCTGGCCGCGTGGATGGCGTCTGACCTGTCGAAACTGGACCTCCTGGTCGTCCAGATCGACGGGCTGCACATCGGCAACGACTTGGTGCTGGTCGCCGCGCTCGGCATCGATGGGAACGGCGACAAACATCCGCTCGGCCTGGTCGAAGAAGCGACCGAGAATACCGCTGTCGTGCAGGCGCTCATCGACAATTTGATCGCACGCGGGTGCGACCCGATGGTTTGCCGGCTGTTCATCATCGACGGCGCCAAGGCGCTGAGCAAAGTCATTCGTCGCAGCTTCGGCGCCACACGCCGATCCAGCGGTTCCAGATACACAAAGCCCGCAACGTGATCGAGCGGCTGCCCAAGCCACTGCATGCGTCGGCACGCCGGGCGCTCCGCCAGGCTTGGGAACTGAACGATGCCAAGAAAGCCGAGCGGCTGTTGCGCAATCTCACCCGCCGGCTCGACCAGGCCTACGAGCACCTGCCGGTTCTCAGAGCTGCGCTTGCAGCTCATCAATCCAAGTATCTCACCCAACCAGTTGAAGACAACGTTGATGCCGCATAGAATCTTCCGCGGCGATGCCTGCTTCGCCCACTTCAACAAAATCCGGGGCATCCCCCAGTAGTCTCGAGGCTTGCGAAAACGAGTATGTCGAGAACGTGCAGACGGTGTTATCGATGGGGAGACTGCATGATTTGCGTTGGACAGAACGCGTCGCTGGAATTATCTTTGCGCGATCGCGACATGTCGCGAACCGCAAGAAGGGACTAATTTTCGCGATCCGAAACCAGAAACGGACCACATGTCGTTTGCGCGTAAACACCTCGATGAAGCCAAGCGTATCATCGATAAGCTAGATGTCGACGCTTTGGATCAGATGGCGGCATTGCTTGCAGCCACGCGTTCGAAAGCCGGCCGCTTGTTTTTCCTCGGTGTCGGAGGGAGCGCTGGGAATTGCTCGCACGCTGTTAACGATTTTCGAAAGATTGTCGGGATCGAGTCCTATGCGCCCACTGACAACGTTTCAGAATTGACGGCGCGTATTAACGATGACGGTTGGGAATCAGCCTACGTGGAGTGGCTAAAGATCAGTCACTTGCGAGCAGATGATGCAATTTTTGTTTTTTCGGTTGGTGGCGGGAGCCTTGAAAAGAACGTGAGTCCAAACCTTGTTCGGGCGCTGCAGTTTGCCAAGACCGTCGGTGCCAAAGTGCTCGGGATCGTGGGCCGTGATGGAGGATATACAGCTAAGGTCGCGGATGCAGTTTGTATCATTCCCACCGTTAATCCCGAGAGTGTGACACCCCATGCCGAGGCCTTCCAGGCTGTAATATGGCATCTTCTTGTCACTCATCCGGCTCTCAAGATGAATCAGACGAAATGGGAGGGGTTGCGATGACCCGCGGTCCAAAGTGAAGGCTGTGTTCCTGGATCGGGACGGTGTTTTGAATGAGGCGATCGTTCGCGATGGCAAGCCGTATGCACCGGAGACGCTGGACGAACTAGTCATCACGCCAGGAGCGGGCGGAGCATTAGCCGCGTTGCGGCGACATGGATATCGCTTAATAGTGGTTACTAACCAGCCAGATATTGCGCGCGGCAAAGTCTCGCAGGAAGTGGTCGAAACAATCAATCGATACATTTGCAGCGTGTTGCCTATCGATGCAGTCGAGATGTGCGCACACGATGATTCCGATAGATGCGATTGTCGGAAACCGCAACCTGGCATGCTGATTCGAGCCGCTCGACGTGACGGCATTGATCTATCAGCAAGCTTCATGGTGGGCGACCGTTGGCGTGATATGGAGGCCGGCCGCAGGGCGAGCTGCCGTACGGTTCTTATCAGGTCCGGCTACGACAACGAGAGCAAAGGATTGCCCGATGTGGCGGTAACCAGTCTCGTAGAGGCCGCAGACTGGATAATAAGACAAGAAGATTATGGTCGGTCAGTACGATGATAAATATCAATCAACTCAAGGTACAAATCTTTGCAGATGGTGCTGATAAGCTGGGCATGCTGGAAATGTACCGTCATTCTCATGTCAAAGGATTTACCACCAATCCGACGCTGATGCGCAAAGCCGGTGTTGCCGACTACGAGACCTTCGCTCGCGACATCATTTCGGCAATTCCAGATCGCCCGATTTCTTTCGAGGTTTTTGCTGACGATTTTGACGAGATGGAGCGCCAGGCCCGTCGCATCACGACATGGGGTAGGCATGTCTCGGTAAAGATTCCAATCACAAATACCAAGGGCGAGAGCTCGGTTCCTCTCGTGCGCAAGCTTTCCCACGACGGCATAGGGCTCAATGTCACTGCGATGTTTACACTGCCGCAAGTGCAAGCCGTCGTGGATGCTGTACGCGGCGGTGCGCCGTGTTATGTTTCAATGTTCGCTGGGCGTATTGCGGATTCAGGCCTCGATCCCGTGCCTGTCATGGCTGCCGCCGTCGAGCGACTAGGCGCTGCACCAAACACGCAGCTCATTTGGGCCAGCCCGCGAGAATTGCTCAACATTATTCAGGCTGACGAGATCGGTTGCCACGTTATCACTGTCACAAACGACATCCTGAAGAAACTCCCCCTGATCGGCAAAGACCAGGACCAGTATTCGCTCGAGACCGTGAAGATGTTTTACGAAGACGGCAGGGCGGCCGGCTACAAGCTCTGAACGGGGCCACGCAGCAGCGCGTCGGTCTCACGCAATCCTTCGACCGAGCCGATCTCGTAAAAACGGGTCGCAATCTCGTAACCGGCGAGATCGTTCTTCCGCGCGAGTTCCGAATAGGCACGTCCGAGATCGAACCGGGTGTTTGCTGGCCAGCGCGCCAGGATATCGGCTTTGGTCATGCTCAGGCCCCAGTCGATGTGGCGCATCTGCGGTTGGCGCCGCTCTTTGTTGTAGAGGAGGATGCGGCGGTCCTCGAACCAGACGTTACTTTTGTCCCATTTATCGTCATTACGGAAGACGGTCATGAGCGCGGATTTGCCACTTGCTTGGAAGGCGTCAACGATCGGCGCAAACGCGGTATCAAGCCAACTGTCACCGTACATGACAAGGAATTCCGGACCAAGCTTGCCGAGTGCGCGACGAAGTGCGCCGCCGGTCCCAAGCAAATGTGGGCCGTCGTAGCTATAATCGACGGCAACGCCGAATCGTGCGCCATCCTTGACGAATTCCTCGATTTGTTCGCCGAGATAACCCAAGCACAGAACAACGCGCGAAACGTGCTCACGCCGGAATAGGCGCAATTGGTGGGCAATGAACGGTTCACCGGCCACCTCAATCATGGCTTTCGGCACTTGGAGGGTGAGCGGCCGCAGTCTGGTTGCAAGGCCACCCGCCAACAAGGCGAGAGGTGGCATCTGCATCATTGGACCAGAATCTTTGTGCCTTCGAAATCGAAGCGGATGCGAACCTCTTCGAGGCCGACCGCGCGCAAAGCGTGCCGCACACGCTTCTTGTCTTCAGTGTAGAATAGCAGGAAGCCGCCGCCGCCGGCGCCGATCAGCTTGCCGCCCACCGCGCCACTGCGCATTGCAATGTCATACCAATTATCGATTGCAGAATTGGACACGGCGTTCGAGCGCTTTCTCTTGTGGCGCCAGTGCTCATCCATCAGCAAGCCGAACTTGTATAGATCGCCAGCCTCCAAGGCCATGAGTGAACGTGAACCAAGGTCCTTGACATAGTGCAGGTTATCGATCATCGCGGGGTCCTTGGCTTTCGACTTATCGTCCTGGTCCTTCAATATTGTAGACGCCGAGCGGCCCATACCTGTAAAGAACATCACGAGACCATCTTCCAAATTGTAGCGTGTCTCCGAGGAGATCGGAGCTGGCCACACATCGACCCTGTCGTTCTTGTTGAAACGAAAGCAAGTGACGCCGCCATAAGCGGCAATGAATTGGTCCTGCTTGCCAATTGGCTCGCCCAATCTTTCGATCTCGACATGGCAGGCTTGTTCAGCGAGATCATGGGCGCTGATAATGTTCTTTTGGTGTGTGTGAAGAGCGCGCAACAACGCCGTGGTGAAACTTCCGGACGACCCAAGTCCGGTGCCGGCGGGAATATCGGCCATGCTGGTGATTTCGATCTTGTCGGTGATGCCGGTGATTGTCAGGGCCTCGCGTACAATCGGATGATTGATGTCCTCGCGACGCTCCGCTCTTTCCAACTGTGAATATTTCACGATAATGCCGCTCTGAAACGTGTCATGGATCGTGATATAGACGTAGCGGTCGATCGCGGCAGCTATTAGAAACCCCTCATGATCGCGATAGTAGGAAGGCAAGTCGGTCCCGCCGCCACCAAGCGTGATACGCAGTGGACTACGGACGATGATCATCTTGAGCCCTCTCGGTAGACGCGCTCGATAACGGACATCGTCGCTAGCGCGTCGTTGATGTCTCCGAGCGGGCGCCGACGTTCCGCAATTGCCGCTGCGAATTCCTGCATCTCGAGATCCCACGATTTATCCGATTCTGGCCATTCCCAGCGGGTTGTCTCGGGCGGCCCCATTTGCGGGAGCATTTTGTAATAGGTCAAGCTCTCGACGCCATAGGACCCGCCGAGGCCATCGATTGCGAGTTTTCCGTCGCGTCCGCAAATCTCAAACGAGAACATATTTTTCCATTCCGTCCAGGTCGCGTGCAGCCAAGCGACCTGCCCAACCGACGTGGAGAGCGTGAGAAAGCAATTATCCTCTACATCGGCCGACCAGAAGAACGTCCGCAGCATCGCTTGCACGTCCGTAAACTCGCCGAGAAACCAGTATGCGAGATCGACCAGATGCGAGCCCTGATCGAGGAGCTCGCCGCCACCTGATTGCGCGCGGCTCAATCGCCATTCCTTTTCGTAGCCGACCCGTCCTCCGTGACCGTAGCGTCCCCGCACGTACATCAAGGTTCCCAGCGAACCGGCATCGACGATTTCACGTGCCTTTTGGATCGCCGGATGAAAGCGGTGATTGTAACCGACCTTGACGATGCAGGAACGGCGATGTGCTGCCGCTGCAATAGCTCTGGCCTCGGCAAGATTACGACCTGCCGGCTTTTCCACCAGCACATGCTTGGCATGATCGAGGCAGCTGACAGCGATCGGGCTGAGCCACTCATGCGATGTTGCCACCACCACGGCATCGACGTTCGTGCTTTCGGCGAGAGTCTTCCAGTTCTCCGCGATCTCGGCGCCAGTGGTGCGTGCAACAGATGCGGCCCGCTGTTGCACCACATCGGTGACCAGCGCGATGTCATGTCCAAGCGCCCGCAATGCAGCGGCGCGCTTTTGACCGATCAGGCCGCAGCCGACGATCCCCCAGCGCATCACCCTCACCACATGAGCTTACGATCGGCCGGAACAACGCGGCGCAACGTGTAGACATCGGTGCCGCTGATGTCATCCCAATGTCGATGCAGTTCGCTCCAGGGGTCCCAAAGCGTGCTGATCAGCTTACCTGTCACGTTCCGCCCCGGCCCTGCTACGAGATAAGTCACGAGCTTTGCGGTCTTTTGCGCCGCCGTGTCGTCGCCATCGGTCAACAAGCGTTCCGCATTGGTCAACTCGGCGGCCCCAGCGGCTTGCCCGACGCCGACGATGTCTTGCGTCATTCCCGATGCAAAAGTGCCTGGCGCGATACTGTTGACGCGCACGCCCTTGTCGGCGGTTTCGGCGGCGAGCGTCTCGGCGAAACGCACCAGCGCGGTCTTGGCTGCTCCATAAGCGCTAAACATCGGACGCGGGGCGGTTGCTCCGCCGCCGGAGATGTTGACGATCCACCCGGCACCACGCGCCAGCATCGCTGGCACGATGGCTCGCGACAACGCAACGGGCAGCAGGAAATCCAAGAAGATGGTCCGCTCAAACGCGACGAAGTCGATTTCCCAGATCGGCCCGATCGGACCCTGAATAGCGGCATTGTTAATGAGAATGTCCGCTCCGCCAAGGTCTTTGATGGCCGAAATGATCGTGTCAACGGCATCTGAAGCTTCAAGATCGCAGATCAATGGATGAAGCTTCGCGGCGCCCTTGGCGAGGTCGGCGACGCGCGCGAGCGCCGCACGATCGCGCCCCACCATCAGGACATCCACGCCCGCAGCCGCAAGCGCCATCGTGATGTGAGCGCCGAGACCGCGGCTCGCCCCGGTGACGATGGCGACACGGCGTTCCTGTTTACTCATGGCAAAACCATTTTACGTGTGCGCAATACAATCGTTCGGCGCTCAGACCGCACGGCCGACCGGATGGCCAGAAGACCTCACGCGGCTGTCGATGAACCGGCTAACCAGTGACCAGGGAATCAGTTTTTCCAGCATACCGACTTTGCGCCAGCGCAGAGCCTTAAGGACCTTGAATCGAATGATATCATCCCATCCGGGGATATGACCAGGGAAGGTGCATGCAAAGCCATTGGCGTTGAGCGCGATCTGCATATTGTGCGGGTCGAAATATGAGACATGGACATCGGGCAGGACATAGGGCCAATCCATAAATCGCTTCCGATGTTGCGCGCTGTTTCCCGTCGTGACGAACATCAGGCCGCCCGGTTTAAGAAAGCGTCGGAGGTTGCGCAGCACAGGCATCGGATCGGGCAGATGCTCGATCACCTCAATCATTGTGATTATCGAATAACGTCCAACTTCGCGCTCGAGCTCGGTTTCAGTCAGTATCGGAATTCCCTTGGCGCGAGCAAGCGAAACTATGCGGCCTTCGTCGAATCCCACCGCATCGATGTTTTGCCGCCGCAAATACCGCACGAGCCCGCCGCTGCCGCAGCCGTAGTCGAGCCAGCGGACACCGCTCAGGTCGCCCTGCAAGTGCTCGACGACCCGACGGATGCCGCGCCATTCATATTGCCTAATGGTCGCTTTAGGCCGTTCCAGTTCGAACAGGTAATCGACGGTGTCGTCGGCGCCTTTTCCGCGATAGTAGTCCTCATTGTAGAGCATCGAGAAATCAAGGCACGGGTTGGCGACGCTGATGAAATTGCAGACGTCGCAGCACAAGAAGCGGAAAGAACGGACAACCACGCGGCCGGATTTCTCGCCGAACGGTCTCGTGGCTCCGCCGCAGATCTTGCAGTTGGGCAGCCGTTCTGCCGTTGGGCCGCTCGTCAATCGGTGCTCCGCTGCTCGAGAACCCACGGGCTTGATTTCAACCAATCGACAGTGCGTTCAATCGCCTCACGGATGCTCAGCCGTGGCCGCCAGCCAAGGGATCGGATGCGTTGCGTGTCCAAAAAGATAAATGGATTATCACCGATCCATCCGCGGTCGCCACCCGAGTAGGTCAGGCGTGGATTGAGGCCAAGCCGGCCTGCAATCCAACCGGCCGAATCTTTGACCTCACAATATTCGTCGGTGCCGAGATTGAAGACGTTAATTCTCGCGTCGGCCTTTATGATAGCCGTCAGCATGGCGTCAACACAGTCGCCAACGTAGAGATAGGATTTGCGCTGATGCCCGTTGCCGAGGATGTGCAAGGTCGAGGGGTTCTTGGCCAGCTTGTGCATAAAATCAAGTACGTGACCGTGGGTGTAACGCTCACCGAGAATCGAAACAAATCGGAAAATATAGCCGCGCATTGCGAAGCCTTCGACGTACGCGGCGATGAGGCCCTCGCCGGCAAGCTTCGAGGCACCATAGAGCGAAGTCTGCACCGGGAAGGGGGCGGTCTCCGGCGTGGGGATCACGGTCGCGTCGCCGTAGACCGAGCCAGTCGACGCGAACGCGATGGTCTTGACTTCATTCGTCCGCATGGTCTCGAGGACGTTGAATGTTGCGATCGTGTTCTGTTCGAGGTCTCGCCGCGGATGCTCAAGACCGAAGCGGACATCGGCATTGGCCGCCATGTGGAACACTATATCCGCTCCCCGCATGGCTTTGTCGAGCTTGTCGCGATCAAGCAAATCGCCCTCGATCAAACGGAAATTCACCGTCGCGCGCGCGGATTCCAGGAATCTGTGCATGCCGGTCGAGAAATTGTCGTAGCCGGTAACCTGATGACCGTCATGGAGAAAGCGATCGACCAGGTTGCTACCGATGAACCCGGCGGCGCCGGTGATGAAGACGCGCATTATTGGCCTGCTGACAGCGTCGATCCGTTATCCCGTTCCGCTTCCGAGTGCACCGCCTTGCGCATGGAGGGTCGCATCATCCAGAAGACGGCTCCCGGAAGCGAAGCCAAAAACACGACCACACCGAATGCGACCGACAATGCCACCGCCTCCGCATCGCTTATAGCGCCCGTTCCGCCGAGTGTCGCTAGAACGATCGCCTCGCGGCCACCCCAGCCCTGATAGAAAATCGGCAGCGATGAAACAAAAAAGATCAACGGCATGAACAGTACGATATCCAAGCTGGATACTGGAATGTGCAGGCCGCGCGCCAACACAATAAAGACCAGCGCAAGGCCGGCGAGCTGGACGAATGCTACCGACAGCAGCTTGCTCGCCAGCGGAGGACGCCGCAGCATGCTTCCAAGGAGAACGACGGCGCGTGTCATCCGATCGAACAGACCGATACCGGTGCGGATATGCCATCCCCCGACAACGATCAAAGCGCCGATACCAAGCAACCCAATGCCCCAAAGCAGCAACTCGGCTTTCACCAACACTGCGGGCGTTGGTATCGCCAGCTGGCACAGCGTCGCCGCCAGGCCAATACATACCGCGCCGAGCGCGCCGCAAATCCGCTCGTACAGAATGATCCGGATTGATTGCCCGGTCTGCAAGGAAAAGCGCAGCTTGACCATCGCGGCCTTCGCAATATCAGAAATGGCCGAGATTGGTGCGCCATGGGCGACGAATTGAGAAATCAGCTGGATGCGGACCAGCGGTAAAAATCGGGCCAAGGTGACGCCGTCCGCGACTGCGATAATCAGGAGCCGCCAAGCAACCGCCATTTGGGCAAGCAGCATGATGGATATTGCAATAAAAAGCGCTAGCGCGTTCGATCGGCGCCACAGGCTGATCAAGTCGTCCAAATCGTGCCGGCGAGTCAACATGAACAGAATGGCTGCGAGCAGGAGCGCGCTACTCACCAGCGCGACCCATTTAGTCCTCAATTTGCCAAACATCTATTCTGACGCAGGCCAAATATATAAATCTGAGAAACGATGTTTCAGGCAAGCCTTGATCCAGGTCGGCGGGTCGCGAAAAAACGCAACTTTCTTACCGTCATCGAACGACCGTGATTGATAGTGAACGTTGATTTCCATCGGACTAAAGCCCTTTCTGATCAATTTTCCGACAAGCTCATGATCGAAATCGAAACGATCGCACTCGAAGCGAACGTTGTGAATGCAGTCACGGCGAAACACTTTGAACATTGTAAAGGGATCGCGCAGCCGTTGCGAGAACATCGTATTGAAAAACCAAGTGAAGAACAGATGACCAAGATTCATGACCTCGGAGACGCCGCGCTGGCTACTGAACTGGCGAATTTGCCAAGCATGCTCTCCGGCTGGATGGCGTGATCCAAGAACGAAACTCGCTTCCAGCCTTTGAATCGGATCGAGCAATTTTTCATAGTCGGCGAGGTCGTATTCGAGATCGGCGTCCTGGATGAGAACAACATCGCCGGTGGCTATGTCGAGGCCCTTTCGCACCGCGTGGCCCTTGCCGGAGGGTTTGTCTTCGAGCAATAATCGTACCCGCGGATGATGCGCATAGCGTAGCGCATCCTCGCGGGTGCCGTCGGTCGAATTACTTTCGACCAGGCAGATTTCGATATCGAAGCCAGGAATGTGCTTGGCGAGGAGACGCTCCATAACGTCGCAAAAGGATGAGTGCTCGTTATAGACCGGCATGATGACGGAAAGAAGCAATGTTCGTTCGCGTGGCGGAGCGAGCGAACCGCGCCTAGCGAATGCGATCAGGCGGTCTGGAGGTGGTTCGAGGGTCGTATCGAGGCCCGGAAAATGGCTTGGCGTAGCACCGCGCGCGCATGGCGTGAGAAACAGATCAATCGGGGATTTGTGCACGCGCTCCGCGGCGAGGGCTTGGTGACCCGCGGCGACAAACGGACAGTCAAACCCGGCGGCAAAAAGCGCGCTCGCGAGCGTATCGCGATCAAGGCCCGTTGATCGTGCGTTGGGGATGCGACCAGGGACGTCGACGATCACGATCTCGCCGGCGGCAAGGTCGCGGTACGCGGCGGCGAGAAGATCGTTCAAGGGCTGAGCGTAAAGATCATGGACCACAATCGGCACGACCCGCAATTCGCCTGGTGTGGCCGTGCCGCTTTCCGGCGCCGCGGCGGCCACACCGGGTATGGCGCCTGAGGCCAATGCTTCGCCGTAGAGCCGAGCCGCCGTGGTCCAGTGTTGCGGGGTTTCCGTCCGCGCGTGTCTTCTCACCGAACCCGTTGCCGACGGCAGATCAACGCGCAGGGCGGCGATTTCCACGCTGTCGACATTCGAAATCGATACTGGTCTGCCAGGAACTTGCACCCGTCACCGCGCCACTCGGCTACGCCCCATCCGCAACGTCCCTATCGGCGGAGGCGGCGCTTGTCAAATATCGTCGACGCAATCATTGCATTGCAAAACCAGCTCAAAAACGGCGCGGCAACTTCGGCAGGAAGCTGCAAAATCGACGTGCTCAGTGCCAATCGCAAACGCCGATACGTAGTTCTTCGCCGTTATCGCCGTGAACCGAGACGTGAGAGACATTAGCCGCGTCGCCTTCCGCGCCAGGCCAGCATGCCAATCAGCAAAGCCCCGCCGGCGACGCTCGAGAACAACGCAAGGGTCCATTTGGCCGGGCGATAGGTGAAGGTGATCGTGTGGTGGCCGGCGTCGGGGATCATCATGCCCTTGAATGCGTGGTCGATGCGGAACCACTGGGCGGGCTTGCCATCGAGCGTGGCCAGAAACGATCCGGGTTCCCAAGTCTCACCCAGCACCGCAACGCCGGGGCCCGTCGAGTCGAGGGCGAAGCTCGTGGTGTTGGTGGTGAGGCGATAGTCGGTGGCAGGCACTACCGTGCCTTGCCCAGCGAACGGCGCGGGCTCGCTGGGATCGGTTGATTGCACCGCGGCGATCGGTTTGCCGACGGCCTTGATCATGTCCGCCAGCTCTGTGGCGGTTCGATAGGTCAGCAGCGTGTCGGTAAAAAAAGCGCGGGGCCATGCCGATGGCCGCTCGGCCAAGGTCAAATCGCGGCTGCCGATGATGCGATACTCCGGCGGCAACGGCACCGCCAGCGGCGTCAGCACATAGCGCACGTTGAACATATCGAGCCCGGACGACAAGCGAACGAGGTCGCCGGAGTGGACCAGCACCAGCCAGAACCAACCGAAGTCGCGGGTGAAGCCGAACGCGTCGATCAACTCCTGATAATTGGCGTTGATCAACGGATCAGGCCCGTCAATGCTTTCGAGACCGAGTGCGGTCTGGTAGCCGGGGAACATCACGCCATTGATGCCGACCGTCCGATAGGGTAGCCGGTCGGTATCCCGCAGCAGCTCAACTGCTGGCGAGGGTGCAGAGAAATCGGGCCGCCGTTCCGGATTCGCTATAAACAAATCGAGCCGCGCGTGGCCGGTTGCGATCTGCTGGCCCAGACGCACGTGCACGATGCTGAGGCAAAGGACTGTCGCCGTCACGGCAGTCAAAGTCTTAGGGCCGGTAACGAGCTGGCGCGCTGCGGGAACTAGGGCGACCAAAGCGGCTAGGGGGAGCAACGCCAACGCCGTGCCGATCCTTCCCCAGACAGGCGCTTCGGCAGCCGCAACTGTCAAAAAATAGGCAGCAAATATGATGCCGCCCAATATTGTCGTCACCGTGAGGTCGACCGCAACGAAACGCGATGCCGAGCGCCGCCGGAACTCGCGGATGCCGAAGGCGCCCAGCACCAAAAATTGCAGGATCAGGACGCAGGAAAACGTGTTATGGATATGAATGACATGCGCGAGCAGGGGCAATTTCACGATGACCGCTGCGGGAACGAATCCGAAGGCCAGCGCTGCCGAGAGAATAGCGCCAGAGAGGCCCGCAACGTACCAGGGTTCGTGACGTAGCGCCAAGCTGCGCGCGCAGGCAAACAGCGCGGCACCGCCGATCAGAAGATTCACGGAGGGTGCTACGACATTAAGATTCGCCTGCGACAAGGCATAATAGATTTCGTCGAAAAAGCCGGCGAACAGTGGCGCCGGCAAGAGCCAGACCTGCGGCTCATTGGACAGCGTATAGGCGTGTGCGAGCGCGTCGGCGAATATTAACCAGAAGGGTGCCGTCAGCAGCGCCGCCGCCACGCCAGTGAGCGTCAGCGTCACAGTTAAGTGCAGCTTCTCGCCGAGATCGCGCCGCTGCAACAAGAAGGCCAAGCCGCCTGTCAGGTTAAGGAAGACTACCAACATATAGGCTTCCTTGGCGGTGCCACTGTTGAGTTCCATCCAAATCGACAGAACCAAGATGACGATGAAGGGTTTGGCGTCTCGCCAATGCGTGGCCCGCATGACGCCGGCCCAGCCGATCAATATCCAGGGTGCGTAGCAGAGCGAAAAAAATGCCGGATGGTTGAAGCGGAACAGGAAGAAGCCGAGAAACGCCGAAGAGGCCGCCAAGACTGTGCCCGCGGTCAGGTCGTCAGCAATCATAAAAGCTAGCCATCCGGCTCCAAGCGTGAAGAGCAGCTTGGCCAGCAGAAATTTCACGTCCCAGGCCCAGGCCGCACCGTTCGCTGCCACGACGATCCAGTGCAACGGATCGCCGATCATCGACACCCCCTGGCCGATCAGCGGCAAGCCCGCTTCCGTGTCCCGGTTCCATAGCGGAATCTCGCGGTCGCTGAACAGTGCATGATGCTGCAGAGCCGAGATGGGTCGGAATTCCCACATCATGGATCCGACGTCGGAGCCGCGAGCGTCCTTCACTTTCACGTCGGTATTGCCTGGCAAGAATGGCGGGGTCGTATAGAGCTGGAAGGTTCCGCCGTTACTGGGCGAGACGAAGCTCTTGCCAAAAAAGACGACAGGATAGCAGCTCAGCACCGTCGCGAGCACCGCCGCGACGACGATCGCCAAGGGCAGCCCACGATGGATCCGGCTAGCGCGTTTGTAATCGATCATGAGATATTCCGCGAAAGGGCACGGTCACATTAGCAGGAAACTTGCATGGCAAAATGACCATGCTCTCAAGGGTCGACGTGAGATGGCCTTGTCGCGTCACGTTAGCATAGCTTTATGTTGCAACGGTCCGCGAAACGCTTAGATGGCATTGAACCGATTGCAAACCGGCGCAGACCGCGGGATTTCGCTGAAACGAGATAGGCGCCCGGTATTCCTGGTGCCTTCGAAGCGGGCATCCATTCTCGATCGCGCCACCTTGTTCTTCGGGATTTGCCAAATAATTGGCGCAAGAATGCTGCGGCCAGTTCAACTTGATTAGCTCAGGGCGCAAAGTTATGTTGCGCCAATGATTGATACGACAGTGCATCGATTTCCGCGCCACAAGTGGCCGAAAATTCCGCCGCCGCTTACGCGCGAACAGATCGACATCATGAATGATTGGATGCAACATTGGCATGGGGTGTTGCCGCAAAAATATGGCGTCATTGAGCATTTTAATCATACGTACCCGCTCAGTCATCGACCGTCCGGGCACATCAGAACACTGGAATTGGGTGCTGGGCTCGGTGCCCACGCTGAGCTCGAAGACCTTCTGACGCAAGAATACCACTGCGTCGAGATTAGGGAAAACATGGCGGCTGAAATCCGACGTCGATTCCCATCGATAACTGTCCTCACCGAGGACTGCCAGGGGCGATTGCCGTATCAAGATGGTTTCTTCGATCGCATCGTCGCCGTCCATGTGCTCGAACATTTGCCGTACCTGCCGCGCGCAATTACTGAGGCAAAGCGCCTCCTCAAGTTGGACGGAATATTTTCGATCGTTATTCCATGCGATCCTGGTGTTGCTTATGAATTCGCGAGGAAGATTTCGTCAGAGCGTATTTTCAGGCGTCGCTACAAGCTTCCATATATGTGGCTGATGCGGCGAGAGCATCTCAACAGTCCGGGCGAAATACTGTCGCTGCTGGGCAATGCCTTCGAAGAAATCGATCGTGAATATTTTCCGCTGAGGTTTTTACCGATCAGCCAGGCAAATCTCTGTATCGGTGCCACCTTTCGCCGAGTCGAAGGGTCGCGTCGGTAACGCATGCTAAGCGCTGGCTTTCGGGGCTGGGACGTAGCCTTGCTGACCGCCCGATGATTTCTCCCTCGGGATGTGGGGCTATCTAGTTCATAAGCGGCGCCGTTTCAATTCAAACAAGACTCATCGTCGCTGGTACCAGGCAGTGACCATCTCTTGGGCTACTGCGACTTGCTCAACTGTCATTTTTGACGCCACCGCGTCGCGAATCCCTGCTTTGAAGTTACGATCGTCACCGATGGCTTGGGAAGCAGATAGATTCAGCCAGAAATAGGCCAAAACAAAATCCCGCCGAAGGCCTTCTCCCTTGTTATACATCAGGCCTAATTCGAATTGAGCACCGCCGTGACCCCGCTGGGCGGCGAGGTAGTACCAGTGCGCCGCTTCATAAAAGTTTTGCGGCACTCCACGGCCTTTCGCATACATCCACCCTAGCTGTGCCTCGGCCGTGATATCCCCGCGCTTAGCCAAGTGTATGATTGTCGCGGCAGACGCATAGGGAACAGGACTATAGGTGTGTTGGCGCGGAGATGCGTTGGCGGCCCCCGCCGCGAGCAATGCCAGAGCGAAAGCGATACACCGTCCGAGTTTCCTCACGTGTCCACCACTCCCCAGCAAGCACCTCGATTTCACACCGAGCACGCGTTCATTGGTGGGAGGCAGAAGGCATGGGGCCGGATATGGACGGCGCCGGCGTAGGCATTAGAGAGCCTCCCTGCGATGCGGGACCCTGCGTTAGCCCGGAAGCCGGTGGCGCAGCCGTCGGCGCCACGGTCCCGGCCGCTGGCCCCAGGGTCGGTCCAGGGGCCTGCGGCGCGGCCGTAAGCGATGGCGGGGCACCGGCTGCTGCGGGACCGGCGGCCGCGCCAGGTGTCGGCGACAAGGGCGCCTGCCCCTTGGCTGGGGAAAGCTCGGGACCCGAGCCCATCGCGGGAGAGGTCGGCATGGGCGCGGCAGGGGACTGGGACGGCGTCGGAACGAGTTTCGTCAGCGTTCCTTCGGCGACCTTGATCTCAGCGGATAGTGAGGGCTTGTTCGGCGGGCTCGTTACCGGCTGTTCAACCGATTTGGTAGACGTCGCCGGCGATTTGGCCTCAAGAATTGGTGTTTTTGCCTCCGCCGGAGCAACCTTTGACCGTGCTGGCGTTGTCGCAGCTATGGCAGTTCCGGGAGTCTTTTGAGTGCCAAAGACGGTGACCTCGATCTGGCCGCCGCTCGCTTTGACAATGAAGTTGTAGCCTTCGAGAACGCGCATCAGCACCCGCTGCAGCGATCCCTGATACGTCCCGGTAAGTTGTCTTTCGAGACTGGCTGACGAATGGTACTGAATATTAAATTCGCGGCTCAGGGCCGCAAGAATTTCCTCGATCGAGCTATTTTGCGCCTTGATGTTGACCTCCTGCGGGCTGCCGCTGACTTCCGCGGTCGCGAGCGCAGCTGTCGGAGCGACCGCCAGCAGGACTGCGAGGGTCGCCGCGCCGCATGCTAGTGTCCTCATTTGTGACCTCCGTCAGGTAATGGCAGCGAAACCGTTGCCGTTCGATGGTTCTTCTCGAGCACCGCTGCGCGCCCACTGACGGACTGCAAAATCCAGCCGTCATGGCCTTCGCCAGTTTTCAGGCGCACGATATCATGCGTCGCGGTATTGACGAAGACCGCATAACCCTCGGCCGCGCCGGTGACAATGCCGAGAAGGTTGAGCGGAGGCTGTTCCGGTTCAACCACCGCCGATACGGTTTCAACCGGTTCGGTCCGCGGCGCGATAACCGCCGGCATCGGCGGACGGCGCGAGGGTGTAAACAGCGGCCGCTCGCGGGTCGCGCGCAGAGATTGCAGGGAAATTCCCCAGAGCGGATTGCCCCGGAAGGGGACAACGGTGGCAGACGGTATCGGCGACGCGACGTCGGGACTCAGCATGGGCGTGGCGGGGCGGTCGATCTGATCTTCGTATCCGCCGAGGCCGCGGGGATCTTTTGCGGCGAGGCCCACGTTCGCTGTGGTCGCGACCGCGCTGCAAGCCGCGACAGCCAAGCCGACGAGCTTTCGCGTCGCGATCATTTGCCACCCAGCCATCGGCCCGACACAGCCAACACTACGCGCATGCGGCTGTTGTCGACGCCCACCGTCGGCGCATCAACCACGAGCTGGTCGACAAATAGGAACGGCATCCCGACCTCGATATCATAAAGGAGCGTCTGCAGCCCCGCCTGCTCGATCTCGCAGCTTATAACGAGCCCGATCCATCCGTCCTTTGCGTCGGCCTTTTGCAGGTCGACCTGGGAAGAGAGCACGCTGCCCCCGACCTGGTTGACGGCGGTGGTCACTCGTTGCAGCAGCGCAGCGCCGGCAACGTTGACTGTTTGTCCTTCGAGAAACGGCGATCCGGCGGGCGGAGTTCCGAGCGGCGATCCGTCGTCCTTGTGGGCGAACAGTGAGCGGCCTTCCAATTTGGCCAACATGTTCTGTGCCGCGGTAACCGTGGCGCGCCGCTCCCCGATCGTCGAGATGGCGACAAATATCAGGGCGAGGAACACGCCGATCAGACCGATATAGATGGCAACCGCCGCCGGGCGTTGCATCGCATTCAAGTTTGACCAGTGGTTCGCGTTCATGGCGTCAGCGAGAAGACCGGCTCGAGCCGTGCTTCGATGTTGAAGCGGTCGGCGGTGGCGGACTGCGACCGCGTGACCGGGGCGAAGAAGGTGGCCTGTGTAAAGTGCCGCGTCCGCTCGATCAGTCGGATGAGACCTGGTGCATCGTGCGTGATTCCGGTCAACCGCAACTTGTCGCCTTCGATCCGCAGCTCGGTGACATAAGTGTGGTCCGGCAAAATTTGCGAAAGCACCTCAAGAGCGATGACGGCCGACGGCGATGCGTTCTTGCGCTGCGCCAGGGCGCGCTCGGCCGCGGTGGCCGGATCGTCGGAGGCATTGCGCGCCGACAAGGCGACGGCGCGCCGCTCGGCGATACGCCGCGCGAGCTGATCCTGGCGGGCCTCGAGCTGGCCGTCGATAATAGTAGCCGCGATGCCGGCCGTCGCCGCCATAAGGCCGCAACCGGCCAAGCCGACGAGGAGAATCCGCCGCGCCTTAGGCAGGCTGAGGATTCCGGCGACGTTTTGCTCCATAATCGTGATCGGCGGTGCGGTGGGCGCGGCGTCGGGCGGGTTGACCGAGACCGCGACCCAGTGGGCGCCCCGTCCGGAGAATGCCCGCATGACCGGCGCGAGCATGGCTTTGGCAGTTGCTGCCACGGTTACCACGATGCGCCCGGCGCTGGCCTCGACCGGCGCGCTGAACCCGAATGCGGCGCGATCTGCGCTCCATGGCGTCAGCCGGTCGATCTGCGCGCGCACCACGCCATCCAGGAATTCGCCGGCACGATGCGGCAGGTCGAGCGGCTTGAACACAAACCGATCGGGCCGCAACAGCAACTCGATCCGGCTGCCCCGCAGCGCCGCTTCGACCTCAGGCGGCTGCTGCCCGGCGATGGTGTCCCCGTCAACACGAAGCTGGACGCCGCGCATAACCGCGGCTTCGTTGTTGTCCGCGCCGACAATCGCGAATTGTCCCGGCTCGCCCTCAACCAGGCGAACCGTGCGGGGCGTCACAATTCGAGCAACCAGCGCAATCATGGCTTCGGCCACGCGATCCAACCAACGCCAGAAGCCGTTCGCGATTGTATCGATCGCTTTCATTGCCATCCCGCGCTACCGCGCTCGTCGAGCGATAGCTCCTCGTCACGCCAGGACAAGACCCGGTATGGTTCCGTGTCCTTGTCCAAAACGAGCACCACGGCCTGTGAATGGATTCGGCGACCGGACGCAAACCGCACGTCGACATTTATTCGGTTGGCCGCGCTGGGTTGCAGACTGATATAGCTTGCCGCCATTCCAACCTGCGCCCGCAAAACGTCTTGAGGAGCAGCCCCGCGCTGCGCCAACAGCTGCTGCAGGAGCGCGGGCGTCAATCCCGGCAGGGCGGCGAGTACTTCAGGTGCTGCGCTGAGCACGTTGACCTCCGACCGCCCACTATACACCGTCAAATAAGGCAAAGCCCGGTCAACAAGCCAGGGCGGCAGACCGACCAGTAGTCCGAGCTCATTGACGTGTTGAAACGGTCCATGGCGCGGCCCGTATGTCTTGCCCGCAGCTTGGTAGATCGCTGCTTCGCTGTCAGTTGTGGCGGCGGGCAGCAAGGTCCGCCACGCCACGATTCGGTCGGCGAAGCTCGCGGCGGCGTCGGGCGGGGCGCCAAGACCAATAAACAATCCGGCAAGAACATCTTTCGGCGCAAAATTCAGATCGATGTGTCCGTTCTCCGCGCCGAACTCGACGCCGACGACGGCGCTCCCCTGGCGAAAGCTGAAGCGGCCTGTTACCGGGCGCCGGTCCGGAACCGCAGTCAAACGATAGACGGCGAGTTCGACTCCCGACATCGCCAAGGCCTGTGCTTGAAGTCGCTCGTCGTGATCGACGAATGCTACCGCGGTCTGGTGCAAATACAGCGAATAGATCACAGCCAGCGTCGCCAGCGCGCCCACAAGCCAAAGGACAGCAACGATGATGAATCCGTCGCTGTTGTTCTCCTCGCAGCGAAGCCTGAATGAGAGCATACTATTGGCTCCCGAGCAGGTTGCCGGCTTCATTCCCAGCAGAAGAGCTTTGGCGGGCTAGGGCGGGGCACTCGGAGATTGATTTTGCCCACGTGCAGTGCACCGGCAGTTCGGCATGAATGAGGGTGCTGGTCGACACCGCCAGCGTCGTCGACGTTAGGATATCGCGCAATCTGATTCGAACCGCGCGCGGCAGCTCGGTCTGCCCGTGCCACGTGTCTCGCCAGACCCGATCGATACCGGCATAGGAGAATGTGACACGATAGGGTGCGCGGATTACAGCAACGGCATTGGAGTAAAGCAGGCCGTCGGCACTGCCGGTTCCTGCCACATTCGGTGAAAATGGCGCCGTGCTACGCACCAAGACCGGGCCGCGGTCATCACTCGTTTCGGCAATCCGTACGACTTCGAGGCCCGTGCTGCCGTTAGGGCTAAGCGTCGTGCGGACGAAAATGACTGACAGCGCGCCGCCGTCGAAGATCGGGGCGTCAACAGTGACCCCGCTTCCGGGGCCGATACCCGGACCCGCAGAGACGAATTCGGCTGCGGCGAGGTCCGCCGCCAACCGGTCCAGGCCGAGGCCGACGGCCTCCACCCGTTGCAGCCGCTCAACCCCTCTATCCCAACTGGGCATCCACTGCGCGGTCACTGTGGCGAGCGCCGCCATGATCAGGCTCATCAACAACGTCGCCAGCAGCGCCTCGACCAGCGTAAAGCCTGCGTCACCTGACGAAGCCGCCGGAGGCGTCATTGTTCGTTTCCTCGATCGTCTCCTTGGCCCCGACGCAACCGAACCGTGTCGATCCGCAGTATTTCTCCCGTGGGCGACTGCACCCTGAGGATCACCGCCTCCGGGAACCACGGTGTGATCAAGCCCGGATCCACGAAATCGGCTTCGAACGGCATGACATCGAGCCGCCAGCGGCGATCGGCAATTTCGCCCGACAGATTGCCCGGCTTGAGTTGCGCGCGGTCCGGTAGGCCGGCGAGGATGGTGCGTGTCGTTTCCACCAACGCCAAACGTTGGTCGAGCGAGCGGGTGGCGCGAATGTTGCCGCCGATGAGCGATCCTATAGCGGCGAGCGAGATCGCAACGACCGCGAGAGCCACCAGCGCCTCGATCAGCGTGAAGCCAGCGTCGTTGCGGTTTTGGGCGGGATCAATGGATCGGGACAACCTCCGCCCCCCCGGTCAGCCAATTCACCTTGACCTGAAAACCAGAGCCAAGTCGCGTCAAGGCGATGACGCCTCCGCACGACATTCCGGATGCAAGGTGAACGATGCTTGCGCCGGCCGGCCGGTCATGGCAGCGCTCGGCGAGCACGGCTTCAACCATCACGTCGCTAGGCAGGCGCACGACCCATCCCGTCGCTCCCGAGCGGATCGTGCGTCCCGACGCGTCGACGATGGTTGCGACGTCCCTGTGCTGCCGTTGCGATGATACCTGGTCGGCGTTAAGCAATGCTGCCATCTCAACGGCGTAGCCTTCGAGCCGCGGATGCGACGTCGCGCGCGGAATGGCGGGAAGCGCGATCGCCGCCAGCATCGCGACGATAGCGAGGACGCAAACGACCTCGATCAAGGTAAAGCCGTCGGCCGCGCACGCGTCAGCGAGCCCAGCTGGTGATATCGCTTGCGGTTCCTGTTCCACCTTCCTGCCCGTCCGCTCCATACGAGATAATGTCATAAGGGCCGTGCTCTCCCGGTCCGCGATAGGCGTAGGTATTTCCCCAGGGATCGGCGGGAACGACACTGCCTTTCAGATAGGGACCGTTCCAGCTCGGTATGCTCGCCGGCCGCTGCACCAGCGCAGTAAGACCTTCCGAACTAGTCGGATAACGACCGGCGTCGAGGTAGAAGAGGTCGAGCGCACTGCCAAAGCTTTCGATCTGGATCTTTGCAGCTTTGGCTTTCGATTCGCCCAGGTAGTTCAGGACTCGCGGCGCGACGAGCGCCATGATCAAGCCGATGATCGTGATCACCACCAGCATTTCAACAAGCGTAAATCCCGCTTCGGCGGCACGCCGGGCGCGCGAACGTCGGCGCTGCGGCGTCTGTGCGTTGAACCATGCCATGTGCTCACCTCATTCATCCAACAAGCTGCGTCACGGAAAGTAACGACGTCATGACAGACACGATCAGCCCTCCGACGATGACACTGATCGCGATGATCGCAGCTGGCCCGGCGATGCCGACGATCCGATCCAGGCTGCGCTGGAGCTTTGCCTCGTAAAATTCGGCAATGCGGCTGCTCAAGGTTGCGAGCTGCCCCGTCTCTTCACCCAACCTTAGCATTCGGATGGCCATCGCTGGAAGGGCCTCTGCATCGGCCAGGGCGTCGGAAAGCTTGCCGCCGTGTCGGACGCGTTCGGCGACCTGCGTCCAAGCGGCCGGTCGACCGTGCTGATCCATCATGTCGACCAGGATTCGCAGGGCCGCCGAAAGCGTCATTCCGCTGCCGAGCAATACGCCGAGATTGCGGCAGAATATGGCGGTGGTATGAAACATCAGCAGCGGTTTCAGAAGCGGCAGTCGTCCGATATTGCGCCGCACTGCGCGCTGCACATCCGGGCGTCGTCCAAGCAACCAACCAGCCATCAAAACGATCGCCAGAAACGCGGCGATGAGGTCGGTCTGTGTGCGCATCAGGTGCGAAAGGCCGAGAAAGGCCGCGACAATCGGGTCGAGCTTGGCGTTGAAGTCGCGGAGTACCGAGGCAAATTGCGGTAGGACAAAGAACAGGAAAAACATCAGAACGCTGCCAGCCGCGAACAAGACAAAGGCCGGATAGCGTATAGCTTCTGCCAGCTTGCGGCGGACCGCTTCGCTTCGCTGCCGTTCGCTGGCAAGCAGTTCGAGGATATGGTCAAGCGTTCCGGAAGCCTCGCCGACGCCCACCAGCGCCACATACATCGCCGGAAAAACCGCGGGATGGTGCGAAAGCGCTTTGGCCAAACTCTCGCCGCCAAGGATACTGGTGCGAACCTTGTCGACGATTGGACGCAGCCGGCCAATATCCATATCCGTCGCCAGCAAGTCCAACGCCGCGTCGAGCCGGGCCCCGGCCTTGAGCAACAGCGCCAGGTCGCGGGTGAATATGGTGACGTCCTCGGCGCGAGGCTTGCTGAGAAAATCGAGCGTGAAGCGCAAGCCCGTCTTGCTGTCGTGTTCGTTGACGGTATCGATCGGAACAAAGCCGAGATATTCGACCTGGCGGACCACTTCGATAGCGGTCGGGGCCGAAATTGAACCGCTGACGATCTCGCCAGCTTGAGTGAGCGCCCGGTAGCGGAAGTTCGGCACGACGTCACCGTAATGCGACGACGCGCAGCGCCTCGGCTGGGGACGTGATCCCGGCCCGGCACTTGGCGACGGCGTCGTCCAGCATAGTGGTCATCCCGTTACGCAATGCGGCGCCCTCGATTTCTCCGGAATTCGCATGCTTTCCGATCAGGCCCCTGATCTCCTCGTTCAGCTCGACGATCTCAAACACGCCGTTGCGGCCGCGATAGCCGCTGCCTCCGCACCGGTCGCAGCCCGCGGGTTCATGCAGGGTCTCGCCGACCTTGAAGCCGAGAGCGGCGTAACGGGGATCGGCGGCGAGATCTGCCGCCTCGAGACGGCGCGGTCGCTTGCAGCGATCGCAGAGGATCCTGATCAGCCGTTGCGCGATCACGCCGCGCAGCGTGGAAGCCAGCAGGAAACCCTCGACGCCGAGATCAAGCAGGCGCGGGATTGCCGAGGCGGCAGTCTCGGTATGCAGCGTCGTGAGCACAAGATGGCCAGTCAGCGCCGCATGAATGGCGATATGGGCGGTTTCGGCGTCGCGTACTTCGCCGACCATGATCACGTCGGGGTCGTGACGAAGGAATGAGCGCAATGCGGTCGCGAAAGTCAGTCCGATCGCCGGCTTCACCTGCGACTGGTTGATGCCGTGGATCTGGTACTCTACAGGGTCCTCGATAGTCAGGATCTTGCGCGATACGTCGTTGAGAATGCTCAACATCGTCGCGAGCGTTGTGGTCTTGCCGCTGCCGGTCGGGCCGGTGATCACGATCATGCCATGAGGCAGCTGAAGAAGCCGGGTGATCTTGGCCTCGTCGGCGCTTGCCATGCCGAGCTTGCCGATATCGAGCAGACCGCGATCCTTCGGCAACAGGCGCAGCACCGCCGCTTCGCCGTACTGGGTCGGCATCGTGGCCACGCGAATATCGACTTCGCCGCCGCCGATGGTCTGCCGAGCGGCGCCGTCCTGCGGAAGACGGCGCTCGGCAATGTTGAGACCGGCTAGGATCTTGACGCGCGAGATGATCGCTTGCGGCGGCGTACGGGCCGGCGTCTGAACCGTCCGCAGCAGTCCATCGACTCGCATCCGCACGATGAGACCCGATTGGAACGGTTCGATGTGGATGTCGGTCGCGCGCAGTTCGATGGCTCTCTCGAGTAAATCGTTGACGGCGCGTACGACTGGGGCCCCGCTGGCGAGATCGCGCAAACTTTCGACATCATCATCGACGCGGGCCTGGGCCGCGTCGCCGCCGTCGCTGTCGCCCGCCTTGTCATCCAGCCGGGCCGCAAGGACCGTCGCAATATCCTCGAAGGAGGCGACCGCGAGTTCCAGCGACCCGCCAAAGACGATTTCCGCAGCGCGAACCGCGGCGGCGTCGGTTGGATCGGCGACGACAAGCCGGGCACCCCCGTCACCGACAGCATGCGGGAAGATCGAGGATTCCCTCAGAAAGCGCTGGGAGAACCTGTCGGTAAGCGCGGGGGCGGACATGAGGTCGGCGAGGCCGACCCGCGGCAATCCGAAGAAACGAGCGACCTCGTCGGCGAAATCGTGCGCCGGCATCTCCGTTGCCTGCCACACCTTGTGCAGGGGCTTCCCGGTCCGGCGCGCCTCGGCGAAGTTGAACCGCGAGGAAACCTGCCCTGCCAGCAGGGTTCCGTTGAGCAAGTGATTGTAAAAGCCTTCAAGAACGTCGCTCGCCGCGGCCTGATTCTGCAATCTACGGCCGTTGTTCTCGGCTTTATTCGAGAAAACTTCGCTCATTCAACAGTTCTCCAGCAGACTATTCGTTGCTTGACGAGAGCTGCGGATCGTTCATAAACTTGCGCGCCCCGGAGAAGCGGGTGGGGCGTACTCTTAAGACTACTGTAGGTCGGTGGTGCGAGCGTGGTCAATCGTCGCCGAGGGTTTGGTGTTTGCCTGGCGGCCGGTCTGGTCATCGCCTTGGTCGCGGGCTGTAATCGGCTGCCGCAGCTCCAACAGACGCAGCAGGCCCCGAAGTTACCCGATCCGTTTGACGGCGTGCAAAAGACCGATCTGACGCCGCACGACCCCCAACCAATCGAGGAGACGCGTGCGCCTAGCCGCGTGAGCCGGCCCGCGAGCTATTACGGCAGCGAGGTGAAGCTCGATTCCGCCCCGGCGCGACAGGATGCTGCCGGGGAAGGCTATGAATTGAACTTCGAGAACGCCGCCGTGAGCACGGTGGCCAAGGTGATCCTCGGGGACATTCTCGGGGTCGGCTACACCATCGATCCGCGCGTGCAAGGCACGGTGACGATCGCCTCCGGCAGGCCGGTGCCGAAAGCGGACCTCGTTTTAGTGCTCGAAAATGCACTGCGCATGAGCAATGTCGTCTTGGTAACCGATAGCGGCGGCGGCTACCGGATTATTCCTTCCGGCGACGCCCAGGGCGCAGGGACCACGGCTCGCGCCGGCGATGACGCCGTTGGCTACGGCATCAGCGTTGTGCCTTTGCACTACACCTCGGCGCAGGCGATGTTCAAACTGCTCGACAGCTTCACCATCAAGGCGGGGATGGCGCGTGCTGATAGCGGACACAATTTGATTTTGATTCAGGGCACGGGTCCCGAGCGTCAAGCCGCGGTCGAGGCGATCTTGAGTTTCGACGTCGACTGGATGCGCGGGCAATCGGTGGGCATCTATCCGGTCGAATACGCCACGCCCGAGGCCATCATCAAAGAACTCGAAAAGATCATGGAGACGGGCGACGACGGATTGAACCACCACCTCGTCACGCTGCAGACGATCGCTCGTCTCAATGCCGTCCTCGTCGTTACGCGAAAGCCTAACTTGCTGAAAACGGCGGCGATGTGGATCTCGCGGCTCGACAAGGCCGACAATGCCGGCGCGTCGGTCCGGGTCTATCGATTGCACTACGGCGATGCGCGCCAAGTGGCGAAGGTCCTGAATGATCTGTTCGGCCTTCGTTCGTCCAGCGGCCTTGATTCCGCGGTGAACCAGATCGCCCCAGGAGCTGGAGTGTCGACCATATCAAGCGGCGTGGGCGGCGCCGGCGGTCTGGCGGCGCTGGGCGGCCAATCGGGCTCCGGCCTGCCGGGCGGTGGTGGGGGGATCGGGTCGGGTCTCGGCGGCACCACGGGTGTTGGCAGCACTGCAGGTCAGGCTGGCGGCGTGGGGAGTCCCGGTGTTGGCGCTACGGGAGGGCCAATGGGTACCGGAGGCATCGGGAGCACAGCGGGCATCGGCGCTTCGGCAGGCTACGGCGGCACCGCCGGCGCGATGGCGGCCTTCGGCGGCCAGCGCGGCGGATTGGGGTCCGAGAGTGCCCGCCAGGAGTCCGGCGCCATCGTTCTACCGGGCGTCAGAATTGCCCCCGACATCGTCAACAATGCATTGGTGATTTTCGCCAATCAGGAGAACTACCGGCTCATTTCACAGACGCTTGCCCAGCTGGATCGGCCGCAATTGCAAGTGGCGATCCATGCCACGATCGTCGAGGTCACGTTGAACAACGATCTTCAATATGGCGTCCAGTATTACCTTCAGGGCAATGCAGCAACGTTCGGGTTAACGCCGAGCACCGCTCAATCAAATCCGCTTACCGCGGTGATTCCCGGCGCCAATCTTTTGCTTGGAGCGGTGGCGACCCCCAAAGTCGTTATCAATGCTTTGCGCGCCATCACCGACGTCAAGGTTCTGTCCTCGCCTTCGCTGGTGGTGCTCGACAATCAAGTCGCCTCGTTGCAGGTCGGCGACCAAGTACCCGTTTCGACCGGCACTGCCTCGGTCCTGGCGTCGGCGACTACTCAATCGAATACGATTGTCAATTCCATCAGCTATCTCAATACCGGAGTCATTTTGACGGTCCAGCCGCGAATCAACGTCAATGGAAACGTGATCCTCACCATCGATCAGGCCATCAGTAACGTGGCGAACAACGCGAATGCCACGTCGCTGACGCCGACCGTGTCGCAGCGCGAGGTTAAGAGCTCGGTCGCCGTCGCCAGCGGTCAAACCGTGCTGCTCGGAGGTTTGATCACCGAAACGCAGTCGCGCACCCGCAGCGGCATCCCGGTTCTCGAGGAACTTCCCGGCCTCGGCGATCTCTTTTCGACGAATGACAGGTCCACAGCGCGCACCGAGCTTATTATCTTCATCCAGCCGCAGATCATTCGCAACAGCGTCGACGCGTCCAAGGTGGCTGAGGAATTACGTGCTAAGCTGCGGGGCTCGGCCGACTCTGCTTTTCCTCCTGGGCCATCGTTGCGCGGCGATCCGCAATTTGTCCGCTGAGCCGTTCGTTATCGGCGATCGGCTCGGTTGACCGCGCGTAGCGGCGAAGCAAACAGAGAATGCGTTTCACCTATGTCGCACCCAGCGTGGTCTTATGCAGGGTGGGGCGCGCTAGCGTTGTTTGCTGTCGGCGCTAGTGTCGCGGCGGCTCCAGGGCTCCGTGGCGTATTGGGTGGCGGGCTGGCCGTCGTTATGATCGCAATCGCGGCGATTGACGCCCGGCGGTTCATCATCCCCAACGAGCTGGTGCTCGTGGGGCTGCTGCTCGGCTTTGTCGCGGCGTTGGTCAATCGATCGGAGTTGGTGACACCGGCGCTGCTTGACACGGTCTTGCGCAGTGTCACGCTCGCGCTGGCCTTTTGGGGCTTCCGGACCGCGTATCGGCTTATTCGCGGACGCGAAGGGATCGGGCTTGGCGATGTCAAGCTCGCGGCCGTCGCCGGGTCTTGGCTCGGCTGGATGGCCATTGCGCTGGCGATCGATATTGCCGCTTTGTCGGCGTTGGCGGCGGTCCTGATCAGAGCGCTTCGCGGGCAGCCGGTCACGGGCAAAACGCCGGTGCCGTTCGGGCTGTTCTTCGCGCCCGCCATCTGGATCGCCTGGCTGTTCGAGGCGATGAGCTGGCGCCTTATTGTCTGACGGCGGCCTCCGCGCGCTTGATTCGCACCTCAAAACATTTATCGTTGCTGGGTGGCGACACGGCGGATGGCGGTTCAGCAGCTTGGGCCGTTACTAACGCCGTTTTCCACACCCGCTCCGGATCGGTGGGATGCCCCTCGGCAATCGGCATTACCACGGAGCCACTGCGAGACTGCACTCGGGGAAACCGAGGCAGTCGGCATTTTTTTGCTTCCGGCGATTGCGGCAGATACGGCGTTTGTGCCGACGATGGGGGGTCCAATGCGCGACATTCATGTGCACTTTCTGCGGCCGGTTGGCCGTTGTACGGGATTTTTGGTCGCGCTCCTGTTGCTAGTTTTGACATTGGCGCCTGCGGGCATTGCGCAAACATCCGTGGGACCGTCGCAGCCCTTGATCACGCAGGCGATCAATGAAGGCGACTTGGCCGTGCTCGCGGGCAACACGCGCCCGGAGGTGAATGCCGCCAACGACCGCGGAATAGTCCCCGACAGTCTGCCGCTGCCAGGCTTGATGCTGCAATTGCGGCGGCCGGCCGCCCAGGAGCAGGCGCTGACGGCCCTGATCGATCAGCTCCACGATCCTAATTCGCCCAACTTCCACCACTGGATCAACGCGAGCCAATTGGGCGCACAGTTCGGGCCGGCGGCCTCGGATATCCAAACCATCACCGGCTGGCTGCAGCAGCAGGGCTTCACCGTCAACGCGGTCTATCCCAACCGGATGGTAATCGATTTTTCCGCCACGGCGGGCCAGATCCGCACCGCCTTCCACACCGAGATTCATAATCTCGAAGTGAACGGCGTCGCTCACATCGCCAATATGACCGATCCTCAGATCCCTGCGGCGTTGGCGCCGGCCGTCGTCGGCATCGTGTCACTGCACGATTTCAAGCCGAAGCCTCAATACACTGGCCCATGTCAAGACGATTTTGGAGCTGAAATTACTTGCTATATTGTGACGCCTTCGGATCTGGCGACCATCTACAACTTTAATCCGCTATTCGGGGCCGGAATAACCGGCAAGAACCAGTCGATCTATGTCGTCGATTTGAGCGCGATACTCCAGAGCGACTGGACGACATTTCGTTCCACATTTGGGCTATCAGGTCATACCGGCGGATCAATAAATCCGAACTACCAGCCCCCAGGAGCCGCGACCTGCACACCTCCAGGGCTCGTTAGCAGCGGTCAAGACGAAGCGACCCTAGATGCCGAATGGTCCAGCGCTGCCGCGCCCGACGCCGCGATCTATGTCGCGGCCTGTACTAACCCGCTCGCAGCGGTCCAGAACCTCGTCAACTCGCCCAACCCTCCTGCCATCATGAGCGTCAGCCTAGGCCAGGGCGAGGCGTGCAACGGCGCGAGCACGAACGCGATGGAGAACGTGGCCTTTCAGACCGGTGCCGCTGGAGGAATGTCCATCTTCGTTTCCGCCGGCGATCATAACGCGGCGATGTGCGATCAAGAGACTAGCGCCGCGACTCACGGCATTAGCGTCAATGGGATTGCCTCCTCGCCTTATGTCGTTGCGGTCGGAGGCACCGATTTCGCCGACACTGCGGAGAATAAAAATAGCACCTACTGGAACTCGAGCAACGGGTCGACCAATGGTTCGGCAAAATCGTACATGCCAGAAATTCCCTGGAACGGTTCCTGCGGCAGCCAGATCAGTGCAACTTACTTTGGCTTTAACACCACGTACGGTAGCACTGGCTTTTGCAACAGCTCAACCGCCGTGGACGGCAATTACATAACTGTCGTCGGCGGAGCGGGCGGGCCCAGCGCCTGTGCCACCGGGTCGCCTGCCACTGCCGGGGTCGTCAGTGGCTCTTGTGCGGGATACGCCAAGCCCTCCTGGCAGACCGGCTTTGCCGGCATTCAGAATGACGGCGTGCGCGATCTTCCCGATGTATCGATGTTTGCCGCCGACCTCAACTGGCTGCACGCGTACGTCTACTACGAATCCGGTTCAACAACAGCCCCCTATTTTGCTGCAGGTTACAATCTAGCGGGCGGAACCTCTTTCGGGGCGCCGATCTGGGCTGGCATCCAGGCGCTGATCAACCAGAAGGCCGGGGGCAAGCAGGGCCTTCCCAATTACCAACTCTACAAACTGGCGGCCGGCGAATACGGCGCCGGCGGCAGCAGCTCGTGCAATTCGAGCAACGGCAACACCGTCGCCAGCTCGTGCATCTTTTACGACGTGACTCTGGGCGACAACGACGCCGATTGCACCGGAAGCATCAACTGTTATCTGCCTTCCGGCACCGTCGGGGTGATGTCGACCTCGAACAGCTCCTACCAGCCCGCATTTAAAGCAACCACCGGCTGGGACTTCGCCACCGGTATCGGCACCCCGAACGTGAACAACTTGGTGACGAATTGGCAAGGAGGCTGCAGTGGCTGCGGCGTCGTCCACAACACTCACGACTTCAACGGCGACGGCTATAGCGACATTGCCTGGCGCAACAGCAACGGCGACGTGTCGATTTGGCTGATGAACGGCACGCAGGTCCTCTCGGCGCCGGATGTCGGCAATGTGCCAACGAGCTGGACGATGGTCGGACAACGTCAGTTGAACGACAGCGGCTTCGCCGACTTAATCTGGCGCAACACCGACGGCGATGTGGCGATTTGGTTGATGAACGGCTCGCAGATCCTCTCGGCGCCAGATCTCGCCAATGTACCCGCCAACTGGACCATCGTCGGAACCGGACCCTACAACGGCACCAACGGTTACGCCGAGTTGTTCTGGCGTGACACCGCCGGCGACCTGGCGATCTGGCAGATAAACGGCACGCAGATCCTTGCAGCCCCGATTCTCGGCAATGTACCCACCAGCTGGACGATCGCCGGAACCGGCGACTTCAGTGGCACCGGCAACACCGACATTCTCTGGCGCAACGCTGACGGCGACGTCGCGATTTGGTTCATGAACGGCGTGCAGGTCGTCTCATCGCCAGATATCGGCAATGTCCCCACCAGCTGGACCATCGTCGGAACCGGCGACTTCAACGGCGACGGCAAGACCGACATTTTGTGGCGCAACGCCAACGGCGACGTGTCGATTTGGCTGATGAACGGCACGCAGGTGCTCTCGGCTCCGGATCTCGGCAACGTACCCGCCAGCTGGACCATCGCGGAGACCGGCGACTTCAATGGCGACGGCCATAGCGACATTCTGTGGCGTAATAGCAACGGCGACGTATCGATTTGGTTCATGAACGGCACGCAGATTCTCTCCAGTCCGGATTTCGTCAATGTACCCACGAGCTGGACGATCCAAGGCGCCAACGCCGACTGAGAAGACACACCGCAACCGGCCCCTCGGATCAATCCCGAGGGCCGGCTTATTGCAACGGCGTTATGCTACATTCTCTGGCGCAATACGAGTGGCGACGTGGCGATCTGGTTCATGAACGGCACGCAGATCCTCTCCAGTCCAGATTTTGTCAATGTCCCCACCAGCTGGACGATCCAAGGCGCCAATGGCGACTGAGGAGGCGTTCGGGCGCGCCGGGAGTCGGTTAGTATTATCTGAGAGCAAGCGGCCGGATGCATGCTCAAGTCCCGCAATTAAAAAGGCAGCGTAGCGGCCGTCCGCAAGCGGACATTGTCATCAAGTAAGTAACCCGTTTGGAGTGGTGCGCGAGGCCGGTTTCGCGAGTGACCGTGGGTTTCAGGTCCGCCGAGGCGTGTAGCGCCGAGGCGGAAACAAAATGCGGGAACGATCGCCCGTTAAAACTTCGATCCTGGATTTTGCTGTCGGTTAATCCAGGTTAATCTTGCTGGTCTGTCCAATCGCTCGGCGCAAACTAGCGGAGCAAACCCGCCGCGGGTGTTAAACTCTCTTGCATAAACCCATTTGCGGGAACGCCGATGAGACCAATCGTCTTTATCGCGATCACGGGGATCGCTGTCACGGCTGGCCTGAATGTTTCACCCAGCGAAGCGCAAACGACCAGCTGGTCGCCATTCTATTTGACCTACAAGGGATTTAATTACGTGTCTTATTACAACGGCGCCTACGAGAACGCCGACTCGCTTCCTGCGCTGGTCGGCACTGGTGCGAACGCCGCAGCGCTCACGCTTGAATACGGCATCGATGTCCAAAATTCCGCCGTCTATGCGGATGCCACCTACACCGACAGCTTGACCGCCCTCGCCGCCACCATCACGGAAGCAAATAGCCGTGGCCTGTCGGTCATGGTTCGGCCGCTGATTGATTTTCTAGATCCCGCAAAGATCGGATCTTACAGCGTGGGCGACTGGCGCTCCGTCTACAACCCCACCGATGCTACCGCATTCTTTGCCAGCTACAAGACGATGATCGTCAGCGTTGCCCAGGTGGCGCAAGAAAACGGCGCCGCGATCCTATGTATCGGAGCAGAACTGGATCAACTCGCCGGCCCGGCTTACCTCGCCTATTGGACAGACATCATCGCGTCAGTGCGCGCGGTCTTTTCGGGGAAATTGACCTATTCGGCTGACTGGGACGACGATATTTCGCCATGGCAGGGACAGCATGGGCTCACGGCAGGAACCGGGGGTCTGGCCACCCAGATAAGCTACTGGAATGAGCTCGATTATCTGGGTATTGATATGTATGCTCCGATCTCGGATGCTGCGAACCCGGTTTTGGCGAACCTGATTGCCGGCTGGACGCTGACGCCGAGCGACCCGACCTCCCTTGCAGTTACCGGCAGCCAATCTCTGATCAGTTACTTCGAGAGCGTGGCGACGCAAACCGGAAAGCCGCTTCTCTTCACTGAAATCGGTTACGAGAGTGCAAGCGACGCCGCGAAGCAGCCGTTTGGTACGTCAACTAACATTTACGACCCGGCCCAGCAGGCCAACCTCTACCAGGCGTTTTTTGACGCGTGGCAGCAGAGCGGCAATAGTTCGCTGATTGGAATCTATTTCTGGAACTGGGATCCAAACGCCGCGGAAGTGGGGCCAGGGAACGGCCCCAATTTTAGCCCGCAGGGAGAGCCCGCCCAAGAAGTTGTCACAGTAGCCTTTAGCACGCGTCCGATCAATCATGCGGCGCACACCCACGACTTCAACGGCGACGGCTATAGCGACATTGCCTGGCGCAATAGCAACGGCGACGTAGCGATTTGGCTGATGGACGGCACGCAGATCCTCTCGGCGCCGGATGTCGGCAACGTGCCA
>Ga0181518_10000868_pt1 | contig 32242 bp, 29 predicted proteins | sample PEATcosm2014_Bin_28_FD_119751 | JGI IMG/M metagenome (GOLD analysis project Ga0181518, IMG submission 119751) | Peatland microbial communities from MTU Mesocosm Facility, Houghton, MI, USA - PEATcosm2014_Bin01_60_metaG | ecosystem: Environmental > Terrestrial > Soil > Wetlands > Peat | place...
CTCAAGAGGCCAAACACTAACCGTAAACCAGCACTTTGCGACAGAAAACTGCTTCAAAAACCAGAGAACCACCTGCAGCCGCGCCGTCACTACAAAATCACGCACCTGCGCAGAGGTTCCTTAACCCGCACTTCCATTTTGAGTTGTAATTCTGAATCCTCGGATCGTCTCAATCGTCAATGTTTATCATGGTGCGAACTAGATGACGACACTGCCGTGGGTGAACACTCAATGGGTGAGATACAGAACCGGCCTTTTAAGCTTTCCTTCAACACTTCCGTAAAGATTCGTTCCCAGGGGTGATCGGCCCCGGGTATTTTGAACCAAGTTAAATGTTAGTCTTCGGCCAGAACTGAGCCCACTGAGGGCTGAGGATTGTGCCGATGAAGAAGAAGCGTTTTTCTGTGGAGCAGATCGTCGGAGTGCTGAAACAGGCTGAGGTTGGCGTGCCTGTGGCCGAGCTGATCCGGAAGGTGGGGATCAGCGAGCAGACCTTCTATCGCTGGAAGAAGCAGTACGTGGGCTTGGAGTCGGACCAGGTCCGGGAGATGAAGCAACTGCAGGACGAGAACAGCCGGCTGAAGCAGCTGGTGGCTGAGTTGAGCCTGGACAAGTCGATGCTTCAGGATGTGCTGCGAAAAAAGTGGTGAAGCCCTCGCGGCGCCGGCCTCTGGTCGATTATCTGCGCGACCAGCACCGGGCCAGCGAGCGGCATGCCTGCCGGGTTCTACGGGTTGTCCGCAGCACCTATCGCTACCAGAGTCACCACAAGGCGTGGACGGAACTCCGAGCCCGCATCCGGGAGATCGCGCAGAGCCGGGTGCGGTATGGGTACCGCAAGATTCTGGTGTTGTTGAGGCGTGAGGGCTGGCAAGTGGGCAAGCACTTGGTGTATCGGCTGTACAAGGAAGAAGGCTTGGCCTTGAAAAAGAGGTCCCAGAAGCGGCGCAAGGCGGTGAGGCAGCGCGAAGAGCGGTTCCATCCAACGGCACCTGATCAAGCTTGGAGCCTGGACTTCGTTGCTGATCAGCTACAAGACGGAAGACGCTTCCGTTCTTTAACGATCGTCGATGTGTTTACCCGGGAGAGTGTGGCCATTGAAGCCGGCCAGAGCCTCAGGGGAGAGGATGTAGTGAGAACCCTGAATAAGTTGAAACACGAAGGCAGAGTGCCGAAGCTGCTGTTCTGTGACAATGGGAGCGAATTCGTCGGTCAGGCTATGGATCTGTGGGCCTACCAGAACAGTGCAAAGATCGATTTCTCGCGTCCCGGCAAACCAACTGACAATGCGTTCATCGAGTCGTTCAATGGAACCTTCCGCGACTAATGCCTCAACGTGCATTGGTTTGAAAGCCTCACGGAAGCAAAACAGCTTATCGAAGCCTGGCGACGGGAGTACAATGAGAGTCGCCCTCACAGGGCTCTCGGAGAAAGGACGCCGAGTGAATTCGCCAGTCAATTCGCGGCTAGCCGCGAATTGACTGCAACCTAAACCCGTCGAAGACTAACACTCCGCTTGGTACAAAAAACCTGGTCCCATCAACGTCGCGTTACACTAACAATTCAACTGGCACAAAAGATCGGGCAGACCATCCGTGCTCTAAGCCCACAATCGCCACGCGTAATGGCGGCGGCTGGGCGTGCGCCGGTCGCGCGCACAGCGCCGCGGCAAACCACCCGATCAGTAACACACCGCTCAAAACCGACGCGCGCCGGCCGCAAGCGCGCTCGGTGCGGAAACCCATCCTCATTTGTTTGACTGACCTCCCGGTCCGATTTTACGAATCATCAGCGTGTGGACTCTCCGCATTCCGTCTTAAGGAATAGGCGCGGGAGGAGGAAGCTGTATCTGGGACGATCATCTGCAAAACATGCATCGCGCTTAGTTGATCCTCAGTTTGATGGGTGTGAGGGGGTCGCAGTGGGCTTCACAGCTGGCTTGATTTCCGTGCCAGATGTGTGTTCGCTGTTGGCTTGGGCCGCAGGGTTGGCCGTTGCAGCCGATGACAACGGGATACAAGGCTTGTTTCCGCACGAAACTGCAGTGATGCCCTTGCCTTCGGTGATTGTGTAGAAATGGTCAACGGATGGAAGTTGAAGCGTCTCTCTTGTGCCCGAAGGCCAACGAATCTCCACAGACCGGACAGCCTTCTCATCGCCGAGGCCAAAATGAACGCGCTTGTCACTGGAGGACTGGTAGCTTCCTCCGGTTGTTACGGTTGCCGCTTGCAGGGTCTTCGCCGTTGTCACGCGTACCTCAGCGCCAATCCCATCGCGATTGCTTGGGCCGCCGACCAACTGGAGCGTGATCCAATGATTTGTCGTCTTGGTCTCGTTGTGAAGCACATATGCGCGCCCATCGTTGCTGGCAATTACGACGTCAATGAGGCCATCATTGTCCAGATCGCCTGTGGCGAGTCCGCGGCCGGCCATGGGTATAGTGGATACCTCTCCAAGGCAAGAGGAGATGTCCTCAAAACCGTGGCCGGTATTTCGCAATAACATGGGCGGTTCCAGATAACTCAATTGCGGATTGTACTTCTGGATATCCAGATTGACGTGCCCTTGCGCGACGATCAAATCCTTCCATCCGTGATTGTCGACGTCCAAGGCTTGTATCCCCCAGCCAGAATGCGCCATGGTTGCGTGTGTAAGACCAGTCGCGGCACTCGAATAATCGAACGTCCCGTCTCCACGATTCAGATAGAGGGCGTAGTTTTGCAGCGCCAAGTCTCCAACCACGATGTCCGGAAGGCCGTCATTATTGAGGTCTTGGAAAACAACGCCCATTCCAGCAAAGTTTCTTCCGTTATCGTCGGTAGCAACGTTAGCATTCAACCCAACCTCTTCAAAAGTCCCGTTTCCCTTGTTGTGATAAAGGAATTCATCCATGCCGTCATTAGCAATGTATAAATCGATTTTTCCATCGCGGTCATAGTCTGCAATTGCGACGCCGAGTTCTTTGCCCAGCTTGGCTAGCCCTAGTTGCTGCCCAACTTCCTCGAAGTGGCCTTTTCCGTCATTATGATAGATCAATGGTGCAATGGCTTTAAATGCCTTTGGATCGCAGTAACTGCGTTGCCCATTCGGCGAAGGGCAGAACTTATCGTCGAAGTTCCAGTCGATATAGCGGAGGACGACCAAATCGAGGAATCCGTCCTGGTCAAGATCGACCCAGATTGCGCTCGAGGCGAAGCCTGCGCCGCCAACGCCGGCTTCGCGCGTAACATCGGTGAACGTGCCGTTGCCGTTGTTATGGTACAGATGACTCTCAGGAAAACCGGCGACAAATAGGTCCTCAAAGCCGTCGTTATCATAATCGCCCACGGCGACTCCCATTCCATAGCCTTCGCCGGCAAGTCCTGCCTTTTCGGTCACATCCTCAAACGTGCCGTCAGCCTCCTGGTGATAGAGACGATTCCAATACTCACTCCCGGTCTTTTGCGGGGGTATCTTGCCGGAATTAGGATCGGGAAAGGCTGCGCCGTTTACGAAGAACATATCCAGGCGCCCATCGTTGTCGAAATCGAATAGCGCAACGCCGGAACCCATCGCTTCTATCGGATAGAACATTGAGGTGTGGTTCGCGTGGTGATGAAAGTCAATCCCGTATGCGGACGATTTCTCAACGAAATTTACGCCCGGCGCTTGGTTGCAGCTTTGCGCCTGAAGGATAGGACCCGGACAGAGAACCATGCAAGCAAGGACAGCCACGGATGCACGCTTCTCCCAGCTACATTGCCGATGCCGGGTCGAGCGGCTACGACCGTTTCGCTGGTCCCTCATCGGGGGGCGTTCCCATTCAAAATCGAATATTGTTTAAGCTCGGCATCGGCCTTTTCCGGTTCGCCGAGAGACCGGTATACCCTAGCCAGCATCAGGTGCAGGCGTGCTTCCTCCGGTTGAAGGCGAATAGCGGTTTCAAGCTCAGTTGCTGCCTCTGGCTGGCGCCCTGTCTTGGAGTAAGCCAGACCCAAAAGCTCATGCTGCTCCGAGGAAGGGGGCGGAATCCTCGCGGCTTGTTGTAGCCAGGAAATCGCCGCGTCCGGCTGGTTGTCCCCGATGAGAACGCGGCCTAGGCCTATAAAGGGAATGGCATCCTTTTCTGCGCGGCCTACCTGCCATTGAATGGCAGTGCGGTATGCGGTCTCCGCAGCATTGGCCCGGGACAGCCGTTCATTGGCCAAACCAATGAGCGACTCGGCTGAGACTGTGAGTGGAGCCAGTTGCAATGCGCGTTCTAGAGCTTCGATTGCTGCCTCAAATTGCTGCTCGGCGATGCGAACGTGGCCCAAGGCCTCCCATGACGCGGCATCACGATCGTCCTTTTCGATGGAGCGTCGCAGCCACATGTCCGCACCGGGAAAATCGTTAATCGCCGCGCAATCCAGGGCGAAAATGCGCAAGTCGAATGCCGAAAGATCCTGGGCTTTCGATTCTTGCAGGAATTCCTCCATCGAGGGTCGCGGCTGCCGTTCGCGATAGAGGATGAACCCCATGAGGGCATGTGCTTCGCCGGAGTTGGGATGCTTGTTTAGATAGTTCTTAACCAGCGGCGCGGCACTTTCCCAGCTGGAGGTACTCAGCAACTGCCTAGCACGGTCGAGCTCGTTTGCGGTCTTCGCCTTTGTATCCGCGGCTTGGCTCGCTCCCGGGACTGTCGACGTTTGAGCAATAGCAATGCCGGTAGCGACGTAGAGTAACCCCAACATCGAGAGACATGCGAAGCACAGCAGCCAATACCTCCAAGGCAAAACTCGCGTGGAAGATGACACCGGTGCCTCCGGAAATGTGCTGTCTCGGCTGCTCAGAATAGCAGCAAGACCGGGTACTTGCGCAGACATCCCTTAGCGTCCGCAGGGATGACGCATATCAGATTTCTAGCAGGGTTGACGGCCTCATTCAAGACTGTCCGGTTGTCGGCCATAACCTTGAGAATGGAGAAGCCTCTACCCGACCGCTGCGCCTCATCGAGCTTCGTATCTACGATTGCGGCGGCCTCGACGGAGTCGAACCGCCTTGCCGCATCGATGTGCATGTTGCCTATCGACCTCGTGCCAAGAACTCCCGCCATGGTTGGCCCCATCACGTCCTCGATTCTCTGTGCCGCGTTAGATATAGAGTTTCAAGTGCTCTCTGGAGCGAGCGATTAGGGAGCAACCTCGCCCAGGTTCTGCAAACGCTTCAACCCAGCCATTGGGGATTAAGGGCTGTAGCATCGAATTGGCTGGTAGTTTTGAAGAGTTCGAACTTGCCTTCCTGCGCGGCGGATCGGGTACGGTCCAGCAGGCTGGCGACCTCAGTAACAGATAAGGGACGGAAGGTTTCCGCCGCCTCCAGCGCCTGATCGAGAACTGCCTGGCTGTCGATGCCGGTAATCTGCGCGGATACCGGCAGGTTGAGACAATAGTGCATGCACTCGACGGGCTTGACCGTGTTGCTTTTGAGAATAGGCTTGTCGCCGAAGCACTTCATGCCCAGGACGCCGACGCCCTCCCGCGTTAGGACCGGTAACACATCGCGGGTAAAGCTGCGAAAGTGTGCGTCCATTACGTTGAGCGGCATTTGGACGGCATCGAAGTGGAACTGGCTCTTGCTCGCCTGGTCCAACATGCGCAGATGAACTAGCGGATCCTTGTGGCCGGAAAAGCCAATGTAGCGTACCTTGCCCGCTTTCCTCGCTTCGAGCATAGCTTCCATTGCGCCACCCTCGGCGAAGATCCGGTCGGGGTCTTCGAGTCGAATCACTTCATGGAATTGCATCAAGTCGACACGATCGGTTTCGAGGCGCTGGAGCGACTCGTCGATTTGCTGCGCGGCGGCCGCTCTCGTACGGCCATCGATCTTGGTCATGAGGAAGACCTTGTTTCGATAACCGGCCTGGAGGGCTTTGCCCATGCGGATTTCGCTCATGCCTTTGTTGTAATCCCAGCAGTTGTCCATGAAGGTGATTCCGCGGTCGATAGCTTGCCGGATGAGCTGAATGGATTCCTGTTCCTGGAGCGAGGATTGTCCAATGTGGTAGCCCCCGAGCCCAATGGCCGAGATTCGTTCTCCGGTGCGACCGAGGGTGCGATAAAACATGCCTTTGCTTTCCTGGGTTTTCTCGTCCGCGCTCAACGAGGATGTCATCAGTTGGCCGGCGATGGCCGTCGTCACAGCCGTCGTCGCCGTCTTCAGGAAATCTCGCCGATCCATATTTCCTCCGAATGTGATTAGCAAAGAATTCCATATCTTCGTTGAGCCGTTCGGCAGTTTGGCTTCCGTTCAAGTGCAACGAGATCGGGAACGGGGGTTCTGCACGAACGAGAAGGCAGTGCTCCCCATAAGCTCGACGGCATCCGTCCTGTGCACCACAACTTCAACGATCAGTTCGCACGCGGTGTTTGGGTCACCTCCTGGTGAGTCCATTCATAACCGAGTTAGTTCCTAGCTCCTGACTGGATTGGAAGCCCGATTGCGCCTCCATCCGCATCGGCCCTTTCGCGTCGTGCAGCTTAAGAGACCGCGGAGGCCTCTAGGCCAGAATCAATCGCCTCGCCTCTTCAGGACTGGGTGGCCGGTTGCATTTGGCGCCAGGTTGGCCATACCAATATGTCGCCGCTGCGTACGACATGGTAGTAGTAGCCCAATGCCAAATCTCCATGTCGAACTTGAGGGATTTCATGAACGGGATGGCATCTAGGCTTCGCGTTCGGGTGTTCACTGTGTAACCGGGCGACTTATTTCCCTCCGCCCGTGGTTCCGCGATGAAAGGAGCTTCAAAGAATCCGCCATGGTCCCCCCAGGAATAGCCGTAATAGTCCTCTGTGCCGGTACCGAAGTTTGAGGGAAAGGCCTCACCGTCCACGAAAATCTTTTCGTCGCCCTCGCCCCACCACTTGTCAGATCCGTTGTGGATGGTGAGAGTATCTCCTACATAGACACCTTTGCCAGCGATTTCGATGTAGTTCCAGTCCATTCCCTGCTGCGCTTGTGTTTGAATCGGATATTGCTGCCTCCAGTTTGCATGGAAGTGCATTGAGCGGTCGTCCCACTCCCATGCTCCAGTTAGTACAGGCCGAAGGCTAACGTCGATCGGCTCGATGCCAATGTTTTCAATTCGGATAGAACATGAGCGGCGGAAGGGCATCACCCACCAACAAGTCATCGTCCCGTCTTTATCTACGCGTCGCCACCAGTCGCGAAATGGATTGAGGCCGACGCCTGATCCGAAGAAGTCACCTGCCGGTGACCACACTGTTTGTTCGTGATCGAATTCCATTACCACTATGGCGGAGCGCAACGACTGGGCGAGGTTTTTTGCCCCAATCCGAACGGAGAATTGCCTTACCGCGCCCGGTCCGACGAACTTCTGGCCCAGCGATTGCCCCTGCTTCAGAGAGCGGAATATCGCTGCCGAGGCCCGGACGCCTTGTTTTGGAGCGCGGTCTTCCCTCAGCAGTTCCTTCCCGGTTTCGTCAACAAGCAGGCGCGCAGCTGCAAATACCTCGGGCGTGAACGTCTCCACCCCAACATCGGCCGGGTAAGTTAGGTAGTTGATGTTGTACCAAGCCTTGTCTTCGGGATTTTTCGATTTCCAATAGTTCGGCCTATCATAGGTGACCTTGCACCGGCGCGCATACGGGATTGGCAGATACAGGTTTCGACCGTAGCAAAGCTCTTCAGATAGGGGTTCGGGCACGAAGGAACGGCCGCTCAACAGGCTGTCTGCTTCTTCTTCTATGGCTGGGCGATCGGACCCGTCTAAATAGACCCGCAGAGTTCCCTTCGGGCCTCGCTCGGGAAAGGGGGTTCCCATCCAGAAGCGAACGATGGCGCCCGGCCCCTCCGCATCCATCATGATCCACTCCGTGCGTCCATTCCGCTGTTCCGAACCTATGAATTGCGACCAATCGTCGTTGGCGAACCAGCCAGGTTTATCCGGGGCCACCGAGCGCCGATCATAGCTGCTTGCCTGGCGACACGTACAGGGCGGATCCGGAAAGCTGGCGAGAGCGTCGCGTTGCAGCATTTGCCGCAGAAGCGATTCGATCGTAATTTCATCCGCGGAACCCCAAATTTTACCCGGGCTCAAACTCGGGATTATCGGGGCGAGCGCCGTTCCCGCGCACATTGCGAGCAGGCGGCGCCTAGTGATTCTGTCAGAGATCATTCTGCATTGCTCCCGTGTCGATCTGTCGCTGTCGAAACTACGCTCACCTTCGCGCCTGCGGGAAAACCGGAACCCAAACGGACAGGAACGGGCTTGCCCTGAATCTTTACCAGCATGACTTTGCCATCCCATGTCCAATCCACGCGTCCAAGTTTCGTCAACATCCCGTGCGTCTTCATCGGCCGGGAGGTCCATGAGGCCGGAATTCCAGCGCCGACGACAATGACCGGTCCTCCCGGCGACTCATCGACATACGTCAGCATGTCCATCTGCAGCAGGAGACATTCCGCGGCGGCCCAGTAGTGCGGTGTAACATGCGGCGGATTTACCCAGCCGCGCACGTATTCCCACTCGTGGAAGTTGTTCTCTTCGTCATTCCCCTCCCACCAGCTATAAAGGCCCGGAGACGGCTGATGATCCCAAAACCACTGCAGTACCTGGAAGGTTCGCTTCGGTTTGTCCAGAAACAGGTATTGGTGGGCAAACGAAAAGGTGAAATATGTCCACAGAGGAATCTCGCGAAAGTCGTTGCGCGTTGGATCCCACCCTTCGTTGGTATTCCATTGGGAGTCCAATCCCTTCAAATACGCTGCATGATCCGAGGCAATCCACGTTGGCCATAGGCCACTGATCCATGTACGATCGTCTGGCTCGGTGGGCTGATAAGCGGCATTCCAGGCCTGCTTCAATTCCGCCGCCGCAGCTCGCCAGCGGCGGGCATCGTCCTGTGCGTTGAGTCGCTCGGCGAACTCTGCTGCGCTCAGCAAACCGTTGTAGCTCTGGGCAGTAACATACATAGCCGGATAATGAAGGTCCATTCGGCCCATGATGAGGCCATCGCGCGCCGGCTCAGCCAGTTTATAAGCGTCCGGGTCCGCCCGATGAATGGGTACCAGCGGGCCGGCAAAGATCCGCTGGATGGGCTCCTTTGTGGATTGCATTCCCAGAATGAACTCGGCCTTGCGGCAGACGGCGGGCCAGAGAAATCGGTCGTAATCGCGGCTATTCACGCGCACGGCGACCTCTTCCATCACCCACAACGAAAGACCAGGCGCATCGCCTTCGGCGCCAAATCCACCAAAGAAATCTTTGTCAGCGAAGTACTCCACTAGCTCACGCGCTGTATCGAGTTGGCCGGCGCGCGCAAGCGCAACTACCTCGTAAGCGCCATCCCGTAGCCAGGCAAGCGGATATTGATTCGGTTCACCGGGCCGGGTCTGGTTATCGACCGTGGCCATCATGATGTGCGCCACCTGGGCGTCAAGCGAGTCGCGGAAGCGGGTGTCAGGCAGCTCAACTTCCAAGGTTGAGCGCGTTCTGTGGGCAGTCAGCTCGGGAGCACGCCGCGGGTACGCGTCCACGATATGCAAGGAGGCTGTGCCTTTGCCGGGGAGCTCCAGACGGGCGAAGCACCAGCCACTCTGCCCGTGACATTCGGTCGAGGAGCCGGCGGGAGCGGTCGTCCAGCCGGCGACACCCTCGGGTCCTACATAGACCGAAACTGGCGAGGGCGTAAGCCGCAGCTTATAGCGGCCGTTTACAACGAGCTCGCCGCCGGCCCACCGCAGCGATTCGATGGCGGCTCCCGCCGGTCCCACGCTCCGGATCACCAGCATTAGTTTGTGATCGGTTGTCAGCTTGGGGTTCAACAGGAGCTGCGAATGACCTACAGCAGGGCCAACGCTCCAGTTGGCAACATATTCATCGGTCTCCGTCCGAATCGAGGGAGTCACAACGCTATCGTGCCAGACAAAGCGCTGACGGATTTGCGGCAGAGGTATACTGTCGCTCGTCTCCAGTATGGCGCCGTGCGGACCTGTAATCCACAACGAAACCCCAAAGCTGCGAAATTCTGGACTAAAGCTCCCGCCTGGTTCGTGATATGACTTTTGCACCTCAAGGCTGCCCGGAAGGGCGAGAACAACGTGGCCACGTGCTCGCGGCCATGGGTCTGTCGGCCGGGCATGCTGCGCGTCCAGCACTTCCTGACGCGGCGTAGGTATCTGCGCCACAGCCAATCCTGCGCACATGAACATGGTGAAAAGGGCAAACCGCATGGATCGCATAAGTGAATAGCTCCAAACTTTCAATATACAAATCGGTCTACAATCTTAGGACGCCGCCGCTTATATCCTTTGCGTTCACTTGATCGAACGCTCTGGCTTCGCGGCGACGTCCTGGTAGTTCCAATAGCCGTTCTTTAGCTACCGGTGCTAATGGTTAATAGAAGATCTTCAGGGCAAACTGAATCACGCGCCCTCCAGTGTTGCTGCCGGTATTGTCTCCAAGGATATGCCCAAACGTGCCGTCGGACAGGTTGCCGTCGGGGTTGCCGAGATTCGTGTGGTTTAAGAGGTTGAAGAACTCGCTCCGGAATTGAATGCGGTAACGCTCCTTGTCAAAGGGGAAATTGCGGTAAAGGCCGCCGGTGAGGAGCCAAGCGCCAGGACCCTCTACGGTATTGCGCCCAACGTCACCGAAGGTTCCGATCGCCGGCAGAGCGTATGCCGACGTATTGAACCATTCAGCGATATCAGCCTTCTTGTTGGGATGCGAGATCGCCGGACTGCCCACGAGGTTCGGCGTCTGCTGGCCATCTCCAGCCAGCGCTCTGTCCTGGCCAGAGATGATGCTGACCGGGAAACCAGTGCTCATTGTTAGGATCCCGCTGACCTCCCAGTTGTGAAGCAAGGCTTTCTCGATGCCCTCGTCCCCCCAGTTCGGCAGGGCATCTACTAGGTTTACGTTGGCGATTTGCCGCTGATCGAAGTCGGAAAGACCCCTATTGCTACTCGGAATAAACGGATTGACGAGATTGGTGGCCTCGGTGCTTGACGATGAATCGTCGATGGATTTGGCAAATGTGTAAGCTCCCTGAAGCGAAAAGCCGCGTGTGAGCCGGTGAATCACCTGCAACTGCAGCGCGTTGTAACTGGCGTTGCCGTTACTGTTTTCTTCCTCCAGATCAGCATACTGCCCATTCGCTACGGTCCCGTACGGCCGGCGGTCTTGGACGTTGGACTCGCTCGCCGGTTGGCCGGTGATGGGATCGGTTTCGTAAGGAGCGGCGTTCACTGGATAAAACCACATCAGCTTGCGGCTCTGTTTTCCAACGTAACCGATCTCCACGCTCGAATTCTGACCGAATTGGTGCTGGATGAAAAGGTTATAAGCGAAAACATAACCCAGGGTGTAATTGCGGCTGGGGAATTCCGCGGCGTACGGAGGAACGAAGTAAATACCACCCGCATCCGGATTTATATTTGTCGCGTATGGGGTGCCCACCAACGGATCATGCAACGGCCTGTCGAATTCCGTAAAGTTCAACTGGAAGGGCTGCATCGTGTTTTGCAGGATGTCGCCGTTCACCTGTTCGCCGAACAGACCTACGCCGCCGCGAACAACCGTTTTACTGCCGAGAAAGCGCGGCGCGTAGGCAAATCCAAGTCTCGGTTCAATTTGGTGCCAGTCGGTGTTGACCAAGCCCCTGGGAACACCGGGATCGCCGGCGTATACCGAGTTAACCGGCGCCTGCGGGTAAACTGTGGAATGGTATCCGGAGCCCAGCCAAACCGAAGACCATTGATTGTTGCCTTCGTACCAAGGCAACTGAAGCTGGTAATGGACGCCCAAATTCAACGTAAGGGCAGAACTGGCGTGCCAGTCGTCCTGTATGTAGAAATCGTACGCATTGTCCTGAAAGCTGCTGAACCAGCCCCTGCTGACGACGCTCACGCTTTGCGCTTCGCCGATCATGAAGTCTGCAATCGGATTACCCGTTACTGATCCGTCGAAGTTGAAAAATCCGTCTGGCCATCCCCAGGTAGCTGTGACGGCATCGTTCTTGTGATAGCGCCCACCGAATTTGATTGAGTGCTGCCCCTTCAGCAAAGACACGTCATCCGAGACTTCGTACTGATGGTGGGAGACATTTGCGGGGAACGTCCCGGCAAGATCCATGCTCCCGGAAACGCTAAACCAAGCCGGCAGGCTGGGCCCAAACGTCGGCCAGGTCATGCCCAACTGGGCTAGAGTCGGGAAGCCGGTTTCGGAAGCGATATCATCTGTGTAATACATCGAGGCCCGGAATTGATTGATCGCCTTGGGAGAGATAATAAAGGTCCAACCGACTACGTTGTTAATTGGCACTGAGGAACCGTCAACGCTGGGAGAGTACTTCATATTACCGTCAGAAAACGGATAGGCTTCGTTAGCGTCGTCGCGGAAAAACCGGTCGAAGATCAAGTTCCGGTTCGATGCCTGATAATCCACCCTAAACGTACCCGAGTACATGTTTGTGGGTGATGCCGCGCTGGAGAAATAGCTGCCATTCGCCTGGTTCGGCAAAGGTACAATAGTGGGGTTCATAAGGGCAACGGCTACCGGATCGAGACGGCTTGGATTAATTGTGTTCGGGACCCCTTGGTAATCAAACTGCTGGCCGGTTAGGGGATCAATGATCGGTGTGCTGATCGCTGAGAAGTTTCCGGCGCGTTCCGCCGTGGTCGGTGGGTAAGCCGTCACGGATGTACCGGCAGGCCGGACCTTCAGCCACTCCAGGCCGCCGAAATAGAATAATTTGTTTTTGAGCACCGGTCCTCCGATGGAGAAGCCGAACTGATTCTGGATGAGGCTCGACTTCGTCGGAGTAAAATAGTCGCGAGCGTTCAAGTCGCTGTTGCGAAGAAACTCATAGAAATTCCCGTGAAATTCGTTGGTCCCCGATTTAGTAACAGCGCTGACGACAGAGCCAGAATTGCCGCCATACTCGGCGCCGAACATATTCGTTGAGACCTTGAATTCCAGAAGCCAGTCGGGTGGTGCAAACATTCCGCTGACGTTGCGGAAATCGCCCGTATAGGTTGACCCGTCGTACAACATCAAGTTCTGGCTTGCACGGCCTCCCGATACGTCCATCGTTGGCCCGCCGTTGGTGTTAGTAATAAATTCCGGCGCGAAGACGTTTGACACGCCGGGCAACAGTCCGGCCAATTCGACGGCGTTTCGGCCATTCAACGGTAATTCTGTCATACGCACGGGGTCCATCACTGCAGACACTTCCGCCGACGTGGTCTCGAGCAACGGTGTACCGCCTGTGACACTGACCGTTTGCGTCTGGTTGCCCACTTGCAGGGATATGTCGATTCCAGCTTCCTGACCAACGTCAAGTCGTATACCGGACTGAACGAACTCCCTGAACCCCTCTTTCTCAGCCTGGAGCTCATATCGTCCCGGTGGGAGGAGAGCCAGCAGGTAGAAGCCCTTTTCATTTGAAGAAATTGTGCGCACCAAACCAGTGTCGGGGCTGGTGACCGTGATCTTGACCCTAGGAACAAGTGCCCCAGTTGCGTCCGTTACGGTACCACTGATCTGCGCCTGCTGTGCGTGGGCGGTGGTCGCCAATGCGACGCCGATCCACAACAGGATCAGCGCTACCCAAGCTGTACGGGAGAGTTTTGCCATGGTTGTGAACGTATTCATCAAGCTCGCGCTTGACACTCTTGTCCTTGAAATCCTTCGAACTTCCATTCGGCCCTCCTGAATCTCTTGCGTTACCAACCCTTGAGCTTGGCAACTGGCTTGGACCACTGCGGCGGCAACTACCACACCCACCTCAGCGTCGTAGAGGTTAAGTGGTTCGTATCCCTTGGGTTCGGGGCCCTCGTCTCTTGTTGAAGTATTGCATCGCGTCTGGGACGTTCAACTGAAAGGAGCATGCCACTCTTGTTTTGGCACCTCCCTCCATTTTGAAATATTTCATCAATGACTAAACATTATAATTGTTATTTTTGTCAAGTAAAAAATTCGATAGATGGAGCTTCGGTCTTCAGAATTTCGATAGCACATGAGCAGGTTATTCATTGAAAAGCACTTATAGTCACAGAGCTCGATTCTTGAAGTGGGGGAAAATCGCCTGAGGGCAAGCTATTAGAGGTTGACCTCTCTGAATTTGTGGAGAATGTGCCAGGTTGATCCGAAATCGACCCCTACTGCGCACGCAAGGTTGTGCGCGATTCGACGTTGAGCGCGGAGAAGAACTGGAGTAGAATCCCCACTTGGTTCCGGGGTTCAATCGTCGCCATGTTCACGAATAGGAAACTCCCTAGAATGGGGCTCGTCTTTGTGGCCTTGGCTGGCATGGGCATTTTTGCTGACTCCCCGTTCATATGGGCGGAAGCGTGCATCGGCCCCCCTGCACTAGAGGCCCGCATCCACGCTCATCCCGACGCTGAGGCTTATTCCACGTTGGGTACCTGGTTTGGCCAGAATCACAGATTGGACTGTGCCGCCCAAGTCTTCCAGTCCGGGCTCAAACTAGAGCCGGGCTCAGCTCTTCTGAACTATCTCCTGGGTCTCAACCTGTACGAATCCGGCCGCATACAAGAGTCCATCCTGCCACTTCAGCAATCCATTCAACTTCATCCTGAAGAGGTGCACGGGCACCTGCTGTTGGCCGCTGCGCTTACAAGTCTCGGTCGCGACAAGGAAGCTCTTCCTGAGTGGGAGGCTGCGCTCAAGATCGACCCAACCTCGAAGGTAGCCCTCGACGGGTTGGCTAGCGCCCTTATCGCGACCGGAGATTACGGAACAGCCATCAGTCAACTTCGTTCCTCCCCACGCGACGAGAACCTGACACTCGATCTGGCCATTGCGTACGGCGATCTGGGCATGTTCGATAACGCCGCACACGTGCTGGCTGAGGGACTGAAGACCTATCCAAATTCTGACGACCTAACGAGAGCACTGGTAACCCTTGACTTTCAAGAGGGACGTATCGAAGAAGGGCTGGCACTGGCCGAAAAGCTTGCCCTTTTCAAGGCCCACGACATCGAGGCACAACGCATCTATCTTAGGACTCTGGTGACCACCGGGAACAACGATGTAGCGGCGCCGCTAAGCCGCAAGCTGTTAGCTCTCGCCCCACATGACCCCGAAATACTCACTCTGAGCGGATTCCTGGAGCGCGTGGCAGGCGACTATCGCATGGCCCGGAAGCACCTGGATGAGGCGGTGACTTTGAGCCCTGAAAACACCAGTGCTCGTTTCAACCTCGGCGTCGTGCTTTTGGAGCTTCAGGACGCCGCGGGAGCCAAGGAGCAACTCGAAAAGGCCGTCGAACTAGGTGCAACCGATCCACAAGTCCACTTCCAGTTGGCCAAGGCTCTGCGCCTCCTGGGGAAGACGGAGGAAGCGCAGCAACAACTGGAGCTTTACCAACAGAGGCAGAAGGAAGATTCGGATAAAATGCAGGCTGCCGTTGCATCTTCGCTAGCCGCACAGGCTGTCAAAGTCGGCGACTATCGGAAAGCCGCAGATCTGTATCGCGAGGCCTGCGCCGCTCAGCCAGATAGTGCCGAGCTTGCCTACCGGCTTGCCCTGGTATTGGGCACCTTGGGCGATTTCGTAGGCGAGCGTGCCGCGCTGGAGAAGGCAATCAAGGCCGATCCTTCTTTCGTCCAAGCGCAATACAAACTTGGCTACCTGGAATCCCAAGCCGGTGATGATGCTGCGGCCGAGCAACAATTCCGGATTGCGGTGAAAGCTCTCCCGGGCAATGCTCAGGCATGGGTCTCTCTCGCGGCCACTCTTGGTTCGGAGTCCCGGTTTCAGGAAGCCCTGGACGCAGTGGACAACGCTCTCAAGCTTGACCCGAACAATGCTGCAGCCCAGGATCTCCGCATGAAACTGGTTGCGGCGCAGGTTCAACATTGACGCTTGAAGACTCATACGTCCTGGAGGATACCGGCTGTGGTGGACGACATGAAAACAGGCCATTGGACGCGCCGCCGCCTACTGTGTTTCTGCCCTACGGCTCTCGCTCCCGCTCTCGTTTCAGGCACACTTAGGGCCGCGCTTCCAGCGAGTAAGCCCGCGACGCCATTTTCCCGGTTTGTAGATGTTGCCCAGGCTGCCGGCCTCACTGAGCCCATCATCTACGGCGAGCCTGACAGCTTCACCTACATCATCGAATCCATGGCCACTGGCTGCGCCTTCTTCGACTACGATAACGACGGCTGGATGGATATCTTTATCCTCGGCGGCCGCACGCTTGCCGGAACTCCTCCTGGCTCCGGCAACCGGCTCTACCACAACAATCGCGACGGCACCTTCACCGACGTGACCGCAAAATCCGGGCTCTCCGATCCCGGATGGGCCCAGGGCGTCTGCGTGGGAGACTATAACAACGACGGCTGGGAGGACCTCTTCCTCACCTACTACGGTCAGAATCGCCTCTGCCGCAACAACGGCGACGGCACCTTCACCAACGTGACCGCCGAGGCCGGCCTGCTCTACCCCAAAACCCGCTACAGCACCGGCTGCTCCTTTGTGGATTACAACCGAGACGGTCACCTGGACCTTTTCGTCTCCAACTATCTTGAAATCGATCTCGCCACTGCTCCCAAACCCTCGCTGGCCGTGCCCAACTTCTGCAATTACGATGGCGTGGCGGTCCTCTGCGGTCCAGATGGCTTGCCCAAGGCCCAAAACTACCTTTACCGCAACAATGGCGACGGCACTTTCAGCGATGTTTCCCACGAGTCCGGCGTTGCCGGGTTCCGCGGATCCTACGGGCTTTCAGTAGTCAGCTTCGATGCTGATGAGGACGGATGGCCGGATATCTTCGTGACCTGCGACTCAACGCCATCCCTGCTGCTAATGAACAACCGCGACGGCACCTTTCGCGAGGAAGGTTTATTCCGCGGGGTCGCTATCGCAGGTGATGGCAAGGTGATGGCCGGCATGGGCGCCGACGTTGGCGATTACAACCTCGACGGTCACACCGACCTGGTCAAAACCCACTTCCATAATCAGGCCACTGGCCTCTACCGCAACGACGGCAAAGGCAACTTCGACGACGTGACCATCCAGGCTGGTCTCAACAGGGAGACCCGTTTCGTCAGTTTTGGCCCCGGCCTTGTCGACTTCGATAACGACGGATATCCGGATCTCCTGGTCACGACTGGTACCATCTATCCGGAACTCGACCGCGTCAACCCCAAGTTCCCGGCCCGCAGCCCGAGGATTCTCTTTCGCAACCAAGGCGACGGCACGTTCGTCCAGTTAAGCGCTGAAGCCGGTCCGGGAATCAACGCGCGCCATTGCAGTCGCGGTGCCGCCTTTGGCGACTTCGACAACGACGGAGACATGGACGTGCTCATAATGAATGTCAATGAGCCGCCTTCCCTGCTGTGTAACGACGCTCCGCCCGACAATCGTTGGATAAAGATTCGCCTCGAAGGAACAAAGAGCAACCGCAGCGCGATCGGTGCCCGTGTGCTGGCGCGGTACGGCGGCAAGGTGCAGGTTCAGGAGGTGTTGAGCCAGTCCAGCTTCCTTTCATCGAACGATCCGCGCCTACATTTCGGTCTCGGTGCTGCAACTACCGCGGACATCGAAATCCATTGGCCCCTAGGTACGATAGAGAAGTACGCAGGTCTAGCCGCCGGCCAACTCGTCACCATTCGCGAAGGCCAAGGCATCGTGACAGGCCGCCCCTTCCGCAAGAACCGTTTCAGAAATGTGCCGGTGTGAAGCCACCACGACGCACAAAAGCTATCGTCACCGCCCGAGAACAGCCGGAAGAACGTAGGATGCTCCACGGAGTGCGTCCAAGTCCTAGGCGCGACGCTTCGGTGCGGCGAGCCGATTCCTAAGTGCCAGGATGCAGTGTCCGGATCAAGTTTCCGTGACAGATGTTCGTGCTGCCGCTGGCCGAGATCCGTAAGAATAGACTACCAAGCTGCAGAAGAAGTTTCTCCGGCCATACAGTTTCTCCTTCGCAATGAGCAGGAGCCAGGCATACGGTTTCAGCGTCGCGCAAACTCACCAGTGTCGAACCTCGGCAACCATCTTTGGCCACTCCATCCGATTTACATTCGTCGAGAAGGTTGAGGTCACGGGCCGCAGGAAAGCACACGATCACTCTTCGAAGACAACTGTCGTTGATCACTCTTTGACCGGAACCATTGAACTTCGCCTTGGTGATTTTACAAATAGTCCCAAGTTCCGAGACAGGCAGAAAGCGGACCTTGGGAACATCTTGCCACAATGGATCGGAAGGCCAAGCCGTCGGCAACTTCCGACAACGGAGAGGATCGCAGCCACGCGAAGCTCAGCCTGTTCGGTACCGATATGGGTCCAGTTGCGGCGACTGATGACGACCGGGCGCACGGGCTTCTTCGCCAACTTATCAGATCACACAAGTTCCGGATACTATGCAATCGCCCTGAATATCGGTCTTGAAAACTGGAGCAGCAGGCAGCTTTTCATCGTGCCTGCACCTCTCTTCCCCGTAACCATTCCGCAATAACCAGCGGATCGTATTTCACACACCCAAAGACTCGATAATGTGGTACCGCGCCTCCCTTGGCCTTCCTATAAAGCTTGTCCTTGTTCATCCCAAGACGAAGCGCCAGTTCTTCTGCGTCCATCAAACCGATCTTCGCCTTCAAGTGATCGATCACCGTCATCGGTAGATCCTCCCTGTGAAGAATTACCGATCCGGAGGCCAAAATCTGAATTCCTTGTCAGAAGATTTGAAAACCAACGGGCAGTGTACGCGCCGGAGCAAATGTATGGTCCGCTAACTTTCTGCAAGCGAAAAGTAGAGTTGGCAGATTGGTCTGCGCAAATGTCTGCGGCCTTCGTTGGAGTGTCGTGAGCTCCGGGGTCTTGATGGAATGCGCTACGCCCTTTTTCCTCTCTAATTAGGCAGTCTCGGGAGACTGTTTTACTCCACAGGTTTCCAGGGCGCCAGGATCGACCGTTGTGCCATCTCATTGTTTGCCAGCGGCCTGACAGGCTTTGAAAGGGGGAAACTTAGATCACCCAGTCGTAGCCGTTGGTCTGCAAATGTGGAAATCACGGAGCGATTTCCAAGCCGGGCGCCTTTACCACGCGGCATTCGCAGGCCGGTTGCGTCAGACGGTAGGGATGCCTGCCAACACTGGTGGACGATACCGTTCACCCTTGGCCCGTACCGCCCATACTATGAGAGCCAGTTTGTTGGCCAACGCGATCGCTGCCACATTGGTGTGCTTTCGCGCGGAGAAGCCTTCCAACCAGCAACTCAGGCTGGGCGACTGCTTGCTGTGCATTTGCAGAACTGCACGAGCGCCCTGGACGAACCGTTTTCGCAGATAACGATTGCCACGTTTGCTGATGCCGAGCAGGCGTTGTTTGCGCGGGTCGAGTATTCGGTTGGAACAAGGTCAATCCAGGCTGCAAAATCACGCCCTTTGCCAAAGGTGTGTCCGCTACCGACGGCCGCAACGATCCCAGTTGCTGTTACTGGACCGATCCCCGGAATGGCGAGCATGCGCCGGCACCCCTCGTATTCACCTGTCGTCTGTTGGATCACGCGATCCATTTTGGCGATGCGTTCGGGAAGTTGATCCAGCTCGAGCTTCAGCTGCGCCAGCAATGTGCCCAGTGCACCCGAAAGCCTAAGGTGAGCATCTAGGATCCCGGAGAGTCGCTGATCGACGTATTTTCTCCCGTTGCGCAGGGTCACGCCACGATCCAGCAGCAGGCTTCGATTCTGGTTCACGGCTGCTGTACGCCTCATGACCCTGCGCTCGCGGACTCGGTACAAAGACTGCAGGTCGACCTAATCGTCGTTCTTGATCGGCACGAATTGCATGGTCGGCCGTTCGGTCGCTTCGGCGTCGATATAGTCGTTCTTTTTTGGGTCTTCACAAACTGCTTCACGTATTGGGCGGGAATCAATCCAACCTCGTGGCCCTGTTCGCGCAATGCACGGCCGAGGAAGTGGGCGCCGCAGGGCTCCAACCCGATCAGCTCGACCTTCAGGTTCACCGTAAAATGCAGCAACCGGACCCGTGAGAACTTCTTGCGCAACACCACTTCGCCCCGCTCGTTGAGGCTTACTGCGTGAAAAACTGTTTTGCTGAGATCGATGCCGAGTGTGTGCAATTACATCGAATGGCTCCTCCTTCATCTCTTATACCCCACCTTCTCTGGGATAAGCGGCGGGCCATCCCATTAAGTAGACCACCGCCAGATTTGGCCTGCCCATTCGCTTAGCTCACCTTAACTTCCCAGGTCCCAGATACATCACGTGCACATACGTCCCCAGCCGTATGTTGTAGGCCAGATACCAGCCCACGTGATCGGGATCGGCATAGATGGCGACTTCATCCGAGTCCCAGAGCCAGTCGCTGCAGAAAGCCAGGTCGGCCGCCGCGACCGACCAGAACCATCCATTGAACCAGAACCCACCTGAAGCGGGGACGAGCCGCCATACGTGCGCTGGACCAAAGCCGCCGGTGAAGCGACCCAGCCTCCATGGATTGTTGAGATGATAACGCGGATCGTTGGGGCCGGTATCGTGACCAACCCAGGTGCGGCCCCCATCTACGTGCGGAACATTGGGATGGCCGGGTTGGTCGGCGTAGTTACGGTTCGCATCGGACGCCTGCGGCTGGCCATGATACGCCGCAGGCCCTTGCGAAGGCAAGGGAGGATGGCTACCTGCCTCATGTTGCCCTAGGGCCGGCACTGCCAAAGCGAGCAAAGCTGCGAACGTGATCTGAATGGGCCTCATGAATTTCTCCTGATACCCGCAGGGGGAAACGCCCTATAACTTGGACTTTCCCCGAGTTGGTAATCCAACACAACGGATTGCACTTCGGCATTTCTGCACTAGTCGCCGCACTCTGGCAAATATAACTTTTGTGAGCCGGTTACTTTGCTGCCAAGCTCCGGAACCACCCACGCACAAATGCGGTTAAGCCGCAATTGTGCTAAAAGGAAAAACGCGGTCCGCGGTGTGTCGATGGCCACAGAAACTTCCGATAGGACAACCTTCGCACAGATTTTGAAAGTTTTCAAGATTGTTTCTCCCTGTCTCTGAGCGGAGATTCCGAAGCGAATTGACAAGCGATTAGAATCGCAACAATTTGAAAGTCACCAGAGGAAGGGTACGGCTGCTGAAGCCAGGCAGAAAACGGGCAGAGTGATGGTTACGGTTTTCTGTTCGAACTCGCTGAATGCTATTTTCGCAGTTTGGGGTTCATCATACTCGATTCAGAGCATTCTCCCAATGTCGCCAATCGTGGAAGGAGCAACGCGCTAGTGAGCCCGGAACTGCACGAACGGGCCGCGAACGCCATTCGTGGTCTGAATCACGGAACTCGGTTTCCTACGGCCAGAGAGTCAGCATCAGGCCTGCAAAGTGCCTCCACGCTTCTCCGCATCGGCTTTCCTACCTAAGAAGATTGACAATTCTTAGTGTGTAGTCTATTTTTCCCTCTGAAGCTTTTCAAGTTTCCGCGCGAGAGACGAAGAAGAAGAGGAGGAAAGACTGCGTATGACGTTGCATTCCAGCAAGAAGACTGCAGGCCTCACCCGCCGGCAGGCCTTCAAGGTGACAGGTAAAGTCCTCGCCGGCTTGGGCTGCATCGCTACGTTGCCATCTCTGTCTGGCGTTGCCGCCGAAGTATCCCCCCAGCAGACGATCCCGACGATCCCGCCAAACCAGGATGCGAACTTCACTGAAAAACTGAGAATCGCCAGCTGCCAGTTTCCCGTAAGCGCCAGTCCTGCAGAGAATGCGAAGTATATCCGGGACTTCATGTACCAAGCGGCCGCAAAAGGAGCGCACCTCCTACATACATCAGAGGTCAGTTTGTCTGGGTATCTCTACACATTTTCGGATGATTCACAAGTTCAGAAGTTTGACTGGGACGCACTGCGTAAGGAAACTGCCGGGCTGATGGCAATCGCCAGGGAGTTGAATATCTGGTTGGCGCTGGGCTCATCTCATTTCCTGGACCAAAACACGAAGCCTACCAATTGCGTCTATCTCATCTCCCCAGAAGGCAAGATCGTCGACCGCTACGACAAGTCCTTTTGCACATTGTTTGATCAGATGGCTTTTTCCGCGGGCAATCGCTTGGTGACACGCGAGATTCGAGGAGTAAAGATCGGCTTGGCCATCTGTTACGACATCTGCTGGCCGCAGCTTTACATTGCCTACCGGGAGCTCGGCGTAACGGTGATGCTTCACTCCATGTATAACGCGGGTGACGAAGGGAAGGATTGCCTGGACACGCTCAACGTCCGTGAGGTTCCTACCCGTTGCGCCGATAATCGCATGTGGGCCGTGGCCAACAACTCATCGCGGCCGTATTCCCACTTTGGCTCATTTGTTGCCCGCCCTGATGCTACTATCGCCAGCCAGCTGGAGATCGATCAGCCTGGTATGTTGATTCACGATTTTCCGGATACTCTCCCCAAGGGTGGGTGGTTTCACAATTTCAATCCTATGAAGATGCGTGACGATGAGATCATGACTTGGGGAACGCCCAGCAATAATCCGCGCCAGCGCGACGGCCAAAGCGAGCCGTAGCGGGAAATCGCAAAACCTCGGCCGGGGTCTGCTCATGAGGAGCGAGGCCGGTTTGAGAGGGTTTACCGAGGGTGTTGCGCGATTAAATTCAGAAAACGCATAATTCACAAGAGGTAATGTGATTTGGGAAGGTAGGGGAAAAGGCCAGGAAGGTGGCTGCGACTTTCTAACCGAGTGCAGTGCCTCCTGTTGATTTAGACATTAGAGGCCGAGTTTGAAGTAAGTGTTTTGGCTTGGAACTGCGCACTTGTTTCGTGCGGAGTTCGCGGTGCGGACGGTCGTGGTTGTATTCCTCGATCCACTGGGCGATGGATTGCTTGGCATGGCCGAAGCTCTGGTACTCGTTGATCCAGACCTCCTCTTCTTTCAGGCTGCTGTGGAATCGTTCGATGAAGCTGTTGCCTTCGGGATGATTGTAAGCGGGGTGGCGATGCTGGATGCCAAGCCGGTTGAGGGTTTCCACGTATCGCGCCGAGGTTAACTGCGTGCCGTTGCCGGTGGTGAGCGTGAGCCCGAGTACACGCGGGCCGCGTGGCAGGTGGTTAAGCACGGTGCTGTCGAGGGCAGACAGCGCCTCGGCAGAACGACATCGCAGGCTCAGATGCCAGCCAACGATCTCGCGCGTGCAGCAGTCGATCACGCTGACCAGATAAGACCATCCTGTCGAAGGTCCGGCCCAGATTTGAGCGCCGGAGCAAGAATAGGCCGCAAAGCGCCGCTCACGCGGCGCTTTGCGGCAGAGTAGATGTATGGTCCGCCACAGTGGCCTAGTTTTACTCCGCCCTTGACAACGTTTTCCCAGACCTCAACGAACGGGTCCGGACGGGTCCGCCAGCGAGCCACCGGCGACAACTCACTCGGCACCCGGCTCAGGCACAGGTATTTCCGCGCCGTCTTAGCGTCCACCCCTACCCTGGCCGTCGCAATCTCTTGATTTCCCTCGGTCTTCACCAACGCTAACAACCTCCGAACCTGCTTGTCAGTGACCAATCCGCCTCTGTCCTAAACGCCGGAATCCGCTTGGTCTAATTGTCGTTGGATCGGGAATTCTAATTATCGCCCATCAGGAGCTCGCGCCACCAGTCCCGTGGCCGTCACCGTGATCTCCACGGGCACATTGTCCGGCGCCCAGGTAGCGACCGGGTCTTCCGGGGCCTTCCACACGCGGTCGCCGCCACGCAGTTGGAATTCCTTTTCGCCAGACTTGCCCAGTTGATCCGGAAATTCCTTGAACAAATTCTGGCCGCCGACAAAGCCGTACCGGATGATCCGCGGGGCTACATCGCCGGTAACGATCAGTTCCACCTCGCCGTTGGAAACGCAGTAGCTGTTCTTCCAACCCATGTACTCAATTTTCTCGACGATTACAGCGGCCATTGTGTTGATCGTGAAAAGTCCCATGGTAAGCAGCGGAAAAAAGGCTCGAAACATGAAAGCATCCCTTCTGACATCAAATCCAGCTCCATCTCCGGAACAGCCGATAAATGCCGTCAGTTCTGTTCCAGTTGCTCTCTTCTCGGTAGCTTCGGGAATGCCACATGAGGCTCGGTTTGGTACCAGAAGGCAACTGAAGAAATATCGTCGCTAAGCTGCAAATACCTTCCATCAGACTGCCACCCCAAATCCTGGATCGTCACGCGCAAGTCATGGTCAAAGCGCACCGGGTCCACAATGTGCCAGCGATACAGGCCAAACCTCTGTTGCGACTGATAAAGTCCATCCGGCCTTATAACTTGCGCAAGTCCAGAGTAAGGACTGGTAAATTCTTCGTACTTCCCGTTAACCTCGAAATCGTAGGCGCCATTAAAATAGTCTTCCGTACCGGTACCGTTGATGGTTGGGAAGGTTTGGTCTCCATCGATGTAGAATTTAATCTCTCCCTCACCCCACCAACCGTTGTTGTGTACCCCCCACGCTATATAGGTTCCGACGTACTGACCTTTTCCCTGGATGCCATCGACGATAGTGTAGACCTGTTTCGATGGCACGGGATTAGTCCGTCTGAACTGGGCATGAAAGTAAGCGGCGTCTTTGGCCACCGGAGCCTGTGTGTAATCGACCTGGTAATACAGCGTCATGGGCTTGCTGTCCAGGTTCTCCATAGTGATCCTGGCTTTTCGCCTGAAGGGCATAGGCCAATAGGAATTGAAACCGCTCCCTGGGTTCACGCACACTGCCAAAGACGAAATCCTGGCGTACTTTCCCCAGCCCATTGCAAAGAAATCGCCCACCGGCACTTCTACCGAGGGCTCTTTCTCGTCGTCCCAATACATCCGTAGGATCGAGAGGCGCCAGTTTCCGGTCGGCGTCATCCAGATGTGTTGAATCGTACCCGATCCGTTGATTTCGGCCACCGTGTAGGTTGCTCCCGCACCAATGACAACCGACGGACTCACCTTCCAGCCCTGGCCTAAATCCCGAGCGGCATCAGCTCCGGTCCCCTCTGTCGCCATGCCGCCTTTGCCCTTCTCTCCCGTGGGATTTTCCGGGCTTATAGAAAGAGTCATCGCATCGGAGAGACGGTAAAGATTGCTCAAATGGTTGTCGAGTCCGTCGTACGCAACCTCCTGAGCTAGGCCCAACAGCGGCATGCAAAGCAAAAGCGCCACTATGTAGACGATTGTCTTCATTTCGAATCTCCCTTCAGCAAGCACTCGTCCGCGGCGTTCAGATTCATGGCCAGCATTACACTTGCTGCGAAAATCGCAACACCTCTCAGCAGACAGCTATGTTCCCGTTTCGGCGTATTTGCACACATCGAACCCTAATGGACGCCAGCCTACATGGGAGTCGCAAGATCCGCGGTTTGATTTGCATTTTGTAATGCACATAATCGTATCGTTGCGATTATCGCGGTGTCCATCAGGTCGAAAAAGATATACGCCCCATTTTGTTTTCTGTCAAGCACTACAGTTGCGCAGCGTTAATCGCACTTCAACTATATTTACATTCAATCATCTATTGCATCGCGTCTCACACCGTATCGTCGCCATCGCGATCGGCGGCGTCGCACAATATCGTTTGACGGCACGTTACGATCTTGTTGGACATTGTGCCTGCTTCCGGTATATTCTGCTCTAGAAAGTTGGTCGTGCGGAGCTCACGCCGACAACCACAACTGGCTTTCCGCGAGAAGATCATTGGTTAAGCCATGACCGAACGAAGGAAGAGCACCATGAGAGATGTCGCGCGCTTAGCCGGCGTCTCCACCTCCACTGTTTCAGCCGTAATCAACGGCGCCGTGCCGGTGAGTCCCAAACGCAGGCAGAGAGTCCAAGATGCGATGACTGCTCTGGACTATCAGCCCGATGCGATTGCCCGGGGCTTGAAGACAGGCCGTACTTTTGTAGTCGGGGTTGTTGTTCCAGATATAACGAATGCTTTCTACCCGGAGGTTGTCCGCGGCATAGAAGACACTGCGCGCAAGGCCGGGTATGGCGTACTTTTATGCGATTCCAGCGAGGATCCAAGGAATGAGGAGAGCCACCTGAGCATGCTCTTTTCACGGCGCGTCGATGGCGTCCTGCTGGCTTGCTGTGCTGGCTCAACGGCATACGCGACGACGGCCGGCCGTCGGTTCCCCGTTGTTTTTGTTGATCGCATTCCTTCAATCAACGTGAAGTACTCGGTAAGCAGCGATAATCTTCAGGCTGGATATTTAGCAACTCGCCACTTGATCGACCTCGGACACGAGAGAATCGCTCCGATCGCAGGCAATCTCGTACTTTCACCCCACCATGATCGCCTCGAGGGTTTCCGCAAGGCGATGCAGGAGTTTCATCTTCCTATCCGGGACGAATATATGGTTTGCGGAGACGTCCAAATCGAGGACGGCGCAAGTGCATGCAGCCGATTGTTCAATCTACCTGAACCTCCAACGGCGATTATAGCCGGTAACAATAAACTGCTTCTTGGCGTGCTTCAGGAATTGGAGGGTCGTGGGATACGCGTCCCGGAACAGGTGAGCCTTCTGGGCTTCGACGACTACTTATGGAACAGGTACTTCAATCCGAGTCTGACCGCGGTGTCGCAATCGACTTATGAAATGGGGAGATGCGCCTTCGAACTTTTGCTCCAGGCCATGAGCGGAGAACATCAAGCTGGTGCAAGTGAAAAACAGATTCGGCTTTCCACGGAGTTGCGGATCAGGAACTCTACTGCGCAGCCTCTCCACTTTCTAGCGTCTTGCAACCTAATCTGATCGGTAAACAGCGAGTGTCTGAAGTCGGAACGAAAGCATCGGTGCCAGTTCCAAGGCTGAAGCAGGGCAACTCTCGAAAGAAGCTTTCGAAGACACATTAGAAGAGTGATTCCCGTCGGGACTTCAGTTTCAATTTGGGCCGCCCAGCAAGGAGCAGATCATGAGCATCGTCGCAGGTGTTGATTTCGGAACTCTCAGCGTGCGTGTGTCGATCTTCGACCGCGAGCGTGGCCGCCTCGGCTCCGGAACTGCTGAGTATCCGCTGCATCGCCGCGCCAAAGATCCGGATTATGCATCTCAGAGTCATCTCGACCACATGGAGGCACTGGAAAGTGCCATGGTCCAGGCTTTGCGCTCTGGCGCCGTATCGGGGTCAAGCGTTCGCGCTTTGGCGCTCGATACAACTGGCTCCAGCGTGATCATGGTCGGACGAAATCTTGAGCCTCTTGGCGAGTACTATCTTTGGTGTGACCATCGTGCCGCTCAGGAAGCCGCGGAGATTACTCATGCGGCACAGGATGCTGAGCTCGAAGCAATCCGCTGGTGCGGAAACACCTACTCCTCAGAGTGGGGATGGTCGAAGCTCCTGCACTGGCTCCGTCACAATCCGGCAGAACGTCCGCGACTGGTCACTGCTCTGGAACATTGCGATATGGTCGCCGCCACGCTTTGTGGTATTCCCTCGCTCGATGAGTTGCCCCGCAGTGTCTGCGCGATGGGCCATAAGTGGATGTGGAACCCCCGCTGGGGTGGTCTTCCACCGGAGGATTTCCTAGTTCGTGTCGATCCCTTGTTGAAAGGTGTACGCAACAAGATCGCGGGGCGCTACCTGACATCCGATCACCTCGCCGGGCATCTTTCTGGTCAGTGGGCTGAACGACTTGGCCTATGCGCGGGCATTCCCATTCCCATTGGCGCACTCGATGCTCACTGGGACGCCGTAGGCGCCAACATTCGCTTAGGAGACGTTGTTAACGTCATTGGCACTTCTACTTGCATCATTGCCGTCACCCAGGCTCAGGAAGTCATTCCCGGCGTCTGCGGCGTGGTACGAGGTTCCGTATCTCCGAGTTTGGTCGGGATCGAGGCCGGACTTTCTGCTGTTGGCAGCATGCTCGAATCCATCGCAGCGCGTGCTGGCACGACAGTAGAACAACTGACACAAGGTATCGAGTGCTATCGTGCCGGACAAACCGGCTTGCTTCGTCTCCCTTGGGACAATGGCGACCGCACCGTCCTCGTAAATCCCAATCTTGCGGGTGTCACCTTCGGATGGAATTTGCTGCACACCGCTCAGGATGAATTTTTCGCGGCTACAGAAGGTACCGCCTTTCACACTCGCATCGTTCTCGAGCGTATGCAGCAACATGGCACGCCAATCGAACGCATCATCAATGCCGGCGGCCTTCCGCAACACAACCCACTACTCAATCAGATCTATGCCAATGTGCTCAACAAGCCAATCATGGTTCCCTCTGGAAGCACCACCAGTCTTGGTTCCGCCATTTTTGCTTTTCTGGCTGCTGAAGACTTCACTACCGTCAAGGAAGCCCAGGATGCACTGTGTCCTCCCTATACCACGTACTCCCCCGATCCACGCGAGTCAGCCATATACGAGAAACTGTTTCCAATGTTTCGCGATGCTTACTTCTCACTTGGCATCGCAGACTGTCAATCAAAACCTCTGGGGCATATTTTGCCAACCCTGCGTGCCATTGCAGCCAAAGTGAGGGGTATGGCGCAATCGTAGTCCGGAAGACCGTCGCACTTGTGGTGATCGGCGATTCAGAACATTTGATTTCTGCACTTCATGCAGACAATGGGATGAAAAGCCATATGGCGCGATATTGGAGTGCCCGGCAAGAGGTCTTTGCTTGCTGGGGTGGAAGCTCCTTCAGCTGTCGCGCCTGATCCACCTGTAAGCCGCCAGACTCCTTGCGCCATCAATAGTACGTTTGCTCCGCGATCCCCGCCTCCTTGCACGATACTGCCGCTGTCTTACCGTTTGCCGTACCCGCCTCGAAAAGATGCCGGGCACTCCAATCCCAACCGGGCAAAAGCTTCTTGAACCTACGTAGCGAGGTTGGAGTCCCAAGTGAGCTTCCTGATTAGAGGCAACACGGTGCCAGGGAACTCGACTACCAGGCCGCTCTTACTTCGCGCTTACCTTCAGCAGCAGCGTGGCGTGCGCCTGCACCGTTGCCGAATACGAGCCCCGCTTGAACTTCACATTCTTATGCGCCCACAGGTCGCGCGCATGCTTCACTGCTCCTCCCAGTTGCAGATCGCTGGCATTCACCTTCGCCTTAGTTGCCGACGAGCCCATATTCACCACGCCCACTGCAACACTGCCGTCCGCCAGCGGTTTAACCCACGTCTCCAGAGTGCCGGTCTTAACCGGAGAAGCCTGCTTGCCCAGCGGGTCCTGATCGACCGCGATCACTTCCCTATTCAGAAGGATCGACTTCGTCACATCAGACATCTTGCGAATATCATTGCCAGCCAGCAGCGGGGCTGCCACCAAGGCCCACAGGCTCATGTGCGTACGGTACTCATCGTCTGTCATTTGCCCGTTGCCGATCTCCAGCATGTCTGGATCGTTCCAATGTCCCGGGCCTGCATACGGAGCTGTGGGCGCCTGCTTCTCTACATTTGCGATCATGCTCGCCCACTCGTCTCTAATGTCGAAGGTAGTACGCCATAGGTTGCCGCTCACATCGGCTCCCCATTTTTCAACACTGCCCATTCCGTACTCGCACAGACTATAGACAATTGGGCGGCCTGAAGTTCGCAAGGCATCGCCCATCTTTTGATAAACCGCTTGCAATGCCTCGTTCTTGTAAATCTTGCCCGCACTGCACCAGTCGTATTTCAGATAGTCGATGCCCCAGGAGGCAAATGTCTCCGCATCCTGCAACTCGTGACCATAACTGGCCGGATATCCTGCGCAGGTCCGCGGCCCAGGCGAGGAGTAGATTCCTAGTTTCAATCCCTTTGAGTGAACATAGTCTGCCAGCGCCTTCATGTCAGGGAACTTATGATTCGATTGCAGATTGCCATTGGCGTCTCGCACGCCTTCCCAGGTATCGTCGATGTTGACGTAGATGTAGCCCGCATCGCGCATTCCGCTCGATACCATTGCGTCAGCTATAGTTCGCACGGTCTTGTCATCGACCTTCTCAGCAAAAAGATTCCAGCTATTCCACCCCATCGGGGGCGTCTCGGCCAAGCCGTTGAACGGCACTTTGTGCAGCGATGGCGGCTCATAGTAGGGCGGGGTCGGAAACTCGTCTGCAGCTGTTGCCAACCTAGCTTCAAACGTGTCCCCCGATTGCGTTCCATGCAGCTCCCCATTCACTTGGTCGCCCACTATAAAGGGTTTCTTGTCTTCCCATCCGACAGCGAAGAGCTCGAAGTGGCCACTTGCGAGAGTGCCCTTTACGTCCATCTCGTATCCAGGCGTGATAAGCTCACCTGTGAGGTCGTTGCCGGTCTGAGTTAACTCAAGAATTTCCTTCCGTATCTCGCCGTTTTCCAGGATCTTGCCTGTCGTCACCCAACGCCCCGTCAGGCTCTGCCCATCGGCCCGGGTCGGCAGGAGCGCCAGGCAAACCAAAAGTACCCAGGCGCCTACGGCAATGGATGCGGACGTCCTGCTCTGATTCTGCATTTCGATCATTGCTTTAGTCTCCCTTTTCATCCGATCAGTTTAACCTCGCGGGATATTCCTGCCTGTCTCACCTGCACCGTTTTCTTCCACTTCGATAACTGAGATCGTTGTCTGCGTGTAGAAGCCTTGTGAAAGGGGGCCATCTTCAGCGCGGGAACGCGGGGCTGGAGTAGACCCGAAGGACGCACGGTTCTCCACCTTCATCCCGAATGCACTTTGCCTCAATTGAAACATTTGTCTTCAGGCAAGCGGAGAAGATCGTGCCATCGGTGAATTCAATGTGCATTTCTGGACCATAGGTGCCGTCTTCGTAGATGGTGACGAGGCGGACGATTTTGCCGCTGAGCTCTTTGCATGGAATCATTGCTTTTCCCAACCTTTGAGCAGATCACGACGTGTAGGCATTGTAGTGCACCCTGCTGGAACTGGACACTGGATTTAGATAAGGTTGAGGCCTCCGCCGGAGGAGGCGTCATGGAGCGAAAAGCAAGGGTACAGAGGACAGCGGAGAAGTGGCAGATTGTTCTGGAGGGCCTGAAGAGCGGCAACATCGCCGAGACCTGCCGGAAGTATGAGATTGCCCCAATCTTTACTATCGTTGGAAAGATGAAGTGGAACAGGGCGCAAAGGCTGCGCTTGGGGGGAAGAGCGCAGCCGCGCGCCCTGACGAAGAGCAGGCACGCAAGATCAGGCAGTTGGAGCGGGCGCTGGGCCGAAGCGCGCTGCAGATCGACATCCTAAAAAACGTGTTGGGCGAGTGAGCTGCGGGCAGGCCCATTCGCAAGTCAGACAATTTGTTGCCCATGGCAAGGAGGCGAAGCTGGTGGCTGAGACGCTGACCATCAGCCGCTCCAGCCTCTACTACCGGAAGCGTGCGAACTGCAGTCGCGCCGATCGCACCGACGATGAGCGGATCGTTGCAGCGCAAGCAGGACATGGACGTCAACGGCAAGCGCGTGTTGCGGGTGATGCGCGAGCGCGGCCTGCTGGTCCGGCAGGGACGTTATCGCGTCTCGCGCAGGAAGGACTGAAGCCGCGTGGAGGCGCCGCAGCCGAACCTGGTCTGGCAGTCGGACATGACCAAGGTCTGGGGCGGGCCTTCGACGGGTTGGTCGTACCTGGTCTCGATCATCGACTGTTGAACCCGCGAGATCGTGGGCTAGGATCTGAGCCTGCGCTGCCGCACCGGCGAGGCTCTTGCCGCGCTGGAACAGACCGCACTCGACCGCCCACCCCACGGCCCGCGCGGCCTTGGACTTACCCTGACCACCGACAACGGCACGCAGTTCACTTCGGCGCGCTATACCGAAACCCTCAACCGGCTCGGCATCCAGCATCGCCGCCCCGCTTACAATCGTCCGAAGGCAACAGCTACATCGAACGATTCCACCGCAGCCTGAAAGAAGCGGAGGTCTGGATCAACGAGTACCAGAGCTTCGACCATGCCAAGCAATCCATCGCCCAATGGATCGAGGAATACAACCACGACCGTCCGCACTGCGGACTCCGCGGCCGAACTCCGCACGAAGCAAGTGCGCAGTTCCAAGCCAAAACACTTACTTCAAACTCGGCCTCTAATGCCTAAATCAACAGGGGGCACTACACAACTCTTGCCCTCATAAAGTGAAATTAATCGACAGCATAAGATGAAAGTTTCAAAATCAATTTGCGCGTAAGGTGAAATCTCCACGTCGAACAAGGGTCGGCATGCCGAAATACTAAGGAACCTCTGCGCAGGTGCGTGATTTTGTAGTGACGGCGCGGCTGCAGGTGGTTCTCTGGTTTTTGAAGCAGTTTTCTGTCGCAAAGTGCTGGTTTACGGTTAGTGTTTGGCCTCTTGAG
>Ga0181518_10000871_pt1 | contig 32214 bp, 29 predicted proteins | sample PEATcosm2014_Bin_28_FD_119751 | JGI IMG/M metagenome (GOLD analysis project Ga0181518, IMG submission 119751) | Peatland microbial communities from MTU Mesocosm Facility, Houghton, MI, USA - PEATcosm2014_Bin01_60_metaG | ecosystem: Environmental > Terrestrial > Soil > Wetlands > Peat | place...
AGGCGCCAACATTCCAACCATTCCCGAGTGTGGCTTGGATACTTGGCTCAGTGGGTCCATGCTGCGCCAACTCAATTTAGAAATGGGTGAACAGCAGTTTCGCCGTTGGCTGAGTACAAACTCGACGGGCAATGCCGCACGTTACATGAAGAGGTTCGCAGGCTTCCTTCAGCCTGAAGGAGACAACCTCCTGACCACCGAGACCATATTCCAGACGTACCGCGAATCGGTCATGAAGCAATTGGCGGCCTAGCGGATTAGGCTAAAGGAGCGTACACTTATCCCCTACGTATGACCGCCCAAAACAAATTGCCCGAAGCTGCCTTAGAATTCTTCCGCAAGAAGGGCCGCAAAGGCGGAAGGCAGCGCGCAGCCAATTTAACTCCTGCGCAGCGCAGCGAACAGGCCCGGAATGCCGTTCAAGCCCGCTGGACGAAGCAGGCAGCGAAAGCAAGCAAAAAGAGAGGCATAAAATGACCGCACGTACAGCCGTTCTCTATGCGCGTGTATCCAGTCGCGAACAACAGCAAGAGGGCTACTCCATTGAGGCCCAGGTTAAACTGCTGCGTGCCACCGCGTCGAAGGAAGGATTAGAGATCGTTCGTGAATTTGTTGAGGTCGAATCCGCAAAGGTTGCCGGTCGAAAACAGTTCACCGATATGGTCACGTTCTTTAAGCGCAATCGGACGTGCCGGACCTTGCTGGTAGAAAAAACTGACAGACTGTATCGAAACCAACGGGACGCCCTCACCCTGGAAGACCTCGATATCAGAATTCACTTCGTAAAGGAAAATGAGACCCTCTCAAAAGAGGCCAAGTCGCAAGTTAAATTCATGCACGATATCCGCCTCGCAATGGCGCGGAACTATTCTGAGAATCTTCGCGAGGAAGTCAAAAAGGGCATGCAGGAGAAGGCAGAGCAGGGCACATATCCCGGGCGTGCCCCCTTTGGCTATCGAAACGACTCTGGGACACGCGCCATCGAGATTCATCCCGAGAAGAGCGCTATAGCGCAATACGTGTTCGAGCACTATGCCGCGGGACGCCATTCGCTTCTAGCATTATCCCGGGAAGTGCGGCAAACGTGGGGTGTACGTATCTCAAAAACGAACCTGCACAAGATGCTCACGAACCCGTTTTACATCGGACAGTTTGAGTGGGCAGGGCGCACGTATACGGGCACGCAACAGCCCTTAATCAGTCCCGAACTCTACGCCCAAGTGCAAGAGGTGCTACGCGGCCACAACAGACCGAAGTACAGCAAACACACCATAGCGTTTCGCGGAATTCTCACATGTGCCCATGACAACTGCACTGTGACTGCCGAGCTAAAGAAGAAAAAGTATGTGTACTACCGTTGCAGCGGCGGACGTGGCCCGTGCGAACTGCCCCGATTTCGGGAGCAGGAAATCGCTGAGAGACTGGGGCACGTATTGCGGGACGTGACAATTCCACCCGAAGTGGCAGAAAGAATCACAAAGGCGATGGAACGTGAGCACGTGCACGTAGGGGCACGTATGGCTCAAGAGCGCGCACGCCTGAATCGTGAACTCAGCGCCCTTCGTGCCCGGATGGATACTGCTTATTGCGACAAATTGGACGGCAAGATTTCAGAGGACTTCTGGCAGCGTAAGCAAGCCGATTGGGAGAGGGAAGAATTGCGGATCAACTCTTTGATCGCGGGGCTAAATGAGGACAAGAGCGATGAACAGCTCATTAGCATGGGAAGGATTTTAGAACTCGCGCAAGCTGCTTATTCTCTGTACGTTATGCAAAAACCAGCCAAACAAGCCGAATTGCTCAAGGAAGTACTTTTGAACTGCTCCATAGATGCTGTAAGTCTTTACCCTACATACAGAAAGCCCTTTGATCTGATCTTCAAAAGGGCCAAAAATGAAGAATGGTCGGGGAGAGAGGATTTGAACCTCCGACCCCCTGGTCCCGAACCAGATTCAGCCAGCTATTGAAATCTGTTGAAATTACGTGTTTTAAACTGTTTTATATTGAACGGTTTGCAGCTCCATTGTTGAATGCTGTGGTTCTGTATTGTTTCTGAGTGCTTTGACCGCTACGAATTCGACTACACCCCCGTGGGGTGAACCCCTTCATTGAAGCAGTTCTCTGTTGCTACACCGGCAGCTGGTTTCATATTGAACCCTTCACGTGATTCAGACCGGGCCTCATACAGGTTGTGACATAGGTCCGCCCCGATCGTCCTGTCAGTTAAACTCGGCGTAGGCTGCGGTGGTCAGGAACTCCTGAAATTCACCGGTAGAGAGAGAAATGAGCAGTTCGGCCGCGCGCTCGAACTTGGAATTTGCAAACCGCTCGGTGCCAAGGGTGTACTTGATTCGATTCAAGACATCCCTGAGTGCGCTTGCGAAGTTGTGACAGTCAACCCTCCTGCCGTTATTCAGGCGAGACCCGTAATAAATCCATTGCCAGAGTTGCGCCCGCGAAATCTCGGCAGTGGCGGCGTCTTCCATCAGGTTATAGATGGGTACGCAACCGTTGCCGCGAAGCCACGACTCAATGTACTGCAGTGCAACATCGATGTTGCGCACGAATCCCGCTTCGGTTAGCGGGCCGCGTGGGATCTCGACCAGATCGTGCTCCGTAATATCGGCGGTGTGCTTGAGCGGTTGTTGAATCTGGTTGGGGCCTTTCATGTGTTCGTCAAATACGGCTTTTGCGACCGGGACCAGCCCGGGATGCGCAACCCAGGTTCCATCGTGGCCGGCGCGCACTTCGCGCAGCTTGTCCTGGCGAACCCGCTCCATGGCCTCCTGGTTGGCCTGCGGGTTGTCGCGGATCGGTATCTGGGCCGCCATGCCTCCCATCGCGTGAATGCCGCGCTTGTGACATGTGTGGATCAGCAGCTTGACATAGGAACGAAGGAACGGCTGTTCCATGGTGATGCAACCTCGCTCCGGCAGGGTGTACATAGGATGGTTCCTGAACTTCTTGATGAAGCTGAAGATGTAGTCCCAACGGCCGCAGTTCAGACCCGCGGAGTGATCGCGCAATTCATATAGAATCTCGTCCATTTCGAACGCCGCGGCAATGGTTTCGATCAATACGGTGGCGCGGATAGTGCCCTTCGGAAGGCCGACATATTCCTGCGCAAACAGGAAGACGTCATTCCACAGCCGCGCCTCGCGGTAGCTCTCCATCTTCGGTAAATAGAAATAGGGAGCAGTATTGCGTTCGAGCAAGATGTTGAAGTTGTGAAAGAAGTAGAGCCCGAAATCGAAGAGCGAAGCCGAGATCGGGGAGTCGTCAATGAGGAAGTGCTTTTCCACCAGGTGCCAGCCACGGGGCCGAACAAAAAGCACCGCGGGGTCAGGCCTCAGTTCATACCGCTTGCCTTCAGGGGAAACGTATTCGATCATCCGCAGGTTGGCATCACGCAGATTCCGCTGGCCCTCGATGCAATTGCTCCAGGTGGGGGCGTTGGAGTCTTCAAAGTCGGCCATGAAGACGTTGGCCCCGGAGTTGAGCGCGTTAATCACCATCTTTCGTTCCGCTGGCCCGGTGATCTCAACCCGCCGATCGAGCAGATCCTCGGGAATCGGCGCCACTGTCCATTGCGCATCGCGAATGTGGGCTGTCTCGAAAGGAAAACGTGGCAACCTGCCTAGGTCATACTGGCGCTGGCGATCGATGCGTTCGCGCAGCAGATCGCGCCGGCGCGATTCGAATCGGCTGTCGAGACAACGCAGGAGCTCCACTGCTTCCGGCGTTAGAATCTCGCTCTCGGTGCTTGGACGCAATGCGGGGGATTGGGCTACTTCTACGGTCGCGCTCATGGGATGACTTTTCCTTTCCGATGGTCAAGTGCTGCGGTTGAGCTGGATGAGGATCCTTTTCAGTCGCCGGACACCGGGATCACGAAATCCGAATCGACCTCACTGTCCGTTTCCGTGGCCTCCTCGAACTGCTCTTCCTCAGTGGAGCCGGGAAGCGCGCGGATCGATGTCTGGCCCCCGGCGATCGTATTGGCAACATCGTCAAAATAGCCGGTGCCGACGAACTTCTGATGTTTCACCGCATCGTACCCGAGCCTCTCCGCCAATTCGAACTCGCGCTGTTGCAGTTGCGAATAGGCCAACATGCCCAATCGCATATATTCGTGGGCAAGTTCGAACGCCGAGAGATTCAACGCGTGAAATCCTGCGAGCGTAACAAACTGGAAGCGATAGCCCATCGCGCCCAGTTCCTGCTGGAACTGTGAGATCTCCCGCTGGCTCAGCTTCGCCCTCCAATGGAACGAGGGCGAGCAATTGTAGGCCAGCAGTTTTTCTGGATACTGCGCATGAATCGCTTTGGCAAATCTCTTTGCCTCCGCCAAGTTTGGCTCTGAGGTCTCGCACCATAGCATGTCGGCGTAGGACGCGTACGCAAGACCGCGAGCGATCGCAGCGTCAATTCCGCCGCGGAATGCAAAAAATCCCTCTGCAGTTCGCTCACCCGTGAGAAACGGAGCATCCCCCGGATCGCAGTCGCTGGTAATCAAGTGGGCGGAATTCGCATCGGTCCGGGCGATCAAGACGGTCGGAACATCCAGCACATCGGCCGCAAGGCGCGCTGCGATCAGTTTTTGAATGGCTTCCCGCGTGGACACCAGCACCTTGCCCCCCATGTGCCCACACTTCTTCGCAGAGGAAAGTTGATCTTCAAAATGGACAGCGGCTGCACCGGCTTCGATCATGCTCTTCATCAGCTCGAAGGCGTTCAGAACTCCCCCGAAACCGGCTTCGGCATCAGCGACAATCGGCAACATCCAGTCGATCGAATCGTGCCCGTCGGCATGGGCAATCTGGTCGGCACGCATCAGCGCGTTATTAATCGAGCGCACCACACTCGGAACGCTGTTGACGGGATACAGGCTCTGGTCCGGATACATCTGGCCACCGAGATTCGCGTCGGCCGCAACCTGCCATCCGCTCAGGTAAATGGCCTTCAGACCCGCTTTGGCCATTTCTACCGCCTGATTACCCGTGAGTGCGCCCAGAGCCGGTATGTAGTTCTCCTCATGAAGCAGACGCCACAGCTTCTCTGCCCCGGCACGAGCGAGCGAATGTTCTATCCTGACGGTTCCCCGTAAACGCTCAACGTCTCTTGCTTCATAGGTACGAGTTATCCCATTCCAGCGGTGTGGTTCCCAACCGGTTTTCCATAAAGCGATCTTGCTCATCTTGCTCTCCTTCGGTGTCGGCTGCCTGAACCGCACACACGAGATGATGTGAGTAAATAGCAGCCGCTCTTGCGGCACAAGTCCTACCGGTCCGATTCGGACGGGTGGACAAGGACGCCCAGGCAGAGGGATAATCGGTGCGGTCGTGGAGGAGACAGTTCTCTGACCACTCAACCTGTTCGAACGAAGCGGTGACGGGCAGCCCGGCATCCGACCCGCTGCACATGATTCCTCCGCCGCATTTCAATCGAATTGGATGGCCTGCAAGAGTCAGGCTGGATATGGCCATCGGATCGCAATTTTTGAAAGATCTGAGTTGCGCTCTCAACCAGCGCCGCGTATCCGAGGGCGTGGCTATGCTCGATGACGCGGAGAGGACCTGGGCCAAGCTGAATCCGAGCGATTCTCATGCTACTGAGTTACTCCTATTGATTGCGCAATGGGTTGACGTTGGATACCGCGACTTTCATCTCCTCGATTCGCTCCTGATCAGATTCCCAGTCGAATGCCGGCGCAGAATGCCGCTCGCCGACTATCTTCGCTTAAGGTTGGTGGAGGGATTCCGGGCGCTATCTGCCGAGGCCGTTGATACGGCGATCGAGACGATTGATTTCGCGTTGAGGACGGAAAGCGGGACGGCGGAGGAGCAACTGCTGGCACTTGCTCATTTCTGGAAAGGAAGAGCGCACAGAAAGAAGGGTGAATACGAGGCAGCCCTTCTGGAGATTGTGGCGGCGCGCGAGCTTGCACAGCAGTCTCGCGAAAATGCCATGTTCACTGCAGTGATTCAAATCCATGAGGCATGGATTCTCTTCCAGAAAGGCTTGAAAAAAGAGGCGCTGCGGCTGCTTGCCCATGCCGAGACAGTACTTAAGTCCACGGATCATTATCTTGCTTTGGGCAACATCGAGTCGGCAAGGGGCCGCATTGTGCGCCGTGCCGGGGATTACGCGAAGGCGCTCGAGCATTTTGATCGTGCCATCGCAATTTATTCCGCGGGAAATCCCAATCATCGAAATCTCGCCAGGGCACTGGTAAACGCCGCTTACGTAAAACGGCTTCTTGCCTTGCAACTGCGAAAAAGGATCGACGCGCGAGCCCGTAAACCAAATCATGCGCGACGAACCAGCCCGTCTGCCCCGGCGCCGGACGGGCCGCCCAGCCTGCGCGCTCGCCACCAGCAACTCTGCCAGGAGGCAATTCTGCAGTTGCGGCAAGCGCGGGAGATCTATGCGCTCTATCCCCACTCGGCTGGACTTGGGGCGGTCATCGTCAACTCCGGCTATCTCCATCTGGATGGAGGTGATATCGACCGTGCTGGCCGCGAGGCTCTGGAGGCGTATCGAATTGGACACGAGAAGAATGACCAGATCCTCATGGCGCGGGCGCGGGTTTTGCAGACGGCAACGGAAAACGCCAAGGTTGAAGAACAGCTTGGTGACGATGTGGATATGGCGCTTCACGCGAACCATGCAAAGCAATTCAGTGAAGAAGCCCTGACTTTGGCGAAACACACGCAGAATCGGCGGTTGCTCGCGGCTGCCTACATAGCGCGCGGCATGACGGCCGGAAACGAATTCTTTCAGGAGTGGGACTTGGCGAAGCGTTGTGCGAGAGAGGCGACTGACCTGATTGGAGTGGGCGAGAACGATCACCTACTGGACGACCTTGCTGCGCTGAAGTCGCACATTATGCAGGCGTCCGGCATCAATGAGACTCTGCGCGGATGGTCCGAGGGCATGGTGGGGGAAAAGACTTTCCAGCAGGTGGCCGAAGAATTTGCCGAGATCGTTATCCCGAAAGTCTGGCTGCGCGAAGGCAGGAAGATATCCAGGGTGGCTCAATGCCTCTCCATTTCTCCCAAAAAGGTGCGTCGCATCCTCCGTAACGCTGGGTTTCTCGACGCATTTGGTTCAGCGTCCAGCCGTTAGAGCGATTTCGCACTCTATCTGCCCTATCTGGCGTCGTGCCAGCTGTGATTTTCCTGTGGAAAACTAACTCAAAAGTTGTAGCTTCGACGCGCGGCGATTGTAAAACTGCTCAAATCCGGTCTGGAGAAACCTCCAGAGCGGAACAGATCACCATCGTATCGGACGATTTTCCTTGGCTAAAGTACGCCAATCAAACGCCGATTTTGGGTCGCCGGAATGGTTTCTCTTCTCTTGCAAAGAGCTGTGACAGCCAGCACAGTGACAAGGTTACGAAAGAGTGTTCAATTTTGACCACCTTGTGACCACTTGGGGGCTCAACCCCCGAGGTTTACCCCATCAGGAGGTGATTGGCATGCAGAATCCCACTGCACTTGATCCCATAAACCAGCTTCAGGCTGGCAACCGGCCCTGTCTGAATTCGTTCGACTCCAGCCACGACTTCAGTGTGGACCATTGGCTGGAGGTGAAGCGGCTCGTGGAAAGGGAAACAGAGGACACGAGCGGCTATGTGTTCGAAGATTCCCTTCTTCTTCATTCAAAATAGCAACGCGGAAGGGTCTTCACTAAAAGTGAAATCCCCCACCGCATATCAGCACTTCTCCGGTGACATAGTCCGATAGCGGACTGCAGAAGAAAAGCACGGCTCCGGCTGCTTCCTCCGGCGTGCCAACCCGTCCCAATGGGCATGCGCTCTTGAAGGAATCCAGCAGGCTGGGTTGAACGCCAAGGCGAATCTGGTGGCCGTGCATTTCCATTTTGGAACTGGCGTCGGTCAGCGGCTGAACCAACCGGGTGCCGATTAGACCGAAGCCGACCGCATTGACGTTCACGTTATACCGGCCCCATTCCTTGGCCAGCGTCTTGGTTAGGCCTATAATCCCGGCCTTTCCGGCTGAATAACCCGCCTGGCCCGCGTTACCGTCTGTGCCGGCAATTGAAGTAATGTTCACCACCTTGCGCATGACGCATTGGGAAGCGGCGATTTCCTTTTTTGCCGCTTCACGAATATAGGCTGAAGCCGCCCGGAGAATCCGGAAGGGCGTGACCAGGTGGATTTCAAGCATAGCCTGGAACTGCTCGTCCGTTGTTTTTTGGATAACGTTGTCCCAGCTATACCCGGCGTTGTTCACGATGATATCGATAGAGCCGAATTCGGCCAGCGTAACCTGCACAATCGCCTCTGGAATCGCTGAATCCGTGAGGTCTCCGGCGATGTGCCTCACCCGGCCTGGGTGCGCCAATTCGGCCTCCGATTCCACAAGCATGGCCTCATCGAGGTCGTTGATCATGAGATGGGCTCCGGCACCAAGCAGACGCTTGGCAATGGCTTTGCCGATACCGCGGCCTGCCCCGGTCACCAATGCCGTTTTTCCTTGCAGCGTAAACGGCATCTCTGTTGCGCTTCCCATCTCTGTTGCAAGATTCTCAGTTTCCATTCCATGCCTCTTCGATGTGCATGCTGCATTGCAGCATAATAACGCTGCGGTGCTCCCATGTACAGGTGTTGGGGAGAAAAATTTTCAGGACGCCCAAGGAACGGCTCCCCTTCCGGGGTTCGTCCCCACTCTTGCCCAAAGAGGAACGAAAGGACTTAGGGAATGACCAAGCGAGAAATTGTGGTTTTGAGCGCCGTGCGCACCCCCATCGGAAAATTCGGCGGGGCCCTCAAAGACATCCCTCCCAGTGAACTTGCCGCAACGGTCGTCCGGGAAGCGGTCGAGCGCTCCGGCCTGCCTGCGGAGAATATTGGCCACGTCGTTTTCGGAAACGTAATTCACACCGAGGGAAAAGATATGTACCTGTCGCGCGTGGCGGCCCTGCGTGGCGGTTTGCCCGTGGGAACGGCGGCCCTTACGCTGAATCGCATGTGCGGCAGCGGTCTTCAGGCAATTCTGACGGCTGGGGATGCGATTGTCCATGGCGATACCGATGCAGCCATCGGCGGCGGCGCCGAGTCCATGAGCAGGGCTCCCTACTGGCTGAATGCAATGCGGTGGGGGGCGCGGATGAACGATGCAACCGCGGTTGACGTCCTGGTTGCGTCCCTGACCGACCCGTTCGACAAAGTTCACATGGGCATTACCGCTGAAAACGTCGCTAAGAAATGCGGGATATCTCGAGAAGACCAGGACGAACTGGCGGTGGAGAGCCATCGCCGGGCCTTGAATGCGATCCAGACCGGCAAATTCAAGAGCCAGATCGTCCCGGTCGAACTCACTTCTCGGGAAGGAACAACATACTTCGACACCGACGAATCGCCGCGCGGCGACGCGACCCTGGAGAAGCTGGCCAAACTCAAGCCGGCTTTCGACAAGGCCGGCACCATTACCGCGGGCAACGCTTCCAGCGTCAATGACGGAGCCGCCGCAGTGGTTTTGATGGAGCTTCACGCTGCGGAAGCGCGCGGACTAAAGCCGATGGCCAAGTTGCTCGACTATGCGGTGACCGGCGTGGAGCCGGGAGTGATGGGGATCGGCCCGGTGTCGGCGGTAAGAAGGGTCTACGAGCGTACCGGGCTGACAACCGAGCAAATGGACGTAATTGAAGCCAACGAAGCCTTCGCGGCCCAAGTGCTCGCCGTTCGGCGGGAACTGGGGCTTCCGTGGGAAAAAACCAACCCCAACGGCAGCGGCATCTCCCTGGGTCATCCGCTCGGGGCAACCGGTGCGATCGTGACGGTGAAAGCGATCCACGAATTGCACCGCATCGGCGGGCAGTATGCCCTGGTCACCATGTGCATTGGCGGCGGGCAAGGGATAGCCGCCATTTTTCAATCCATGAACTGAAAAAAGGAGTATCCCATGGCAACAGCAACGTTGTCCGAAGTTATCGTCAAGTCATCCAAACCGCTAGCCGGTAAAGTCGCACTGATTACCGGAGGCTCTCGCGGTATCGGGCGCGCCATAGCAATGGAACTCGCTGACCGGGGAGCAAAGGTTGCCATCAACTGTCGTTCCGGCCTACTCCGTGCCGCAGAGGTCAGAGACGAAATCGAACAGATCGGCGGTGCAAGCGAAATCTTTCAAGGTGACATCTCAGGGAACGTGGAAGCACGAAGGGTGGTCAAGGACGTCCTTGACGTCTTTCAGAGGATTGACATCCTAGTGAACAACGCCGGAGTTACGCGCGATCGAAGCATTCGCAAAATGACGGACGACGATTGGACCGAGGTGATCGACACTAATCTGAATGGCGCTTTCTACTGCACCAGCGCCGCGATTCCCGCGATGATAGAGCAAAAATTTGGCCGCATCGTCAGCGTAGCGTCCTTTGTGGGGCAGGCCGGCAACTTCGGGCAAGCGAATTATGCGGCCAGCAAGGGCGGCCTTATTGCATTCACCAAGGTTCTGGCCCTGGAATTAGCGAAATTTAACATCACCGCAAACGTGATTGCGCCCGGATTTACGGCCACCGACATGGTCACCGGCATCCCTCCCGACCGGCTGGATCAGATCCTGGAAAAGATTCCCATGCGTCGTTTGGCCACGCCGGAAGAGATTGCAAAGGTTGCTGCGTTCCTCATTTGCGAAGGTGATTACATCACCGGTCAGCAGATCAACGTCAATGGGGGAATCTACATGTAATCGGACGTTGGCAGCTATCGGGAACGGGCAGCCAGCCACGACTCGATATGTGGCCAGGTCTGCTGGTGTGCTCTGCTCCCAGCCATAATGCCAATGTGACCGCCTGCGACGCGGAACACCTCCGTGTCTCTACTTCCGATTTTCGATACAATCGCCTCCGACTGGCAGGGCGGCGTAATGTGATCGCCTTCGGCAATCACCGTGAGCAGATTGGCCCGCAATCGTTTCAGGTCGACGCGCTCGTCACGGATCTGCAACTCACCTTTCATCAGACGATCGTTGCGGTAAAGATCCACGATGAGTTGCCGGTATGCGCCGCCCGCCATCGGAAAGATGTCCGTGACCCATGTATTCATTGCGTGCCACGCTTCCACGACGCGCGGATCATCGAGGTTGTCCCATAACTTGCAATAGTTCGTGATGTAGTTCTCAACGGGCTTGAGTGCCTTGGCCCCGTAGTCAATCATCTCGCCCGGCATATTGCCAAAGGCGGCGAGGACCTTATCGACATCGAAATACCTCTCGTCCGTCCAGCGCGCAAAGGTCAATTGCTGGCGGTCTGAGAAATCGAGGGGAGCGGTCAGCAATAACAAGTTACGCAGACCGTCGTCCGGTCGCAATGAAGCGTAGATCGTGGTTAGAATCGCGCCGATGCACCACCCCAGCATGCTGAATTCGTCAGATCCCGACAGCGCTTTCATCTTACGGATTGCCCTGGGGATGTAGTCCAGCGTGTAGTCATCGAATCTCAGATCCTTATCTTCCGGACCGGGAATTCCCCAGTCCAGGAGATAAACGTCATAGCCGCGCGAGACCATGTACTCGACAAAGCTATGGCCAGGACGAAGATCGAGAATCGTGGGACGATTCATGAGCGCAAATATGAGAAGCAAGGGTACGGGATGTCGCTCTTTGGGCGGAACGACAGGAATGTAATGATAGAGTTTTGCTTTATTGAGCGTCCATATAAGCTCTTTGGGAGTTTGTCCGATCACCGCCTTTGTGGTCATCAATCTGACAAAAGTCTGGAGCTTCTGGTCGAGAGCCGACCACTCGCTGGAAATCTCCGCGGCCTGTGTCATATAGGCCTCTTGACTTTCTTGATGCTAGCCCGGCGCGGCGATCTTGTCCCCGGAGCCGCGGGTCGTCTTACGGCAGGGGAAACCCCGCCCGGCGCGGGCTGGGTCGCAGACGAGAGTGCGATGATTCGGTCCAACTTGGCGTCGACATCATCGAGTCTCATTTCAAAATTCGTGAAGCGTTCCGCCAGGGCAGTAACCTGTTGTCGCGATGGCAGGGATAACTGTTCCAGCGCCATGATCATCGCTTTATCGAGCGCCTCACGGAATGGCGCGGAGAGAGTGAGAGATCCATTCAGCAGGGCGCCCGTTGCCTGGGCATATTCCTCGCTGTTCACAGCATTGATCATTACCTTCGACATGCCTTCAAGATAGGCGTCCCGCATTCCGCGATATGCTTCGAACGGATCAACCGGCTTACCGTTTTCCCCTTTTGCAGCCATATCTAACTCCCACCTTTCGTTCACACAAAGCATATACCTGAACGGGGCGGGGAGATCCGCCTGAGTAGGGCTCAATCACTCGCCGCCCCTAAGGCCACCATCCGGTCGGTCCGGGCTTACGGCATTGGATAATCAATGAACCATCGGTCCTTTCATGGTGTCGAGCAACTCTTTCTGAGCCTCGACTACGACGTCCATTCCGCGCTGCATCGTATCGGCTGCTGTTTCTACCGGCGTACCGGCATAGCCGAGTTGCTGCTTGGCGGTTTCGAAGACTGCCTTGGCTTGCTTGGCGGAATAATCGAGCGCTGTCTTCTGGGCTGCGACCGAATGCTCGATTGCCTCCTGAGCAATCTTCTTGGCTTCCTCCAGGGTAGCTGCCGTCTTTAGCTTGCGCTCCTTCACCAATCCGGCTAACGTATGGCTCTGTTCCACCATCAGATCAATCGCGCCTTTCTGCGTGTCTGCAAGGCGCTCAAAAGCCGTGCTCGCCAGATCGAGCATCAAGAGTCCCGGCGCGGCCAGCGCCTGTTTCTTCCAGGTGCTCACCCATTCTGCGTTCTGTTGCACTGCGAGTTCCAACCCTTTCTTTTGGAACTCGGCCAAACGCTCGATACCGCTGGTATAGAGCTGAGTTACAGATTCGATCACATCAGGCTTGTCGCCTGCGGCAGCCGTCACCGGCCCCTCAGGTCCCTTTTCCGTGGCTTTCATCTTGTCCTCCTTACCCCATCCAAATGCTGCATATAATGCTGCACTGCAGCATTTCCTCAACGATAGCGCCCGCTATGGCTGCTGTCAAGGGGTAAAATTAGGAAATCTATGGCGCAGAAGACGGTAGTGATCAAGAAATACGAGAACCGGCGCCTCTATGACACGACCAACAGCCGATACGTGAACCTCGAGGAGGTAGCCCAGCTCCTGCAGCAGGGAAACGAGGTGCAGGTGATCGACGCCGGCTCAGGCGAGGACATCACGCGGCTCATTTTGACCCAGATTATCGTCGAAGACGCCAAGGCCCCGGAGTCCAGTTTCCCGCTCGACTTGCTGCGCCAGATGGTGATCGCATCCGGCCGCGTCAGCCAGGAAGGCGCTTTGAATTACATGAAGGCAATGCTGGACCTATACCAGAACACGTACCGGGTGATGACTCCGCAATTGAATCCCTTCGAGTTCATGCAGAATCTTCGGCCCGATCGCGATAAAACAGAGAACGGAAAATCATCCGCGGCCGCGCCAGAGCCTTCCGAAGGGGGCGATAAAAGCGGCCGCCCCGCGGACACTGAAGAAGTGAAGGAATTGAAGAGGCGATTGGCAGAACTGGAAAAGCTCGTTTCAACCCTCGTTCCGAAGAAGTCCAGGAAATGAGACTTCGGGAGAATTACGCGCCGAAATTTTGTAAGCGATCGGGCCTCTAAGAACCTGTCCTTCGCCAAAATCTCGATCTGCCGTTAAATCAAACAGATGAGTAGCGGGTCCAAGTTGAATGTCTAGGTGCGAGAATGGATCATTTCTTCCGACTGTAGATGTTTTTGTAGATGATCTCGCATCCAGGACTCGGCAAGAAAGCCAATAATGACGCGCCTTCCGGCACCAAGGCACCTGGGCTGCTACCAGAGGGTCTACTCTGTCAGCTTGTAAACGATTGAAAACATTGGTCGGGGAGAGAGGATTTGAACCTCCGACCCCCTGGTCCCGAACCAGGTGCTCTACCAGGCTGAGCCACTCCCCGACACTCCGATTGCCACCTGCAGCCTCGGGATGTACAACGCGCTGCAAGTTGGAGTGCATGGCTGAAGAAGGCTTCAGGCTCGCCTACCGCCGTTTGAGGTGCGGCGTCGAACGCGAGGTGGTCTACACGGCCCCCTCCGCATTCGCAACTCCTGATTGATTCTATCGCAGTTGCGGATTTTTCGCTGGCCACGTTGACCAGGGCGGCGAATCGACCCCATTGTTGCCTCACGCATCAGACTTTCCTCCGCCTTGCGGTCCCCGCTCTCTTCTCCGCCCCTCAATGAACCACGATCACTTTCGTCGCGTAAGGCTCCAGATCGAGCTGAATCACCGCATGTCCGCCACTCCGCGTGGCATCAAGCGGCGTCACCGTGCCCGTCTGCGCATCCCACGTCTCCACGACGCGCCCCTTCGCCATCAACGTCACCGCGTGTTGGCTCGCCGTAGCGCCCTCGTTGAAGAACAGGTATACATCGGCGTCCCTCCAGCGGCGCTTCATCACGCGCAACGCCGTATCCGGAGCGTCCATTGCGACCACCGGCGCAAGTACTGCCGATTGCAACGCTGCCAGCACCTCGGCAGGATCCGTCTGCGGCGCGGGTGGCGCGGGCGGTGGCTCGGCTGGCGGAGTCGGCGTAGGCGGCAGTTGTGCGTCCACCACACTTGCCCACGAAAACTCCGTCGCTGTTGCCGCGCGCGCATCACGAATGGTGCGTGCCGCGATCCACTGCGGCGTGCCGCCCAGGAAGACCACCTTCCCTCCACCGCGAGCGAATGCCTTCAGCCGCATCTCCGCAGCAGCCGGCAGCACCAGCGGCGCGGGCAGGATCACCGTGCGATAGCGATTCTCGCTCCGCGTCTCAAACGCGCCCGGCAGCGCTTTCAACCCGCTCGCCAGCGCATTCTCGTCCACAATGTCGAAATCGATCTGGTGCTCGCTGAGCAATCGTTCCGCCGACACAAACTGCTCGTCCGATTTGTCGTTGCCCAGCCACATCGACATCGACGGCAGATACAGCGCCACCGTCGCGTCGGGCCTTCCCATCGCCATCAGGTAGCTCATGCGCCGCACGTATGCTGTCAGATCGGAGAAGCCTGGCTGGCCCATGTACGACGGCGCCGGCCGCGGACCCGCTGAAGTCGCGGGAAAATACATCATCTCCACCAGGTTCACGCCGCGCACCAACTGTTCGTTCACGATGTACCGCGCCATCTCTACGTCGGGCACTGGCCGGTACGCCGCAAAACTTTCGGTGAACGCGCGCGGCTTACCGTCGACGTGCGCTACGGAACTCGCCAGCCGCGGATAATCGGAGATCGTATCTTTCCAGATTTGGTGCCAGATGGCATCAATTCCCGGCACTTCCACCCAATGCATGTCGCGGAAAAACGAGCCTTCGCTGTGCGTCAGCTCCATCTCCATCTCTTCGTGATTCAGGTGCACCTGGTACTCCAGACGGTTGGCCGCGCACCACTCGCCCTGCGGCTCAAAGAACCCCGCGGCAAACATCTGCGAGAACACGTCGTAATAATCGCCCTTGATGCGCACCTGTTCCGGCGTCAGACGGATTGCGACGCCCGGATCGCGCCGCGACGGCGTCTCGGCAAACAGCGCCGCATACGGTTGCACGTCGTAGCCCTTGATCTCACGAAACCGCGCGAAAAACTTCGGCGTCCACGGCAGCCCGGCAATCGAGTAGTCGGGTTCGTCGCCGCGGAAGCCCATGATGGTTTTTCCAAACTGGTCGCCAACGTAGTGCTTGTATTGCTCGTGCGTAAAGGCCAGGTATTGCCGTGTCGCCGCCGGGTCCATATAGTCTTCGAGCGACTGCTCGGTATCTTTCACGCGCTTCGGATTCGTATCCGACCGCGTGGGCGACGTGCGGAATTCATGATCCACCAGTAGCACGGTCCAATTTCCCGCGGGCGCCGTCCAGTCGAGAATATTTCCGTGCAACGGCAGTGGCATCGCCGCGCCGTTCTCGTCCACCGCAGCCACGCTCACCACTGCCGCCGGTAACTCCTTGTGCAGCGTCGTTCCGCCCGCCACCGGGATCTTCTCTTCCACTTCCAGCGCCTGCATCCGCAACTCGGGTTTCTCGGTCGTGAACCTTCCCCCAGCAAATCCGCTGGGATAGCCGGCATCATCCACGATCCAAACCCGCATGTTGCGCTGTTTTGCCTCCTCCACAAACTTCCGGAAGAACGCCAAGTACTCCGGCGACAGGTACGCAAACGGCATGTCGAAACCCGCTTGCACCGTCACCGCCTGGAAGCCAAGATCGTGCAACGTGTCGAGATCGCGCTCCACCTGCGCAACGTTTACGGCGCCGTTCAATCCGTAGTACGGCTCGGGGCCGTACTCCGGCGGAGGAGTCTTCCACTGCGCAGCCACTTGCGCGGCCGTCGGACTCTGCAAATGCTGCCACGGCTGCTGGCAACTCGCTCCCGCCGCCAGCACCAGCATGGCCGCCGCAACAAAAACTACCGAAATACGATGCCTCATGACTCAGGAACTCCTCTCCGAATGAACGGCTCCCATTGTAACGCCGCATTCCTGCATTCTGCGCCGCTGTCATGCGAGAATCAAAATGGCCAAGCGCGATCGGTAAATCGCGCTCTCACGCCGCAGCGCCGCCCAAATACTCGGAGGAACATCATGAACGAACTCATTCTTGAACCGTGTCGCACCGCGGTTGTCGTAATCGATCTGCAAAAAGGCATTGTGGGATTCCCCGGGAATCCGCATTCCGCTGAAAGCGTCATCGCCAATACCGTCGCGCTGCTCGACGCCGCGCGCAGCGTGGGCGCGCAGCCGATTCTGGTGCACGTGGGCCGTTCGCCCGACGGCGGCGATGGTCTTCAAGTCGCCTGCGACGAACCCATGAGGATGGCCGGGGCGCTGCCGCCCGATTGGAGCGAGCTCATTCCCGAGCTCAACCGCCAACCCAACGATCTTGTCATTCTCAAGCGCCAGTGGGGCGCATTCTACGGCACCGATCTCGAACTGCAACTGCGCCGCCGCGGCCTCTCGACCATCATCCTTTGCGGCATCGCCACCGCGTTCGGCGTCGAGAGCACCGCCCGCGACGCCTACGAGCGCGGCTTCGAGCAGGTGTTCGCCGAAGACGCCATGACCTCCCGCACGGCAGAAAGCCACGCCAACGCCATCGCCAATATCTTTCCCCGCATGGGCCGCGTGCGCAGCGCGGCGGAGATCGTCACCGCTTTGCACGCCGGCAAAAGCTCTGCGTAATCCGTGCTGAATTTTCCGTGAGACTTAGAGAATGTACCGCGACAGATCCTGGTCCTTCACGATCGACGCTACCATTTGCTTCACATACGCGGCTTCGATCAGGAAAACCTTCTCAGGACCGGACGTCGCCATGCGTTCCTGGTAGGGCAACGGCGTGGAAGCTTCATCGCTGATGGCCTTTTGAATTGCCGCCGCGGCCTGTTCATCGGGGATGCGGCGCGCCACGTCGGGCGCGAGGAAGCTGATGTCCTCAAGCACGCGTTCCATAATGGTGTGCAGCCGGCGCGCGCCGATGTTTTCGGTCTGCTCGTTCACCTTGAAAGCGAACTCCGCCATCTCGCGCAGCGCGTCAGGCGCAAACTCCAGCCGCACGCCCTCGGTCTCGAGCAGTGCTGCATACTGCTTCGTGAGGGAGGCCTTGGGCTCCGTTAAGATGCGCAGAAAATCATCGACTGTCAGCGATTGCAGTTCCACGCGGATGGGAAAGCGCCCCTGCAGCTCGGGAATCAGATCGCTCGGCTTCGAAACATGAAACGCGCCCGCGGCAATGAAAAGAATATGATCGGTGCGCACCATGCCGTAGCGCGTATTCACGGTGGTGCCTTCGACAATCGGCAAAATGTCGCGCTGGACTCCTTCTCGAGATACATCGGGCCCGTGCCCGCTCTCGCGTCCGGCAATTTTGTCGATCTCGTCCAGGAAAATGATCCCGTTCGATTCGGTGCGCTCCACGGCCGCGCGGTTCACCGAGTCCATGTCGATGAGCCGCCCCTCCTCTTCCTGCACCAGGTAGTCGAAGGCGTCGGACACCTTCATCTTTTTCTTCTTCGTGCCGCTGCCAAAAATGTTAGGCAGCATGTCTTTCAGGTTCATCTCCATGTCTTCAAGATTCTGGTTGGAGATGATGCCGAACTGCGGCGTGGAGCGTTCGCGGGCGTCGATCTCCACGATGCGGTCGTCGAGCTTGCCCTCGCGAAACTGCTGGCGGAGCTTTTCGCGCGAACGCTGGTGGCTGTCGGATTCAGGCAGCTTGAGTTGACCCTCCTGCCCGTGCGGCGCCGCGGGCGGCGGAGGCAGCAGCACGTCGAGCAACCGCTCCTCGGCGTTCATCTCGGCGCGGTCTTCCACCTCTTCAAGGCGCTCCTCGCGCACCATGTCGATGCCGATCTCCACCAGGTCGCGAATCATCGACTCCACGTCGCGCCCCACGTAGCCCACCTCGGTGAACTTCGACGCCTCCACCTTGAGGAACGGCGAATTGGTCAGCTTGGCCAGCCTTCGCGCAATCTCGGTTTTGCCCACGCCCGTCGGTCCGATCATGATGATGTTCTTGGGCATGATGTCGTCGGCCATGTCGGGCGGCAGCTTTTGCCGGCGCTGGCGGTTGCGCAACGCAATCGCCACCGCGCGCTTGGCGGCCTTCTGGCCCACCACGTGCTTGTCGAGCTCGCCGACAATTTCGCGCGGCGTCAGCTCGTCCAGCGAGATGTCCTGTTCTTCGGCGGATGCGGGTAAATAAATTGCCATTCTCTTTTCGAGGTACTCCCGATTTCGTGAAAGTGCACGGCTCGAGTCGTGCCGAAGATAGCGCTTAATGAATGCGGGCTTTAGCCCCCGCCGAAACTTCGCAGCCCTAAAGCTAGCTCGCCAACTCCTCCACTGTAATTCGGTCGTTGGTATAGATGCAGATCTCGCCGGCGATTCTCATCGCCTTCTCGGCGATCTCGCGCGCGCTCAAGTCGGTGTTCTCCATCAACGCGCGGGCCGCGGCCGTGGCGTAGCTTCCGCCGCTGCCGATCGCGGCCAGCGGCTCGTCGGGATCGATCACGTCGCCTGACCCGGAGATCAAAAACGTCTGCGCCTTGTCGGCCACCAGCAACAGCGCCTCGAGGTTGCGCAGCATCTTGTCGGTGCGCCAGTCTTTAGCCAACTCCACGGCGGCGCGGTTCAGATTCCCCGCGTGCTGCTCCAGCTTGGTTTCAAAGCGCGCAAACAAGTTGAACGCGTCGGCCGTCGATCCCGCGAATCCCGCCAGAATCTTGTCCTGGAACAGGCGCCGTATCTTCTTGGCCGAGTGCTTCAACACGTGATCGCCGAAAGTCACCTGGCCGTCGGCGGCCATCACCACATCGCCGTTGCGCCGCACGCAGATCACGGTCGTAGAATGAAATGACAAATGCTCTTTCACGGCAGTTTTCAACCCTCAAACCCGGGAACACGGACTCTCCACAGGGAGGAATCCGGCGCCCGATGCAACCTAGAGTATAGGGCATTTACGCGGCGTTAGAGTGCTTCCTGCGTGCCGCAATCGTCCCGGCCGTTAAGACACGCCGCCGCTCCGGCCCAACCCGCATTTCGCGTGCGGTATCCTCAATCAAGGGCAGTTGGGGGCAATGTCCTATCCGTAAATGACCTTTCCGAACAACAACGACTGGCAGATCGTGGCCGGCGTAACCGCAGTCGCCGCGGTTGCGGGCGTGGCCGTTTGGCTGGTGATGCGCCGTCGCCCCAGCGCCGAGGAGATCGAGCATGCGCGCCGTCAGTTCCTGGTCCAGTCGGGGCGTCTCGTCGATGGCATGCTGCTCGACGTCTACGAAGTGGACGGCGCAGAGGGCCGGCCTCTGACCTTCCTCCTCTTCAGCTACCGCATTGGCGGCGTGGACTACGAGTGCTCGCAGGAGATTACCGCCATGCTAGGCGTGGTCGAGACAAGCAAAGTGCGTGCCGGATTTCCCTGCACCGTGCGCTACCAGCCCGGCAACCCGTACAACAGCATTGTGGTCGCCGAGGGTTGGACCGGTCTGCGCGCGGGCCTTCCGCAATTCCCCTCCATCGACGACCCCGATCCTATCGACCGCAGCCATCTCGAACCTGGCGCCCACTAACCCCCCAATCCCTCGCAATTCACTCTTTTGCTCCTCTCACTTCTTTCACTTTTTTTCACTCCTTCACTCACGCCGCTCCCCGCTTTCCCACCATACCCAACCCCAGTTACACTATCCCTATGCATTGGCACCCGGCGCCGGCTCACAAAGGTGCAAAGCGCACAACCCTGGTCCTGCGCATTTCGCTGGCCGCCACCCTGGCCTACGTCGTAGTCACCTTCGTCGCCGGATTGCGCGCCCACTCACTGGCGCTGCTCTCGGAATCCGGCCACAACGTCTCTGACTTTCTCGCTCTCCTGCTCAGTTCTACCGCTGTCTATTTTCAATCGCGCCCCGCGGACCACGCTCGCACTTTCGGCTACCAGCGCGCCGGCGTCCTGGCTGCCTTCATCAACGCCGCCACGCTAATCGCCATTTCGCTCTGCATCGCCGTTGAAGCCGTGCACCGCCTAAGCGCGCCTGTCGCCGTTGAGCCGCGCCTCATGATGATTGTGGCCGCTGCAGGTGTGGCCATGAACGGCATCATCGCCGCGCTTTTGTGGGGTGTGGCCCGCGACGTTAACCTGCGCAGCGCTTTCCTACACATGGCTGGCGACACGCTTTCCACGGCCGCCGTCATCGCCGGCGGCTTCGGCATTCTCCTCACCGGTCAAAGCTGGATCGATCCTGTCCTCTCGCTGCTTATCGCCGCGCTCATCTTCTGGTCGAGCATTGGCATCGTCCGCGAAACCCTGAATATTCTGCTCGAAGGCGCGCCGCGCGGCTGCTCGCCGGCCCAGATCCGCTCCGGTATGGAAGCCGTCGAGGGCGTCGTCAACGTTCACGACCTGCACGTCTGGAGTCTCGGCTCGCATTCGCGCGCCCTCGCGTGCCACGTTACCATCGCCGACATTCCGCCGTCTGAAAGCGCGTGCATTCTCGTCAAGCTCAACGGCCTGCTTCGCGAGCAGTTTCAGATCAGCCACACCACCATTCAATTCGAGCACATTGGCTGCGAGCACCTTGAGGGTTGCGTCGCGCCTCCCGAGACCATTTCCGCTGGCCACGCGCACCCTCACAGCCACGCGCATTAGCCTATTTTCTGAGGAGGCTCTTTCTTTGATCCGTCTCCATCTCGCCCCAGCCGCTCTGTGCTTCGCGCTGTTTGCCCACGCACCCGCCGCGGCGTGGCCGCAGGCGTCTCAAAATCAGGCTGCAACGCCAGCCCAGACCGTAACCGCTGCGCAACTTGAGGCTCTCACCGGCGCATACGCGAATCGCAACGAGCCGGATACGCCGTTGAGTTTTTACGTCGAGGATGGCAAGCTCGTCTACGAAAACGAGCGCCGCCTCCCTGTCGCGCTCGAGCCAATTTCCCCCACGGAATTCGCAATCCCAAATACCAAGGCGAGTCTCCGCTTTGAGCTCGATTCTTCCGGCCGCGGCTCCAGCGTGGTTCTTTCCCAGGGGTCCGATCATTCCGTCTCCTACCGCACCGGCCCACCGGTGCGTCACGTCTTCCACGATTACGTGCGCACTGAAGCCATGATTCCCATGCGCGACGGCGTCAGTCTCTTCGCGGTCATCCTTAAACCCACAGACATTGCCACGCCGCTGCCCATTCTCATCGAACGCACGCCCTACGGCGTTGAGGATGAGGACCGCAGGTCGTTTTTTGCGCGCCGTCCCGAGCTCGCCCGCGATGGCTACATCTACGTGGCCGAAGACATTCGCGGCCGCTACAAGAGCCAGGGCAAATTCATCATGATGCGCCCGCTCGCCGATCACCACAATGCCGCGGCCATCGATGAAAGCACTGACACCTGGGACACTGTCGCCTGGCTCCTCAAAAACGTACCCGGCAACAATGGCCGCGTTGGCGTTGTCGGCACCAGCTACGACGGCTTCCTCGCGATGATGGCGGGCATCGATCCTCACCCGGCCGTCAAAGCCATCTCGCCGCAAGCGCCCATGATCGACGTGTGGATGGGCGACGATTTCTTTCACAACGGCGCCTTCCGCCAAAGTTACGGCTACGACTACGTCCTCTCCATGGAATCGAGCAAGCAGTTCACCAATGACAATTACGGCAAAGACGTGAGCGGCCAACCCGTCGACGGCTTTGACTATTTCCTTGAGCGCGGCAACTTTGCCCGCGACGTCAAAGAGTCCGGCTCGGACCTGCTGCCCACCTGGAAGCTCTTTCTCGATCATCCCGCATACGATGCGGTCTGGTCCTGGCGCGGCGTCGAGCACCACCTCAATACCGTCGCCGTGCCCACCCTCAGCGTGGGCGGCTACTACGACCAGGAAGATATGTACGGGCCGCAAGAAGAGTACGCAAAACTCGAACCGTACGACACGAAGCACGAGAACTTCCTCGTGCTGGGTCCGTGGCGGCACGGTTACTGGGGCTCATCGCAGCGCCATCTCGGTAATCTCGATTACGGAGAGTCCATCGGCACCGAGTTCCGCACCCGTATCGAGGCCCGCTTCTTCGCGCACTACCTCAAGGATGAGCCCGGCTTCACTCTCGAAGACACCGCCAGCTTCCAGACGGGATCGAACACCTGGCAGTATTACTCGCATTTCCCGCCTAGAGAATCGCGCCCCACAAGCCTCTATCTCGCGGGCGCTGGTCTGCTCAGTTGGAGTTCCTCAACAACAACGGCAACCGCATCCTACGTGAGCGACCCGGCCAATCCCGTGCCCTATCGTCACCGTCCCATCCAGCCCACGTATTCTGAAGGCTCGCAGTGGTACAACTGGCTCACGGAAGACCAGCGCTTCGTTACCGGCCGCAGCGACGTCGCCGTTTTCAAACTGCCCGCGCTCACGCAGAATCTTACCGTCACTGGAGAAGTTGTCGCGGACATCTTCGCTGCCACTACCGGCAGCGACAACGACCTCGTGGTCAAGCTCATCGACCAATATCCCGATGACGATCCCGATCCGACAATGCGCGGTTATCAGCTCATGACCAACGCCGAAATCTTTCGCGGCCGCTATCTCTCAAGCAACGACCACCCCACCGCGCTCGCGCCGGGCTCCATCCACGAGTACAAGTTCGGCCTTCACGATGTGGATCACATCTTCAAGGCGGGCCACACCGTCATGGTCGAAATTCAAAGCACCTGGTTCCCGCTTTACGATCGCAATCCGCAAACTTTCGTGCCCAACATCATGAAGGCCAAACCCTCCGCTTACAAACCTGCGACTATCACCATCTACTCCGGCCCCGGGCACGACTCCGCACTCGAACTGCCTGTCATGAAGCCCTAGTCAGACAAACATCGCCGTACCCAACCCCGGAGACCTATAATTTCGGCAGGCACTGTACCGGCCCCTACTTCCCGGCAAAGCGAGAAAAACCTTGGCACGTGAGCTTTATACGGCGCGTCTTCTGCGCAAAGAGTGCATCTCTGAAGTTGCGCAGTGCTATCACTTCCTGTTCTCTGTCGAGTCGCTTGAGTCCTTCCCTTACCTGCCCGGCCAGTTCGTCTCCGCAGTCGCCCCAGACGAGAACGGCAAGCAGCAGACCCGCGCCTACTCCATCGCTTCCGCGCCTAGCGGCAACCAGTTCGAGCTGTGCGTCAACCGCGTGGAGAATGGTTTCTTCTCCAATCACCTCGCAGACCTGCCCGATCTACCCGTGGGTTCGGCCATTCAGATCCACGGCCCGCACGGCCACTTCGTGCTGCAAGAGCCCATCACCGATTCCATCTTCGTCGCCACCGGCACCGGCGTCGCACCCATGCGCGCCTACGCGCAGTGGCTCTTTCCCGCCGATGGCCCTGATCGCAGCAACGGCAAGCAGATCTGGCTGGTCTACGGCACGCGCTACGAAACCGACATGTATTACCATGACGAATTCGTGGCGCTCGCCCAGCGCGTGCCCAACTTCCACTACCTGCCCACGCTCAGCCGCGCGCAGCCCGAGTGGACCGGCCTCCGCGGTTACGTGCAGGAGCACGTCGCCAAAATTGTCGAGGAACGCGCCGCGCTCCTGGGCCAGCCTTTGCCCGTCCCGCCCGTCGATCCCGCAACCCCGCCCGCGGAATTGCGCTTCGACATCTACACCTACATCTGCGGTCTCAATTTCATGGTGTCGAGTGTGCGCGACCGGCTGGCCGCCTTTGGCTGGCACAAAAAGCAGATCGTCTTTGAGCGCTACGACTGAACCGCTCTACAGATTGAACAACTCGCGCAACCGCTTGGTCTGTGCGCGGCTCACCGGGATCTCCGTCTGCTGTTTATCGTTCATGCGTAGTTGGTAGCTCGACTTGAACCACGGCATCACTTCACGAATCTGGTCGATATTCACCACAAATCCGCGATGCGCTCTCCAGAAGCGCGCCGGGTCCAGCAGCTCCATCAATTCTTCCAGCGTGCGGCACTTCGACTGCCCCTCGAACGCACGCGTCACCACCCGAATCACGCCCTCGTCAATCGCCGCAAAGCAGATCTCTGCCTGGTCCACCAGCAATAATCGGCTTTGCGCCTGCACAATCAGCTTGGCCGGCGCCCGTCCCGGCTCGGCCGCCGGCGGCCGGTTCAGCAACCGAAGCAGCCGCTCGATCTGTGTCTCGGCCTGTAACTCCGCATCCGGCGCGGCAGCACCAGAAGACCCGCCCGTAGCCAGCCGCGCCCTCACCCGCTCCACCGCTTCAAGAACCCGCGCGCGGTCGAACGGCTTCAGCAGGTAATCCACGGCATTCACGTCGAACGCGCGCACCGCGTACTGGTCGTACGCTGTCGCAAACACAAAATGCGGCAACGTCGACAGGGGCTTGCCCGCGCTCGTGGGGCTTGTGGCGCCGCGCTTTTCCGGCTCGCGTTTTTCCGAATCTCGTTTGTCCGAATCTCTTTTCTCTGGCGCAGCCGTGCCCACGCGATTCCGGTCCATCAGCCGCTGGATCACCGCGAATCCATCCTGGCCCGGCATCTGCACATCCAGAAACACCAGGTCCGGATGGTGCTCCTCGATCAGGTCCACGGCCTCAATGCCGTTCGCTCCCTGCGCCACCACATCCACCCCGCCCACCGAGTCGAGCAGATACTTCAGCTCCTCGCGGGCCAGTTGTTCGTCGTCAATAATCAGTGCGGAAATAGACATGGCGACCGAAGATTCGATTGTAGGTAGCCGAGCCGGCAGGGTCAATGCGGTGAAACAGCGGAGCTAGCGGGGTTGGCGGAGCTAGAGCTACTCGCTCATCACGTGCAGCCGCGCCGGCGTGTGATCCTGCGCCAGCTCGTGGCCGCAACGCGTGCAGAACTGATCGCTGGCGCGCACCGTGCTGAAGCAGTTGCCGCAGCTGGCGGCAAGCTGGTAGTTGCATTGCGGGCAGAAGTGGAAATCGCCCTGCACATGCGTGCTGCATGCGGGACAGCGAAACACCTGCGGCGGCCGCAGCAGGAAGTAGAGCACGGCGCCGATGCCCGCCGGCATCACGAAGCAGATGAACATCCAGAAGCGTGTGCTCATCGCGCGCCGCGGCGCGTCCTTGCTGATGTAACCCACCATCAGGAAGTAGAGCGAGGCCACCACGCCCCACGAGAGATTGAAGTAGATGCGCAGGCCAAGCGGCGGCGCCGCATGGTGGTGCTGGCTGGGCGCAATAATCCAGAAATAGTACTCGACCAGAACGAACGCCAGGCCGGCCGCAATAATCGACCACACCGGAATCATCCGTTCGTCTTCGTTCACGCTGATGGCTTGCGGATCGGGCATGGATCTTCCCCCGCCACGGAGGGCCTTTCCTGAAATCTTTTAAAACCGATGAATCTGTCTTTGAATGGACGGGAGAGGCAAGACAGAAGTTCCCAACCTTCGGGATTTTGCCTGTTTTTTGGGGATTTCGTACTTGCTTACGAACTGTTTGTGCAGGAACCCCACGCCAAGGCGGCCTGACACCCGAACCCTGACACCTGAACCTCGAATTTATTGCTTGATGCGCGCCCATCCGGCCACAATCACCGCCGCCAGAATGACAGGGCACAGGATGCAGATCCAAAGGCCGGTTTGCGTGAAGATATCGGCCATGTGCTCTCCGCCCAGGAGGCCATCCGTCACGTGCCACACAAACGGCCCCAGCGCCAGCAGAACCATCAGCAGAGCTGCCAAGGCCAACGCGCGGCTACGCTTCCGGCCGGCCTGCTGATCCCGCATCACTCCCAGCGAAGTCGACACCACGCGGCGGGTCGTCTGGGCCACGGCGCGTTCGCGGGCTGCCTGTTTCCCGGCCAGTGCTGACAGCAGGCCGCGATGGGCGTCTTCCGCGTCGGCCCCCAGGTTCGCTGCCGCCCCGGCCGCCGGATTCGCTGCCGCCTTGCCGGCCCACTCCGCCGTCTTCACATCGCCTCCCCTAAGCGCGAGTAGACGCGTGCCTCAAAGCGCTCCGCGGCGTAGCCAAGCCGCGGCTTGATCATCGCCAGCCCACGGTACAGTCTTGATTTCACAGTAGAAAGCGGCGCTCTGGTTACCTTGGCAATCTCTTCCAACGAGAGCTCCTCGTGGAAACGCAACACCAGCACCTCGCGGTGCAGCGTATCCAGCTCCAGCAGCGCGGCCGCAATCTTTTCGCGGTCTTCGAGGTTTGAAACATGTTCGAATGGCGTGGGGTCGTCGGCCGCCACTTCAAATGTCATCGCCCGGTCGTCGTCGCCCACGCCGTCGATCAGCTCATCCAGGCTGTTCATGGTGCGCTTGCGCCGCTGGTCGATCACCAGGTTGCGCGCTATGGTAAACAGCCAAGTCTCAAACCGCGCCTTGCCGTTAAACTGGGCGCCCCTCACCAGCACCCGCATCCAGACCTCCTGAAACAGGTCTTCGGCGGTATCCCGGTTTCCCGTAAGGAAGAGCAGGTAACGCAGCAGCCGGTGCTGGTACTTGACGATCAGCTCGTCCAAAAGCCCTGCTTTGCGCCGTTTCAGCCCTTCGGCGACTGCGAGGCTTTCCCGCCGAGCCTGCTCGTCGGCAGCTACGGACGCTTTGGCAAAGAATGGCCGTACTGAAGCGATGGTCATCTCTCTCCATTAGACGACATAAACGGCTTCCAGGACCAGAGGTCGACCAAAAAGTCGACCAAACCCCTAAAGTCCTCGCCCCGAAGCCTCCCGATCGTCCCCCCACTTTCTCCCAACCCCATCCCCGCCCCAAAAGTTGTCCACAGGCGCGAAAACAGCTCTTGGCCTTTAACCTCCAGCTTTTCTCTGTTGGCTATTGGCTACTCCCTGTTCCCTGTTTTTTCAACGCTTCCTCAATCGCCTTAGCAGCCCGGCGCTCCCGTCCCTCGGCCGTCTCATAATAAAAGATGCCCAGCAGGTGATTCCTTCGTTGCGCCGGCGTCAGCGCAAACCACGCCTCCCGCGCCCGCGGCTGCCGCTGAAAGGCCGCCTTCAGCATCGGCGGAGGCTCCTGTTCCCCCTCCATTGCCTGCATCAGCCGCTCCGCCATTTTCTCCGCACGCTTCTGCCGGCTCGTGGGGCTCTTCGGCTCGTCGGCCCACTTGCCAATCTCACGCCGCATCGAGTCGCTCAAGCCATCGAACCACTTCCGCAACCCGCGATCGCTGTTCAGCTCCCGTTTCAGTTCCTCAGGCAGCAAAATCTCGCGTTCCTCCAGATCCGGCTCTAACCAGATCCGCGCCTTCTCGCCCGCTCGCACGCCCGCGCCCGCCTGCATCTTCTTGTTGACCAGCAATAAATGCTCGCCGCCCCCGGGGCGCGGAAACAGCGTCGTCCGGAACGCGAATCCCTCGATTTCGCCGCGCACCCGCCGGCCCTTGCGCAGTGACCACGCCTTCGCCAAGTCGAAGGGGATCCGCGCGACCGTCCAGTTCAGATCGGTGCCGTCCGGCTCCAGCACCGCCGTGAACGATTTCCGCACCACGCGCGCTTTCTTCTCAGCCATCGTCCGCTACTCCTTTCGTCCCTATGTCGCGAGTCTCCGCTTTCTCGGTCCCTTGTCCCCTTGGTCCCTCGGTCCCTGCCTTATCGATCTCCATACGGCACATCCCTGGGATCCGTTGTCGTTGAATCCGTAAACTTCACCTGGCTGCCGTCCGCCGTCTGAATCTTGTTCTCCTCCATCCGCCAATTCTTCGCATTCGCAACGGTTCCCGCCGTGGCCGCTTCAATGTCGAGATGGTCGATGCGGAAATCCTCGAGCGGCGCCGCTGCATACGCGCTCACGTTGAACGCCTGCCGCGCCCCCGTCGCCTTCACGTACGAGATGTGCACATTGCGAAAATGCGGCAGTCCCTGCGCCTCGGGCACCGGCGTCGCCAGCACCTTGTAGTAATTCGGCACGTCCGTCATCCCCGCTGGAATCACCGCGTAGCTGAAGCTTGGATTCCAGTTCATCGTAATGTGAATGGGAATAGCCACCCCCTCTAGCGTCAAATCGTGAATCCGGATGTTCTCTGCCAATCCGCCCCGCGTGTGGGCACTCTTGAACAGCACGCCCGAAGGCACGTCCTTCAACGCTGTAATGTCGTACGCCTCAATGTCGCGAAATCCGCCGGACGTCTCGCTGCCAATCGTCACCGCCGCCGCGCCGCTGCGAATGATTGAGTCCCGCAGAATCACATGCTCCGTCGGCCGGTTCACGCGCAATCCATCCGCGTCGCGTCCCGCCTTCAGACAAAGCGCGTCGTCGTTCACGTCGATGTCCGCATGCTCCACCAGCACCTTTTGCGATGAATCAATGTCGATTCCATCCGTCGACGGCCCTCGCCCGCCTTCGTTGTTGCGGATGGTCACACCATTCACGTGCACATCGTGCGAGTAAAGAATCTGCACCGTCCAGAATCCCGACCGCTTCAGCAGAATCCCGCCGCCCAGGTCGACTCCGGATGAATTCTGAATCAGAATCAGCCGCGGCCGCCGCGCATCGTAATCTGACGCCCACCGCAGCCCCTTCGGCTCGTACGTCGCGCGCAAATCCCAATACGACTTCCACCACACCGGCCCGTCGCCGTCAATCGTTCCCTCGCCCGTGATCTTCACATCGTGCTGGTCGCGCACATTCACCAGCGCCGCCGGCCACGTCATCTCGATTCCCGCAATGCGCGTCGGCAACATCGGATAGTCTCTCAGCTGCTCCGATCCCAACAGTGTCACGCCCTCCGCCACTTCGAGCGTCACTCCCGACTTCAAGAACAACGAGCCCGTCAGATATGTTCCCGGCTTCAACGTCACCGTTCCCTTCACCGCCGCAGCCGCGTCGATCGCCTTCTGGATCGCAACCGTGTTCAGCGTCGTACCGTCGCCCTTGGCGCCGTATTCGTTGGCCACAAGAATCCTGGGCGCAGCGCCGGCTCGCATCGCGAGCCCTGCCAGTAAAATCATTGCCATCATCCGCAAAGCCTTCATCACGAAAAATCTCTCTCTCCCGGGCAAGCATCCTGTCCCTGAATTTTCTCACGATACAAATTGCGGTCATTGTGAGCGACCACATTAGCCGCCCTCGGGTGCGAGAAGTGCAATCGAATCGGGCATTTCCGTTCTGGTTTCGACCTCATCAAAAGCCATCATACCCGGGCCAGGCCTCGCGCCACAGGCTTAGGCATCTAAGTTTGTAGAGGTGACTTATGGACCGTGCAATGAATCAATCCCAAGGGATGACAACCGCTGAGAAAGTTGCAGGGATCGTGATCGCCGCGATTCTAGTGGCAGTTAGCGCCGTTCATTTTCTTCATTAAGGCGCGAGGCCGACGCGACGATCGTAGTGAGGCGGCTCATCGCCTAGCCGCCTCCGCGCGTCTCCTAAAGGGAGACCGCATCGCGCGCCACATCCAGCGCACCAGCATGAGCGCGATCACCAACAGCACCACGGCGATTCCCGCGGCCACGTACGGCTTCCATGTTGAAAGCCACGCCAGAAACACTGCCAGCGCATCCCCGCTCAGACTGAGCGCAATATTCGAGAATGGCTCGGGAGATGGCGTCACCGCGACGCGCACCGCCGTCTTGCCGCCATGCGCAATCAACGCAATCGCGGCTCCGGCGAGTGTCGCCACCAGTTGCTGGCCCGGCGAGAGATTCGCCGCCGCCTGAAATGCCATCAGCGCCGCCACTGGCACGCGGATAAATGTGTGCAGCGCATTCCAGATCACGTCGAACCCGGGAATCTTGTCGGCAAAAAAATCCACCGCGAGGAGTACTAGCGCCGCCGCAATCACTTTCCAGTCCGTCAGCAGGTGCAGAGACGGCGGCAGCACCAGCCATCGCGTATGTCCCATTAGGCCCAGGGTCGCCACCGTGGCATATACGTTCAAGCCCGCGGCAAAGCTGACCGCAATCATCAAGGCGAAGAGTTGATCCGGCGGCAAAGGCATAGCGCACAGTATAGAGCCATCCAACCGCTTCAATAAGTTGGAAGCCAGGAGCCAGCAGCTGCTTTACCGCTCCCCGGTTCGCTCCCTACGCCCATGCTCCCAATTCCGAAAAATCAGATTCCCGTATCCCAACGCTCCGCGCGGCTCTTCTCGAGCTTCCCTTTTTCGAAAGACGCCAGAACCGTTCGCCTGCGCAGAGCATCGAATCCCACAGGAGGCAACCTCATGGCGAATCCCAGGCGAAAAATGCGCGACGAGACCGGCCCCGACTCCGCTGGGCAGTCCGGCGATTTGCAGCAGATCCGCGACTCCGCCCTCGCGGACTCTGAAAGCGTTGAGGAACTGGTCGAAGAGGGCAACGCCTATGAAGCTGGAATCCTCTCTGGCGTGGAAAACGCCCCCGACGCCGATGTCGCCGAGGTCCGCACCCGCGAGGTGCCCGAGGACGACGTCCCCGAAGAATACCTCGACAACGAGCCCTAACCCCGACCGCCTCACGCTAGAAGCTGCCCCACGTCCCTGCCTCCTGGGCAGTGGGCTTTTTGCACTGGTAATTATACCCTCACGGTAGGTATATAATGGATTCGGTCATCGAGATCAAAAGACATTGGGTGACCCGCTGTACCGACAAAGGTTCGGTGTACAGTGTTTGGGAGAGAAACATGCCCAGAATCCCTGATCGCTTTGCTGACTGCGCGATATATATGTACTCGTCTGAGCGCGCTGCGAAGGATGGACAGAACGCTGGCGGTTCCGGCTTTCTCATTCATGTACCGTCAACGATAGACCCACGAATGGGGCACACGTATGCGGTCACAAACAAACATCTGATAGATGGAAGCGATGACGGTAGATTTTGGACAATTCGACTCACCAGAAAGGGAGGTGGCATTGACACCGTTGTAACCAAACTGGATGAGTGGTTTCCCCACGAGGACGGAGACGACGTGGCGGTATATCCGATTGGTTTAAATGACGGCCTCAAGTGGTGGTCAGTCGGAACTAATACGTTCCTTGATCGAGAGAGTATCGACGTGTACAAGATCGGGTATGGGGACGATGTTTTTCTGATGGGGCGTCTGATTACACAGTCCGGGGTTGAGAAAAATACTCCTGTGATGCGCTCCGGCCTCATCTCTCTAATGGCAGATAAGCAGGAGCTAATTCGATATCGTGGCCGGGATAACGAAGCGTTCTTGGTGGAATGTCGGTCTATTAGTGGTTTTAGCGGGTCGCCTGTTTTTGTGATGAGTGACCGTGGTTACCATGGAGAAGATGCCATAAAAGTATCAGAGCTACGAAATCGGAAGGCTGGCTACAAACAGCCGGACAGGAGCACGGGGATGGTTCTTACCCCTGTAGCTTTCAATATGACAGTTGGGCCATTTCTCTTGGGTATCGATTTCGGGCATCTTCCCCATTGGGATGATGTCTATAACGGTAAAAGAAAGACGGAGTACCGTGCGCAATCGAACACCGGAATCGCGGGAGTTGTGCCGAGCTGGAAGATTATGGACGTACTGAACACACCAAAGTTTGTAGAGGAACGCGAAAGCGAGGAATCTAATTTGAAGAAGACGCTAGAAGATAAGCCAGACTCCTTTGTTCCGGATTCTGCATCGCTCAATGAACCCACAGAGTTTACCCAGCAAGACTTTGAACAAGCTCTTCGGAAGGCGTCTCGTCGGGTTGAACCTTCTCAATCTGATGCAGGAAAGAAGTGAACATCGGCTCAGTGTCGAAACGCCGATTATAGCGGAAACTGTATTCGTTAAGGTACGTCTGC
>Ga0181518_10000878_pt1 | contig 31994 bp, 29 predicted proteins | sample PEATcosm2014_Bin_28_FD_119751 | JGI IMG/M metagenome (GOLD analysis project Ga0181518, IMG submission 119751) | Peatland microbial communities from MTU Mesocosm Facility, Houghton, MI, USA - PEATcosm2014_Bin01_60_metaG | ecosystem: Environmental > Terrestrial > Soil > Wetlands > Peat | place...
ACGGCGCTGATCTGACCGACGCGAACCTCAACAAGACCGACTTGAAGACGGCGTCGCTGGTCGGGGCCAAGGCCGAGAACGCGATGTTCTACGGATCGGATTTGAGCGCCGCGGACCTGTCCGAGGCCGACCTCGCAAACGCCAAAATGCAAACAGCGTATCTGGTGCACGCCAAGCTCGACCACGCCAGGATTGCCGAAGCCATGCTCAACGCAACCCGGCTCGATGATGCATCTTTACGGGAAGCCGACCTGAGCAAGACCAATCTGGTCGAGGCTTCGCTGCGCCGCGCCAACCTCGAAGGCGCCAATCTCGACAATGCCGGCTTGGTGAACGCGGTACTGCGCGACGCGAACCTTAAGGGCGCGAAGTTGACCAAAGCGGACCTTTACGGCGCCGATCTTTCAGGCGCCGATCTGACCGGAGCCGATCTATCCGGCGCACGCCTGACCGGCGCAATTCTCACCGGAGCGATCCTGACTGGCGTCAAGCTCAACGGCACCATCATGCCGGACGGCACCGTACATCCCTGACCGAATGTGCAGATCAAGGCTTTCGATAGTTCGGATCGAAAAGCTCGAACCGCGTCCAGCTTTCGAACTCGCCTTGGGTATATTCATGGGTGTCCGGATCGACGTCATGTTGGCCGGGTTTGCGCAGAAAATGCGTCTCCACGGCGAGGGCCCGCTCCGGCATCGTCTTGTCGCAGCGCTGCTTGATGAACACGCCGCCGACCGCGGACTCGCCCTCAGCCGGCGGCAAATCCGTGCAATTCCATCCATCGGTGCCATAGCGGTTGATCACGGCCACGCCCAGCAGGTGTGCCATACGGCGCTCGGCCGGCGTTGCGCGCGGATCGCTCACCATACGGATACCGCGCAATATCCCGCCATCGTCAAACAAAGCCGAGAGAACGACGGGATGACCGGCGACCCGCGTGCCAGTCCGCTGCGCCGCGTAGGCCGGCTCGCCGAGCGCCTTGGCGACGTATTCGTCCTCGTCGTCGAAGCGGGCGGCGACTTCACGCAAGCCGCTTGCCTCCGGCCGGCATTTCTTGAAGTCCGACCAGGCGTCGATCTCCTGACGCGGCGGCCCGCCATCGCTGCCGCAGGCGAGTTGGCCCCATCCGTCCAATGTCATTGCCTGGGCGTGGAGCCCAAGTTTTAGGCCATGGATTTCGCCCACATCGGACTGCGTTTGTGCGTAGACGCCACTTCCGCCCGCGATGGCGAGCGCTGCAACAACGCGGATAATCGCAGCCTTGCCCGCCGGGCTCATGAGGCTCATTGCTTCATTGGCTCGCATTCGCGGGTATCTGCTCCCCAGAACTCGACGCATTCCTCGTAGGTCGACGGACCACGCCCGACAACCTTCGCGAACACATATTTCACCACCGCATCGATCTCGTCGGAATTGAGAAACGCATTGGGCTCCGGCGGCACATCGTTGCCGAGATCGGTCCGCGTGACGCCGTAGCAGCGCTTGTCGGTATAGGCGAACTGGTCGTGAAACGGCATGCCGGTACCGGGACGGCCGCATTTGACGGTCTCGGCGACCTGCGCGGGGGTCAGCTTTGTCTGGCGCAGCGACAATGCGTTGCCGCCGTAGCCTTGGTCGCCGGAGGCGTCCCACTTGTGGCAGAACTGGCAGGTGGCCTTGGTCTTGAAGATATCCTTGCCGTGCTCGATCGTACGAGTTTCTTCGGCGCTTTGCGCATGAACGGGGCCGATCGTGATCGCGCAAAGCGCCGCGACCAGTGCCAATACGGCCGGATATTTGCGGGCGAACCGAACGTGCATACGATGAGGCGGCTGGACTGTCGTGTTTGGCAACGGGTGCCGGCACGACGGTGAGTCGTGCCGGCAGCGGTCATTATTGCGCTCGGTCAGAGGCCGAACACGAACAGCATGGACGTCGTCGAGGAGTATTTCAGCGACGGATCGTTTTGCATGACGAACGGGGACTGCCGCGAGCCAGCCAGGACTGCGATGTACTGCTTGCCGTTCACCGAATAGCTGACGGCCGGTGCATTGATGCCGGTGCCGACGCTAAAACTCCAAGCCTGTTGCAGGGTTTTGGCGTCATATGCGGTGAAGGTTCCGTCGGCCTGGCCGAGGAAGACGAGATTGCCGGCGGTGGCGAGCGCACCGGCATAGTTCGGGAAGTCGAGCCGCACGGCGGCCTTGATATCTCCCGTGGTCGGATCGATTGCCTTAAGGCTGCCGTAGAGGCGTCCGGTCATCTTGAACGAGCCGCCGCTGAAGCGCTCACGCGGCTTCACCGTTCCGCCTTGATCGGCAAAATCCTTTTGCGCGACCGTCTCGAGGCCATCGCAGCCTTCGACCGACGGGATGTAGAGCGTGTTGAGCGTCGGATTATAGGCCGTCGGCTCCCAGTTCTTGGCGCCGAAATGGGATGGACAGATGTTGGCCAGCGGCTCACCGCGCATGCCGTGGGTTCCGGGCGTATAGACCTGGACGCCGGCCTTGGGATCGTAATTGGCCGGTAGGCCGGTCTCCGGATCGAGTCCCGTCGTCCAGTTGAGCTTGTCGACATATTGCTTGCCGCCCACGAACGCCCCATTGGTGCGGTCAAGGGCATAGAAAAATCCGTTGCGCGCGGCGTGGACTACGAGTTTGCGGTCCTTGCCATTGACCTTGGCGTCGATGACCGGGTGCTCGGAAATCTCGTCGAAATCGAACGGATCGTTCGGCGTGTACTGGAACCCCCACTTGATCGCGCCGTTGGCCGGATTGAGCGCAAGCACGCTCGCCGCCCACTTGTTGTCGCCCGGCCGATACTGCGGATCCCAGTCGGCGCCGGCATTGCCAATGCCCTGATAGATGGTGTCGGTCTCAGGATCGTAGGTGGCGGTTTCCCATACCGGCGCGCCGCCGTGTTTCCAATGGTCCGCTCCGTCCTTCCAGGTGTCGTTGCCGGGCTCGCCCGCGCCCGGGATGGTGTAGGTCCGCCACGCCTGCTGGCCGGTATTGAGATCCGTCGCATCGATGAAGCCGCGGATGCCGAACTCGCCGCCGGCGGGACCGACGATCGCCAGGTCACGCACCACCAGCGGCGCCATGGTGATGGTCTCGCCGAGAGCCGGATCGGCAATCTTGCGCTCCCAGACCTTCTCGCCGGTCGCCTTGTTGATGGCGAACATCCGCCCGTCCAGCGCGATCGATATCACCTTGTCCTTCCACAGCGCGACGCCGCGATTGTTGACGCCGCAGCAGGCAACGTCGCCGGCCCAGGCGCGGTCGATGCCCGGGTCGAACTTCCATTTGATCGCTCCCTTGGTGCCGGCCGAAACGTCGATCGCGTAAACGCTGCCCCAGCCGTCGGTGACGTACATCATGCCGTCGTCCACGATCGGCGTGCCCTCGAGGTTGCCGAAGGCGTAGCGGCCGCCGCTCTGCAGACCGCCGAGCGCGACCGCGAAGACGAGCTTCAGGTTCTTGACCGTATCGGTATTGATCTCGCTGCGCGGTGAGAACCGATAGCCCTGATAATTGCCGTAATACAGAAGCCAGTTCTGCGGCTCCTTGTTGGCATTGAGCGCACGCTCGAACGTCATGTCGGCCGCGTGGACCGGCGTGAGCGCACTGGCCATGAGCAGCGGGCCGATCAACGCGATTGCCGGCGAGAGCATCCTCATCGCACTTCCTCCCCATTTTGATTTTTTAAAGTGACGCTAATCGAGGAGAATAATGCGCCCAGTTCCGGACCGCGACAAGCGGATGCGCGCGCAGACCACCGCTGCCTTCCGGTAGGGTCGGATCCTTGGGCTTCGGCCCACCACGGCGTGAAAAAGCGGCCTCTAGAACGTGCCGCGCAATCCGGCATAGGCCGCCAGCGGCATGCCGGGAACGAAGGTGCGGGTATCCGTCAGGTTCAAGTAGGGAAATGAATCGGTCTGAAAGAATGTGCCGTAAAGGTAATAATGCTGGTTGAACAGATTACGCACGAGGCCGAACAGCTCGACATTTTTCGAAAGCCGATAGGAGGAATGCAGGTTCACCGTCCAATAGGCCGGCAGCTTCGGATTCTGGTTCGCTTCATCGCCGACGAGCCATTGACTGCCGATGACGTTGAGATCGGCGCCGAATTTCCATGGATCGGTGATTTGATAGTCGGCACCGGCCTTGAAGCGGAAGCTCGGTATCCCGGACAAGTGGTCGCCAGGGACGACGAAGATATCGCCATTGGCGTCGGCGAATGGATTGTTCGGCGACGACAAAGTCAGAGCATTGCGAAACGTGGCGTCGACCGTGGTATAATTGCTATAGGCGGTCCAGCGATCCTGCTTGTACGAGACAGCGGCTTCGATGCCCTGACGCAGCGTATTGCCGCCATTCTGAAAAAACTCGTGGCCGGGAATTGGACTGGCGACGGCAAGGATGTCATTGACGTTGAGCGCGTGGTAGGCGCCGACGCTCCAATTGAACAGTCCTTTTGCGAAATCGAAGTGCCCGCGCACGCCGCCTTCGAACGTATGCGACACGACCTGGTTGAGATTGGGATCGCCGACGAGAGCGTTGTCGATCAAGCATGGCCGCATCGGATCGGCGCAGCCGAGCTCGAGCGGCGTGGGCGCCCGGTTCGCTTCCGCGTAGCTGCCGTAGACGGTGACGTTCGGCGTGACCTTGTAGGTGGCCCCAAAAGTGGGATTGAAGCGGCTATAGACATGGCTTCCGTCGAGGCCCGGGTCGTTGCCGATTTCGTCCGCCAACCCGATCTGGGCGATGTTGAAACGGCCGCCAGCAGTGACCGCAAGGCGTGGCGTCACGTCGAAGGTATCGGTCGTGTAGAAGCCGGTATACAGCGTGTTGGCGCCTAGTCGCACCGGCGCGACGTCGCCTGACGGCTGATCGATATAAAGACCAGTGCCTGCGACGACCGGAAACTGGTCCGCATTGATCGTGCCCAGTTCGCTCGTGGTGGTGAATTGGACGAGACCACGGTCGACGCTCATACCAAGCACAAAATTGTTGTCATGCCCGAAGATCTTCTCCGACGAAGCGCCCTGCACCGAGCCGCCAAAACTGTTGGTGGATGTCCAAGTGCGGTCGATCTCGCCCAAAACGCTGCTGCCGAGAATCCCGGCGGCCGAAACCGTTTGCCCACCTGTCGTCATGAGCGGCGACAAAATACCGTCGAGATCGGGAAAGCACAGCAAGGTTGACGGCGGCGGACAAGCCGTCGCATCAGTGCCGTTGCCGTCGACATGGCTTTGCCAAAAGCCGCGATAATAGAGATTGGCCTGGAACGTCAGGGTATCGGTCGGCTTCCAGCTGCCGCTGCCGGTCAGAAAAGCCAGCTGGTTCTCGGTCGTCTGCGGTAGCGTATAGACGCTCGCCCAGTTCTGGCTGAGCATCTGGATCGGCGTCGCGGCGGCGGCACCGAAACTGTTATCCGCACCGGTGAAGGTCAGATGGAACTCGGTCTGATCGCCGCGGGTGCCGAGGTCGGCGTAAACGCGGCGCAAGCGCGAAGGGGAATCTTGACGCCACCCTGCATCGTTGACGGCGTCCGCGGTAATATAGCCGGACGCGTTGCCATTTTGGCCGCCGGCCTGCACGGAGGTGCCGATCCGGCCATACGAGCCGCCATTCACCTCGCCCTCGACGCCCTGATAGGTGAAGCCGTTTTTCATCTCGAGCGAAAGCGCGCCGCCCAGCGCATTGAGCCCATAGACGGGATTGCTGGGAACCAGCGTCATTCGGTTGATCGCCTTATCGGGGATAAAGTCCCAATTGACGACGTCGCCGAACACCTCGTTGATGCGCACCCCGTTCTGATACACGGCGAGGCCCTGCGGCGTTCCGAGGACCGGCGACGAAACGAAGCCGCGATAATTGATGCCGAGCTGGAATTGATTGCCGGTCTCGTCATTGAGCGCGACACCGGGCAGTCCCCGTGCCATGGCTTGGAGCAGGTCCGGCGTGATCGCGTGGTCGAAATCCGGCGCCGCGAGTGTCTGGACGTTGGCTGGAACTTTGTCGCGGTCGACCGCACCGGCCTCGCCGACCGGCGCGGACGTCGCCGCAGGATTTGCCGGAGAAACCTGTGCTTGAGCCGAAGAGCGGGAAGCGGGCGCGGCAGCGGGCCGAACAGGCGGTAGCGGCGTGGTCCCGATCACCTGAATCTCAGGAAGAGTAGTCGGGCTCTGCTGCGCGAAGACCGATTGCGGGACCAGCAGCGCGACAACGGCGGCTCCCGGCAGATGGAGATACCGCAACGCCGGGCGAAATACCGGCGCCCTTATACCGCGATCGAGAGCTACAACCCCACGCATCCGCAAGTCGCCCGACTAACCGGACGAATGCTGCCATTATTCGGCGAAACATGTCAGGGAAGGTTTTGCCAAATATCCGGGAAGATTTGGCAATCGACAAACCGGGTGGCCCCGCGATAGCGGGACGGATGTTAATTCCTGGCGATGATCTCGCGTTCGCCGCGATGCACGATCGGGGTGTCCGGCAGCTTGCCGGGTCGGCGGCGCAAGAGGCGAGATGGCCGGCGTTTGGCGATGGCGCTCCTGCGGCGGCGGCGCCAGGTCGGGGCTTCGATGCGCAGCGCGCCCATGCGCGCAAACGGTTCGCGCAAAGATCCGTCGCCTTCGGCGACTAGGAGCGGCAGGCCGAGCACCCTGCCCCAGCTTTGCCATTCGGCGACGATGTCGTCGCGCTCGGCGGAGGCAAACAGCGGCAGCGACAGAGCCGGGTCGCGGTGCTCGAGCACGACGGCGATGGCGGTCGGCGCATGGCCGGTTTCGCCGCTCAAGCGGATGGCGACGCCGCGATAGGACGCGACCGGCATGTTCAAGGCCATGCGGATGCCGCGCACCGAGCGGCGCAGCACCACGCGCTCGCGATGCAGGTCGACGACGCGAAGCCGCTCGTCGGCCGCGTCGTCGGCCGCGGTGAACCGCACGGGCAAGGAGAAGGGGTCGAGCCGCGAGGGGATTGCCCCCGCGCGGCCCGCCCCGGCAGCGAACCTGCCGGCTTCCATGTGACGCCTCGAAACTCGAACTCCCCCCGGGCTGTTGCCGCCCGGTTGACGCAACCTTGCCAGAGTGCGGTCGTAATCGGCTTAAGGATCCTGGTTAAAAGGTTGTGTTGCCGCGCGAACGGGCCGCATGATTGACGAGACGTTGCCGACGCGAGGCAAATTGCCGGAATCGACGTGGCTGAGCGCGCTTGAATCCCGCGCTCCGCAGCCACATCTTGGCCTTGTTATTATTTTCACCACCGCATAAACCAATCACCAACCAATGCCATCGCTCCTCGACCAAACTGCCCTAGCCGACGTCGCCGAACGGGCCGTCGCCGCAGCCAAGCGCGCCGGCGCCGACCAGGCCGACGCATTCGCCGTGCGCGGGGTGTCGCTGTCGGTCGAGGTGCGCGACGGCTCGGTCGAGGAATCGCAGCGCTCCGAAGGCGACGATCTCGGCCTTCGCGTGCTTGTCGGCAAGAAGCAGGCGGTGGTCTCGACCAACGATCTCAACGGCGACGGCTTTGCGGTGCTGGCCGAACGCGCGGTGGCCATGGCGCGCGCCGCGCCCGAGGACCGCTTCTCGGGTCTCGCCGATCCAGCGCTGTTGGAGCACAACCCGCCGGCCCTCGACCTGCTCGATCCCGATATGCCCGACGTCAGCGTACTGGAGCGGCGCGCGCGCGATGCGGAGGCCGCCGCCATGGCGGTCCCGGGCGTCAGCAAATCCGGCGGCGCCGCGGCCTCGGCCGGCATCGGCGGCCTGGTGCTGGTGACGAGCCACGGCTTTCATGGCGCGGCCATGAACTCGCACCATTCGATCTCGATGTCGGCCATCGCCGGCAACGGCACCGGCATGGAAACCGATTACGATTACACCTCGACGCTGCACGCCGCCGACCTGGAAAGCGCCACGACAATCGGGCGCAACGCCGGCGAGCGCGCGGTCAAGCGGCTCAATCCGCGCAAAGTCACGACGCGCCGCGTGCCGGTGGTGTTCGACGCGCGCGTCGCCGGCTCGCTGATCGGCCACCTCGCCAACGCCGTCAACGGCGCCTCGATCGCGCGCAAGACGAGTTTTCTGCGCGAAAAGCTCGGCGAGCAGATTTTTGCATCCGGCATCGACATCGTCGACGACCCGTTGCGCAAGCGCGGCCTGCGCTCGCGGCCGTTCGACGCCGAGGGCGTCGTCACCAGCGCGCGCAAAGTGATCGAAGGCGGCGTGCTGAAAACCTGGTTCCTCGACAGCGCGACCGGTCGCGAGCTCGGTCTTGCCACCACAGGCCACGCCTATCGCAGCGTGTCGTCGCCGCCCTCGCCCGGGCCGAGCAACCTGCATCTCGTCGCCGGCAGCAAAAGCGCCGACGAGCTGATCGCCGAAATCGCGGACGGTTTTTTTGTCACCGACCTGATCGGCGTCGGCGTCAACCTGGTGACCGGCGACTATAGCCGCGGCGCCTCCGGTTTTTGGATCGAGAACGGCGTGCCGACGTTTCCAGTGAGTGAAGTCACCATCGCCGGCCATTTGAGCGAAATATTCAAGAGCCTGACGCCGGCGAACGACCTTGCCTTCCGCTACGGCACCAATGCACCCACCGTGCGCGTGGAGGGCCTGACTGTTGCCGGCCACTGAGGTCGTCGATCTTAAACGGCAAGCCGTGCGCCTTGCGGAGAGCGTCCGCGAAGCCGGTGCGCTGGCGCTGTCGATGTTCAAGACGCCGCTGAAGAACTGGACCAAGGGCGAAGCATTGTCGCCGGTGTCCGACGCCGATATCGCGGTCGACGTGTTGTTGCGCGAGCGGCTCGCCGGCGACGGCGCGACAATCGCCTGGCTGTCGGAGGAAAGCATCGACGATCCGGCCCGCCTCGACGCGCGCTATGTCTGGATCGTCGATCCGATCGACGGCACGCGCGCCTATATCGCGGGCCTGCCGGATTGGGCTGTCTCCGCGGCGCTGGTCGACAACGGCCGGCCGATCGCGGCGTGCCTTTACGCGCCGGTCAGCGACGAATTCTTCATGGCGGTCACAGGCCAAGGCGCGACCCGCAACGGCGCAGCGATCACGGTCGCGCCCGGCGCCGAGCTTGCGCAAGCGCGCATCGCCGCGCCGCGCAGACTCCTCGAACGGTTGCAAGCCATCGCGCCGCCGTTCGCCGTCATGCCGCGCACCCATTCGCTGGCGCTGCGTCTCGCCCGGGTCGCCGAAGGAACGTTCGACGCCGGCATCGCGGGCGGTAACAGCCACGACTGGGACCTTGCGGCCGCCGACCTTTTGGTGCACGAAGCGGGCGGCGCATTGACGTCTTTCGAAGGCGTCGCTGTGACCTACAATCGTCCCGTGCCGCGGCACGGGACGCTCGTCGCGGCCGGCCGGGAGCGGCACGCGGCGCTGCTCGAACTTTTCAGGGATGAACGCCTCGCGTCACTCTAAATCGCAATCACGCGCGGAACGATCATCATGGCGGACCCTCAGAAGCAATTGCTCCACCTCGTGTTCGGCGGCGAGCTAGAAAACGTCGCCGACGTCACGTTCAGGGACCTCGACAAGCTCGACATCGTCGGCGTCTATCCGAACTATGCCAGCGCCTACGCGGCCTGGAAGGCGAAGGCGCAGGGCACCGTCGACAATGCGCACATGCGCTACTTCATCGTACACATGCACCGTCTGCTCGATCCCGACGACAACACGCCGCACTGAGACAACGCATGAAGTTTTGGCGGCGCATCGGCCGGCAGCAATGGGCAAAGATGGCGCTCGGTGTCGTCGCCGCCGAATATGTGCGTTTCGTCGACAAGACCACGCGGCTCACGGTGGAACCGCCCGATGCATGGGACCGCGCCGAAGCGGACATGCCGATCATCATCGCGTTCTGGCACGGTCAACACTTGCTCGCCACCAACGCCAGCAAACCGTCGTACAAAGTGAAAACGCTGGTGTCGCACCATCACGACGGCGAGGTTGAAGCCATCGCCGTCGAGCGGCTCGGCATCGGCACCATCCGCGGCTCGGGCAATCACTCGAGCGGCTTCCTGCACAAAGGCGGCGTCGCCGCGTTCCAGGCCATGCTCGATGCGCTCGCCGACGGCTATTCGGTCGCGCTCTCCGCCGACGTGCCGAAAGTATCGCGCGTCGCCGGCCTCGGCATCATCAAGCTCGCCCAAATCTCCGGCCGGCCGATCCATGCCGTCGCCATCGCCACGCATTGGCGCATCGTGCTCGACAATTGGGATCGCTCCACCATCAATCTGCCGTTCAGCCGCGGCGCCGGCGTGGTTCCCGAGCCGCTGCGGGTTGCCGCCGATGCCGATGACGCGGCCCTTGAAGCGGCGCGGGCCGAGCTCGAGAACCGCCTCAACGCCGCCACGCGCCGCGCCTATGAGATTGTCGACAAGCCGCAACTCCGCTAGCACTGCCTGGGAGGCTTTAGCGTGCCCGATCGACTGCCGCTGGCGCTGCGCCTTTATCAGTTCGCGTCGTTTGCCGCGGCGCCGGTGGCGCCGCGCTTGTTGGCGCGCCGGCTCAATCGCGGCAAGGAGCATCCGACCCGGCTCGCCGAGCGCCGCGGGCAGGCGTCACAGCCGCGGCCGGACGGGCCGCTGATCTGGGTGCACGCGGCAAGCGTCGGCGAAATGCTGGCGGCGGTGCCGCTGATCGAACGCATCCGCAAGCAAAATTTTGCCGTCCTCGTCACTTCGGGCACGGTGACGTCGGCGGCGCTTGCCGAGCACCGCCTGCCGTCGGGCGTGCTGCACCAGTTCATCCCGCTTGACGCGCCGCGCTATGTCGGCTGCTTCCTCGATCATTGGCGGCCCGACCTGGCGCTGTTCGTCGAGTCCGATCTGTGGCCCAATCTGATCGTGGAATCCGGGCGCCGCAAAATCCCGATGATCGTGGTCAATGGCCGGCTCTCGGAGCGCTCGTTTCACCGCTGGCAGATGGTGCCGGGCGTGATCGCGGCGCTGTTGTCGCGCTTCGATCTATGCCTCGCCCAATCGGGCGCCGACGCGCAGCGTTACAGCCAGCTTGGCGCACCGCGCGTGACCTCGACCGGCAATCTCAAGCTCGACGTGCCGGCGCCGCCGGTCGATGAGGCGATGTTGCGGCAGCTGAAATTGACCATCGGCATCCGCCCGGTGATCGCTGCGGCCTCGACCCATGACGGCGAGGAGACCGCGATCATCGCCGCGCACCGGCGGCTGTGCGCCAAGCATCCGGCGCTCATGACCATCATCGCGCCGCGCCATCCGGCGCGTGGCGAGGCCATCGCCGAGATCGCCAAGGTCGCCGGATTATCGGTCGGTCTGCGCTCGCGCGGCGCAGCGCCGAAGCCAGGTATCGAGGTCTATATCGCCGACACGCTCGGCGAACTTGGCCTGATCTACCGGCTGGCGCCCATCGTCTTCATGGGCGGCTCGCTGGTCGAACACGGCGGCCAAAATCCGATCGAGGCGATCCGGCTCGGCGCCGCGGTGGTGCACGGCCCGCATGTGTGGAATTTCGCGGAAATCTACGCCACCCTCGACGCGGCGAACGGCGCCAAGCTCGTCGCCGATGAAGAGGCGCTGACGCTGCAGCTCAACGCCTGGCTCGCCAATCCGGCGGCGCGCACCGCGATCGCGGAAGCCGGCGCCAAAACCGTGCGCCAGCTCGGCGGCGCGCTCGATCGCACGCTCGCCGCGCTCGATCCTTATCTGGTGCAACTCCGTCTAGAGCAACGAGCATCCTGATGCGCGAGCCCGCCTTCTGGTGGCGGAAGAGCGGCGGCATCCTGCTCGCTCCCTTGGCCGCGATTTATGGCGCAGTGGCGTGGGGACGCATTCAAGCTCAAGGCAAGCCTGCCGGCGTGCCGGTGATCTGTCTTGGCAATCTCACCGCCGGCGGCGCCGGCAAGACGCCGGCAGCGTTGGCGGTGGCGCATCTTCTGCTTGCGGCGCACGAGCGGCCGTTCTTTCTCAGCCGCGGCTATGGCGGCAAGCTCGCCGGACCGGTGCGCGTCGATCCGTTGTTTCATCGCTCAGCCGACGTCGGCGACGAGCCGCTGATGCTCGCGCGCCTTGCCCCCACCATCGTTGCCCGCGACCGCGTCGCCGGCGCCCGCGTGGCGCGCTCCGCCGGCGCCAACGTCATCGTCATGGATGACGGATTCCAGAACCCGTCGTTGATCAAGGACCTCGCCATCCTCCTGGTCGACGGCCGCCGCGGCATCGGCAATGGCCGCGTCATTCCGGCGGGCCCGCTGCGAGCGCCGCTCGAAATCCAGATCGCGCGCGCGCAAGCGCTCGTCGTCGTCGGCCCCCCCGACGGTGCCGGCAAAATTTTGGACACCGCGCGCCGCTACGGCGTCACCGTGTTCCACGGCCGGCTCGAAGGCGACCGCAACATCCTCGCCGCGCTCGGCAAGCGCAGAGTGCTGGCATTCGCCGGCATCGGCAATCCGGACAAGTTTTTTGCGACCCTGAGCGAAGCCGGAATCGCCGTTGCCGCGCGGTCAAGCTTTCCCGACCACCATCGCTATACCGCAGCCGACGCACAGGCATTGATCGCGCGCGCGCAAGCGGAAAACCTCGTGCTCATCACCACGGAGAAAGATCACGTCCGTCTCGCCGGCGATCCGGCGCTTGCGGCGCTGGCCGCGCATGCCAACATCTTGCCGGTGCGGCTCGTCATCGACGAGCAGGATGAGTTTCGCCGCTTGGTGTTGAACGCCGCAAAACGGACTTAGGCCCAAATTGGGCGCGTCGCGTCGTCAAATGCCCAGATAAGCCGCTTGCACTTGTTTGTTATTTGCCAGATCGGCGCTGCTGCCGCACATGATGATCTTGCCACTCTCGAGCACGTAAGCGCGCTGCACCAATGTCAGCGCGCGGGCGACGTTCTGCTCGACCAACAGGATGGCCGTGCCCATGGCGTGGATCTCTTGGATTTTCTGAAAGGTGATATCAGTCATGACCGGGGCGAGACCGAGCGACGGCTCGTCGAGCATCAACAGACGGGGTTTCAACATCAGGCCGCGGCCGACCGCGAGCATCTGCTGTTCGCCGCCGCTCATCGTGCCGGCGAGTTGCCGGCGACGCTCCGCCAGAACGGGGAAAATGCCGAAAACGAGATCCAACGTACGGCCGCGGTCGGCCTTGGCGCGCGGCACGTAGGCCCCGACCTCGAGATTTTCCTGCACGGTCATTTCTGGGAACACCTGACGGCCTTCCGGCACGTGGGCGATGCCGAGTTCCGCGACCTCGTACGGCGGCAGCGCAGCGATGTTCGTGCCCAAAAACGTAATCGTGCCCGCCGTCAACCGCATCAAACCGGAGATCGCGCGCAGCGTGGTGCTCTTGCCGGCGCCGTTTGCTCCCAACAGGCCGACGGCTTCGCCCTCGCCGACCTCGATGCTGATGTCGCCGATCGCCGGGACGGAGCCGTAACTGGCGCTCACTGCGGATAGCGCTAACACGCCGCTTCTCCCGGCGTCGCCACATGCACGTAGCCCGAACCCAGATAGGCCCGAACCACCTCTTCGTTCGCGACCACTTCTTTGGGGCTGCCTTCGGCAATCTTCTGTCCGTGATCGAGCACCACGATGTGCCGCGCCACGGCCATGATCGCGCGCATCACGTGCTCGACGATGATGATGGTCAGCCCGCGCTGCGAAAGTTTGCCAACGAGCGCGACGGCCTGATCGATCTCGGCCGGATTGAGCCCGGCCATGACCTCATCGAGCAGCAATAGCCGCGGCTCGGTAGCGAGCGCGCGCGCCATTTCGAGCCGCCGCTGGTCGATCGTGGTCAAATCGCGCGCCGGCGTGTGTTCCTTGGCCGACAGGCCGACGAAATCGATCACCGCGCCGGCTTTGGCGCGAGCGATGTCGAGCTTTTTGTCGCGCAGGAACGCGCCGGTCATCACGTTGGCCAACACCGTCATCCCGCCAAACGGCCTTGCCACCTGAAATGTTCGCGCCAGGCCATGGCCGCAAATGTCGTAGGGCCGCAGTCCCACGATCTCGCGACCGAAGGCCGACACCGAACCCGAATCCGGCCGATGAAAGCCGGTGATCAGATTGAAGCTCGTGGTCTTGCCGGCGCCGTTGGGTCCGATCAGCGCAACGGTCTCGTTCTCGGCCACCGAAAAGCTCAAGTCCTGCACGGCGCGCAGGCCGCCGAACCGCTTGCTGAGATGACGGACAACCAGCGCCTCAGCCATCGATGGCCGCCTCGCTGGCGCGCGCCGAATCGGCATGCACGATGCGTCCGTAAGCCTCGGTGAGAACGCCGATGAGCCCGGTCGGCCGCCATAAGATCACGGCGATGAGAATGAGACTGTAGACGGTCAGCTGCACGCCGCCGAGCGAACTGCCGAGCCAGCTTTGCAGGAGCGCAGACGTCGCTTCCAGCAGCACGGTACCGATCACCGGACCCCACAGCGTTCCGATGCCACCAACGATCGACACCAGAGCCGCTTCAACCGAGATGTTGAAGCTGAATGCGGTCGCCGGATCGATGAAGTAGATGTATTGAACGTAGAAAGTGCCAGCGAGCGCCGTGAGAAATGCGCTGACCATATAGATGTCGCGCTTGATCCGCAGCGCGTTCACGCCGATCGCCTCGGCGGCGTCCTCATCCTCGCCGATGGCGACCAAATAATATCCCACCCACGATCGCTCGATCCGCCACGTGATCGCAAGCCCGATCGCCAGCAAGCCGAGCGCGATATAGTAATACGCCGCCTTGGCATCGAACTGCATCATCAGCGGCGCATTGCCCAGATTGGGAATGGTCGTGCCCTCGGCACCCCAGGCGAAATCGCGAAATTTTAAAAACAGCAGCATCAGGACCTGGGCGGTAGCAATGGTGGCGATGGCGAAATACGGCCCGCGCAAGCGGAAGCACAGCGCGCCGATCGGCAGGCTCGCCAGCATCGCGACGCCGCCGCCGGCGACCATCCCGATCCAGGGCGAGATGCCGAATCGAATCTGCAATATCGTCGAGGTGTAGGCTCCGAGCCCGAAATAAGCGGCGTGCCCCAAGGAGAGCTGTTTGGCGTAGCCGCCCATGAGATTCCAGGCGATGCCGATAAAGGCGAACAGCAGGACCCTGATGAAAATGTCGATCGCGAAACGGCTCGTCACCACCAAGGGCAGTGCGAGCATGACCGCCGCGAGGAGAAAAAGCCAAAGCACGTCCGGATGACGGAGCCCGCGCATCATCGCGCAGCTCCACCGGCCAGGCCGCTTGGTCGAAACGCCAGCGTCAGAAGCAGCATCAGGAAGACCACGATCAATCCTGAATCGGCGCCGACGAACTGAATGCCGAGCGACTCGGCGACGCCCATCATCAGACTGGCGATCAGCGCGCCTTTGACATTGCCCAGCGTTCCTAAGACCACGGCCACGAACGCCATCAGCACGAAGATTTGGCCGGCCATCGGCGAAGCCGGGTAGAACGGCATGAGCAGCGAGCCGGCGGCACCTGCCAGCGCCAGCGATACCCCGACCGCGACGCAGAACACGCGATTAGTATTGATGCCCATCAGCATCGCTACTTCAGGCTTCTGCGCGGCGGCGCGCATGGCCTTGCCCATATCCGTCGAGCGCAGGAAGACCCAGAGCGCGCCGCTGAGCGCCATCGCCAGGACGAAGGCGATGAGCTTTGCAATGGGGATATAGAGCGGACCGAGATAAAGCGCCGAGTCGGAATACGGCGTCTGCACCGTCCGATAGTTGGCCGTGAACAACAGCAATGCCAGGTTCATCAAGAGCAACGACAGCGCGAAGGTAAGAAAGATCTGCGGCATGTCGCCAAGTCCGAGCACGCGGCGGATCAGGAAATGCTGCAACCCGACCCCGATCAGAAACAGCACCGGCATGGACACCGCAAGCGACAATAGCGGATAGATGCCGTAGCGCGTGGCGAGGAAGAAGCTGATATACATGCCGATCATAACGAACTCGCCCTGGGCGAAGTTCACGATTTTCACGACGCCGAAGATCAGCGTCACGCCGATGCTCACCAGCGCATAGATGCCGCCGATGAGCAGGCCGTTGACGACGGCCTGTGCCAGTGTCGCCAGCATCGGACCCTTGATGAAGTTTCAGGTTTTGATCAACGGGGCGCGCGCATCGTCCTTCGGAAACACGCTCGCCAGATCGCCGTTCTGCCATTGCACGCCGACAGGATGGGCGTAAATGTTCTTGCCGTCCGGACCGAACTTCACCCGGCCGCCGGGACCCATCGCGGCATAGCCCGACGACACGTCGAGCGCCGCCAGCGCATCGCGCACTTTTTCCGGATCGGTCGACGCCGCCCGCTCCAGCGCATCGGCGAGCATGAAAGTCTGCGCGACCAGGCCGCCGGCATACTCGAACAGAAACTCGCCATACTGCTTCTTGTAGACGGCGTTGACCTTCTCGGCCTCGACGCTGCAATCGTGATTCCAGTGCGCGACGCCCTGCAAGCCCTCGGCCAGCGTCCCCACGCTCTTGTAGAAATCGGGAATGACAACCCGCCGGAGCCGCCGTTGAGCGCAATCTTGAGGCCGACTTGCTTGATGGTGCGCACGATCAGAATGAGATCGTTCAAGTAGGACACCGAGAACAGCGCATCGGCGCCGGACGCCTTGACCTTGTTGATGAGCGGACCGGCATCGGCGAAGCCCGCCGAGTACGGCTCGAACATGACGATCTCGACGCCCTCGGCCGGCGCCTTTTCCCGCAGGCCGTTCGAGGTCGAGGTGCCGAACGCCGTGTTCTCGAATATGACCGCGACTTTCGGCATGTCGCTCACCAGTTTCGACATTTGCAGTTGCGCCTGGGCGAACTGCGAAGCGCGCGCGAACGGCGTGAAAGTATAGTGGCGATCCTTGTTGAGCTGATCGGTGCTCGACCCGGTGATGAGCGGCACTTTTGCACGCTCGGCCACCTCGCTTGCGATCAGGGTGAGCGCGCTGGCAAAGCAGCCGTGAATTGCCGCAAGCTTATAGCCGTTGATCAGGCGGTCGGTCTCGGTGCGCGTGACGGTGGTGTCGCTTTGCACATCCGAGACGATCAGGTTGAGCTTGGCGCCGCCGAGCGATTTGATGCCGCCGGCATCGTTGACCATCTGTACCGCAAGTTTGGCGGCATTGACGCAGCCCTGGCCGATCTGGGCCATGCTTCCGGTGACCGGGTAAAGCGCCCCGATGTTCACTGGCTCCGCGGCCCGCAGTCGCAGCGGGAACGCGGCAATTGCCGTCGAGGCGAGCGCCCCGCCCGCGGTCTTGATGAGAAAATCCCTGCGGCGCTGCCGCTGTTGCGCTGTCCGACCCCGGCCGTTCTTCATCGTCACCTCCCATGGCGTTTGCGCGCGCGGCGGCGCGAACCCTGACAAAAGCTTTTTCACCAAGCGATTTTGGCGCTTGTTCTGCCCCTTGCGAGCGGGAGCCGACAAATTGTATACAAAATTATATGTAAGATTGCAAACAGCCAGCGTTTGCCTTATTCAAGCCCCCCGCGGGCCCGACGGCACCGATCGACAGGACAGGGATTTCCGGGTTCCCCCATGACCAGGACACAGCGAGAAAAGCCGGCGCAGCGCCGCGCAACCGCGCCGGCGAAACGACGGTTGCGTCAAGTCGCGGCGAAACGCGGCACGCGCGGACCGGCCATTGCCGAGCTCATCGCTACGCGGCTCGAAGAAGACATCGTGCTGGGTCGGCGCCATCCGCGCGAGCGGCTTATCGAGCAGGACCTTTGCCAGCAATTCAACACCCACCGTGCCGACGTTCGGCTGGCTTTTTTCGAACTCGAGAAGAAGGGCATTATTCAGCGCGTCCCAAATCGCGGTGCGATGGTGCGCGACCTTTCCCCGCAAGAGGTCACGGAAATCTACGCGGTGCGCGAGGAATTGGAGGTCATGGCGGTGCGAATTCTGCCATTTCCCATCGCGCGCGGCGATCTCGACAAGCTCGATGACATCCAGCGCAAGTACAGCGCGGCAATCGACAGCGGCGATTTGCTCAACGTCTTCTACGGCAACCTGCATTTTCACCGCACCTTGTACGAGCTTTGCGGCAACACCTGCCTCATCGAGACGATCGAGCAGCTTGCGCAAAAGGTCTACGGCATAAGATCCTACGCCAATGCCTACCCGGATGCGCTCGATCGGGCGCGCCGCGACCACCTTGGCATGATCGCCGCGTTGCGCACTTCAAATCGCGACGCGTTGATTGCATTGACGCGGCGGCATCTGGAACCGTCGCCGCAAGCCTATATTCGGGCCTATCAACGTCGCTTTGGCGATGGCAGGCCGGCACCAAGCCAGTAGAGCGGCAACACCGAGGATTCTGCTTTCGCTACTTGACTAGGATTTCCGCAGGTACCCCGCCGCTTGCCGCTGCGCCACCGCTTCGGGCGTGGCATAGGCTTCCTGCAGATCGACGCTCCAGTAGCGCAATTCCTCGAGCGGAATGGCGACGCCGGTCACCGCGCAGCGCACGAAGGCGCCGGGCCGCACCACGCGGAAATCGCCGTCGAGATATTTGACGTCGGCCTCGCCGGGCATCGGGGCCGGGCGATCGGTACGATTGAGCAAGTGCGCCTCCGACTGCTTCGTCAAAGTTCTGTTTCGTCAAAGATTTGGGCCGGCCCCCGACTCGCGCGAATGGCCCGCAACCCGCCCAACATAATCATTCCGCCGCCAAGGCGAAACCCTCTTACTTTTGATCGCGCGGACACTGCGCCGGCCGCGTACTCCGTGATACGCTGCCGTCCGGCAACGCCGGCCGCGGCCGCGAACTCGCATTGGCAGATATGAACTTTCGGAAATTCATCCTCGCGTTTGCCGGCTTGGCCTTCGGCGCCGTCACAGCCCTTGGCGCCGCGCCGGAGCACGTCGATATCCCCGCCGACAATGTGACGCTCCACGGCACGCTTTACCGGCCCGAAGGCGACGGACCGTTTCCTGCCGTTGTGGCGATGCACGATTGCGGCGGGCTGATCCGCCGTCCGGCGATGCAGGTGCAGCTCTACAACGAATGGGCCAATCTGTTGGTCGGCAAGGGCTTTGTCGTGCTGTTCCCGGACTCCTTCGGCTCGCGGGGACTTGGGCCGCAATGCCGCGAAGCCAACCGCAAGGTTCATGCCCGGCGCGAGCGCGTTGCCGATGCCAATGCGGCGCGGCGCTGGCTGCAGACGCAAAGCTACGTCAAGGCCGATCACATTTCGCTGCTCGGCTGGTCCAACGGCGGCGTGGCGGCGCTGTGGACGGTGCGCCCGACCACCATGCCCCATGACGGCGGCGCGGATTTCCGCTCGGCGGTCGTGCTCTATCCGAGCTGCCGCCGCTTGCGCGAGACCGCGTGGAGCGCGCGCGTGCCGACGCTGATCCTGGTCGGCGGCGCCGACGACTGGACGCCGGCCGCGATCTGCCAGCAAATGGTCGCCGGCGCCCACGGCCGCAGCGCCCGCGCCGAGATCATCGTCTATCCCGGCGCCTATCACGAGTTCGACCGCGCCAATGCGCCGATCCAGCTGCGCACCGGCCTGGTCAACACCGTCGATCCCTCCGGCAAGGCGCACGGCGGCACCAACCCGGCGGCGCGCAACGACGCGCTCAAGCGCGTGCCGGCGTGGCTGGAGAAATAACTCGCGAGCGCGGCGTTTATTTACAAATAACCTGTGCCGATTTCGGCGGCGAAACGCGCCGGCTCGCCTTCCCAGACGATGCGGGCATGTTCGAGCACATAGACGCGGTCGGCGTGCGGCAGCGCGAAGGTAACGTTCTGCTCGCCGAGCAGCACCGTGATCGGCGTGGTCTGCCGCAAGCGCTCCAAGGCCTTGGACAATTGCTCGAGGATGACCGGCGCCAGCCCGAGGGTCGGCTCGTCGAGGATGAGCAATTTCGGCTTCATCATCAGCGCACGCGCGATGGTCAGCATCTGCTGCTCGCCTCCGGACAAGGTGCCGGCGGCCTGCTTCTGGCGGTCACGCAGGATCGGAAACAGGTCGAACAGCCAGGCGATTTGTACTGCGCACTGCGCCGGCGGCAAATGCTGGCCGCCGAGATCGAGATTTTCGCGTACCGACATATCGACGAACAGCTCGCGGCCCTCCGGGCATTGCACGATGCCGTTACGCGCGATGGTCGCCGCGGAGAGCCCGCGCAATGACGCGCCCTCGCGGCGGATGTCGCCGGCATAGGGCAAAAAGCCGGAGATTGTATTGAACAACGTGGTCTTACCGGCGCCGTTCAAGCCGACCACCGAGACGAATTCGCCGGCATGGACATGGATCGACACGTCGTCGAGCGCCTGCGCCTTGCCGTAATGCACGCTGACATTCTTGACCTCGAGGAACGGCGTGGTCGTGTCGCGGAACGAGGATTCCGGCCGCGCCGCAGTTTCCACGCTGCCGCCGAGATAGACGCGCCGTACCGTTTCGTTGCGCATCACCTCGTCGGCGCTGCCCTCGGCGATGCGCTCGCCAACATACATGGCGAGCACGCGGTCGACGAGGCGCGCCACGCTTTTGACGTTGTGATCAACCAGCAGGACGGCGCGGCCGTCGTCGCGCAACTCGCAGATCAGATCGGAGAATGCCGCGGTCTCCTTCGACGTCAGGCCGGCGAAAGGCTCGTCGATCAGCAGCACCTGCGGATCCCGCGCGATCGCCTTGGCAATCTCGATCTTGCGCAGATCGGCGAACGGCAACGTCGCCGGCCGGCGGTCGAGCACGGCGCTCAAGCCCACGCGCGCGGCGATGGCGCGGGCTTTGGTGTCGGTTTCCGGATCGGCCAAGAGCCGCGTGAGCTTGTCGGGGAGCAAGGCCAGTTTGATATTCTCCAGTACGGTCTGGCGATGCAGCGGCCGCGAATGCTGAAACACGATGCCGGCGCCCATGCGCGCGACCTTGTGCGACGGCCAGCCGGCGACCTCGGTGCCATTGATCCGCACCGAGCCGGCATCGGGCCGCTCGATGCCCATGATCAGCTTCATCACCGTCGACTTGCCGGAGCCGTTCGGGCCGATCAGCCCCAAGATTTTTCCGGCTTCGACGCTGAGCGCCATGTCCTTGACGGCGACCAGGCCGCCGAAGCGCTTGGTCAGGCCCGACACTTCGAGATGCGCGGCCATGCTCACGAGGTCTCTTTGTTGCGGGTGAGCAGGCCGAAGAAGCCGTTCGGAAACACCAGCACGACGAAGAGCGCCATGGCGAAGACGATGAAGTTCGCCAGATCGCCGACCGGGCGTAGCGCTTCGCTCATGGCGATGATGAATATCGCGCCGAGCACGCCGCCGAGAATGGTGCGCCGGCCGCCGATCACGGCGGCGATGATGATCTGCACGCCGACGGTGATGTCGATGAAGGTGCCGACCGAGGCCGAGCCGAGATAGAACACGAGCAGCGCGCCGGCGAGGCCGGAGAAGAAGGCGCTGATGATGAAGGCGGTGAGCTTGTGCTTGACGACGTTGAAGCCGAGCGCGCCGGCCTGCACCGCGTCCTGACCGCTCGCCTGCAGAATGAGCCCGACCGGCGAGCGCGACAGGGCGTACAGGATGGCGCCGCTTATGGCCATGAACCACAGCGCGATCTCGTAATTCTTTGCGTCGCTGATGGTGATGACATCGGGCACAGTCAGGCCGATCTCGCCGCCGGTGAGGCCCGCGCGGACGACGACGAAGTTCTGCAGTATCAACACCGCGACCAGCGTAGTCAGCCCGAAATAAGGGCCGCGCACGCGCAACGCCGGCAACGCCAACACCACGCCGCCGGCGACAGCGGCAAGGGCGCCCGCGGCAACGCAGAGCCAGATCGGCGGCTGGTATAGATTATCGAGGATGCCCGCCGTATAGGCGCCGGTGCCGATCAGAAAGGTCGGACCGAAATTGACTTCGCCGGCGAAACCGAAAAGCAAATCCCACGCCATGGCGAAGACGCCGAAATAATAGGCGATGGTGAGCAGGCCGAGGATATAGCCGGAGACGCCGAGCGGCAGGAACGAAGCTAGCCCGACCGCGATGAGGCCGATGAGCAGCACGCGCGTGGTCGAATGGCCGCCCATTCAGCGGCGCCCCAACAGCCCGCGCGGGCTGACATACATCACGACGACGAGAAGGAGCAGCGCCGGAATGGTGCGATAGGAAGGGTCGTACAGATAAGCAGTGAGGGTTTCCAGATAGCCGACGATATAGGCGGCGATCAGCGCGCCGGAGACGCTGCCCAGCCCGCCGAGCACGACGATGGAAAACGCGCTCGCGGTCAGCGGCCCGACGCTATAGGAGGACACGCCGAGAAACATGCCGAGCAGCACGCCGGCGACACCGACCAGCACGCCGTAGATCGCCCACACCGCGATATAGACCTGCGACAGCTCGACGCCCAACAAGGTCACGCCGCGCGGATTCATCGACGCCGCCAGCACCGCCTTGCCGGCGCGGGTGCGGTTGACGAGGAGCCACAATATGCCGATCACCAGCCAGCACACCACCGCGGTGAAAATCTCATTCGACGGCGTGCGCACGCCGACGATCCGCACCACGCCTTCGACGATCGGCGCCACGGTTTTCGCATTGTTGGTGTAGAAATAGGCGATCAGCTCCTGCAGCATGATGCCCCAGAGCAGCGTCGCGGTGAGGATGAAGATCTCCTTTTCCTCCTCGCGGATTTTGCGCGACTGCTGCAGCGGCCGCACAATCAGGAAATAAGTGATCATGGAAGCGACAAGGCCGACGGCGACGCCGATCGTGGCGCCCGCATAGGGTCCGACATGCAGATCGTTGCCGGCGGCCCAGGCGGCGACCACCGCCGCCACCATCAGCGCGCCGTGCGACAGATTGAGCACGCCGGAGACGCCGAAAATTAGCGCAAAGCCCGTGGCGCCGAGCGCATAGAGCGAACTGATCGCAAAGCCGTCGATCAGGATTTGCCAGAACAGCATCGGTCAGACACCACGATCACGCACTCTCGTCCCAACAGCATTCTCCCCGCTCGCGGGCGCGGGCGGGGAGAATTTAGGAAAGCGTCGATCGTCCCCCGTCAGTTGGCCGCGCCAACCTTGATGAACTTCGGGAACTTCATCTTGCCGTTGGCAACCTTGGCCGGCCACAGATTGGTCTGCTTGCCGTCCTGCCATTGCAGCATCAGGCCGGTGATGGTGTCGGTGCCGATCATGAGCGCGTGCGGATTGGGCGAGTCCTTGCCCTTGAATTTCACGCGACCGATGGTGCCGACATAGTCGGTCTTTTCCAGCGCATCGACCAACTTGTCGGGATCGGTCGAGCCGGCGCGTCTGAAGGCGTCGGCGAGGTAATAGACCTCGTCATAGGCGGTGTAGCCGCAATAGGACGGGTTGTTGCCGAAGCGCTTGTTGAACGCCGCGACGAACGGCAGCGTCTTCGGTGTCACCGCGACGCCCGGACCGGCAAAGGCCTGATACAGCACGCCTTCGACCGCGCCGTTGGTGTCGTTCCAGAAGCTGGAATTGGTGGCCTGTGAAGACACGCCGAACATCGGGATCGGCACTTCCTGCTGCTTCCACTGCACCGTGGGCTGGACGCCGACATGAGAAATGCCGGTAATGATCACGTCCGGCTTCTCGCCCTCGATCTTGTTGAAGATCGGCGTGAAATCGGTGGTGTCGGGCGACATCCGGATGTGATCGACGACTTTGATGCCGATATTGGGCAGGCACTTGAGATATTCCTCGTCGAGCGGCGTCGTCCACGCCGCATCCTCGCTCATCACCACGGCCGACTTCATGTGCAGCTGGTTGACCAAGAGATCCTTCGCGGCGTCGCAGGTCGCATCCGCGATGCTGGTCGACGTCGAATAGCCGTGGAAGGTGTATTTGAGGTGGTCGTAATCCTTGGCGATATTCTGCGTGATCACGTCGGAGGCGGCGCCCGGCGTCACCATCACGGTCTTCAAGCGGCCGGTCCACGGCTCGAGCGCCAGCACCACCTCGCTGATATAGCTGGCGATCACCGCGTTGACGTGATCTTCGTTGGCGGCGCGCTGGAACGCGCGCACTGATTCGGCGGCGGAGGAATGATTGTCGTAAGTGACGATCTCGATCTTCTTGCCGTTGACGCCGCCCGCGGCGTTGATCTCGTCGGCGGCAAGCTGCGCGGCCTGCGGGATCGAGGAGCCGGCGACCGCCTGCGCCTCGGCGATGACGCCGATCTTGATGGTGTCTTCGGCGTAGCCCGGCGTCGCCAGCACCAGCGCGAGACAGGTCGCGCCGGCTGCGACAATGGCGCGTTTATCGAGCATTCTCATCGTCATTACCTCCCTGGGAAATTAAGGTCGTCTCATCCCGGACGACCGCTTGGCCGGCAGTCTAGCCCATCGCCTTAGGCCGGCAAGCGCGTTTTTGTCGCGTAAATCTCATGCTTTAGGCGGATAGCCGAGCCCTCGGCCGACCTGCTAGTCGCCGCGCGCCAATGTCCGTTATGCTGGCACAATAACGCCGCACCAGAACCAAACGTCCTTAAGCGCATATTGGATAGGGGCAGGATGAGACAGCTCAGCATCGGCGACGTCACCATCACCAGCATCATCGAACGCGACGGGCCGTGGCGGAAGCCGGAGGAGATGTTCCCGGCTTACGATCCCGACATCGGCCGGCGCCATCTCACAGCGCTGGATTCGGAAGTGTTCGATCCGGTCTCAGGCCGCATGGTCATCACTTATCAGACCTACGTGGTGCGCACGCCAAAACACACCATCCTGATCGACACCTGCACCGGCGAGGACAAGGGCTATCCGCCGCCGATGGATTTCCCGAAAAAGCCTTGGCTCGACGGCTTCCACGCCGCAGGCTTGCGCTTCGAGGACATCGATTACGTGTTCTGCACCCACCTGCACATTGACCACACCGGCTGGAACACGATGCTGCGCAACGGCCGCTGGGTGCCGACATTTCCGAAAGCGAAATACATCTTCCACAAACGCGAATATGCCGCGTGGGAGGACGAAGCCAGACGCGGCGGCAATCGGCCCGGCGGCAGCGGCAATGTGTGGCCGTTCAATTGCGAGCCGGTGGTCGCGGCGGGGCAAGCGCTTCTGGTCGACGACGATTATCAGCTCGACGATACGTTCTGGTTGACGCCGACGCCCGGCCATTCGCCCTGCCATTGCTGCGTCAATATCCGCTCGCGCGGGCAGCAAGCGGTCGTGGTCGGCGACCTGATGCATCACGCGCTGCAATGCCGCGAGCCGGACTGGTCGACGGTGTTCGACTGGGACCCGGCACAGGCCGCGCAGTCGCGCCGCAAATTTTTGAACGACACTGCCGGCACCGGCCGGTTCGTGCTGCCGATCCACTTTCCGCATCCAACCACGGGCCTGATCGAGGCGGACGGCGCGCGGTTTCATTACAAGTTCGTGCGCTAAAGCGCGGACTCATATTGGCCGCAAGCCCGCCTTTCGGAGGTCCGCGTCATGTTATTTCTCGTCGTCTCGACGCCACGGCCCGAGCGGCCTTCCGATCTCGCGGAGCGCCGGCAATCGTTCTGGCCATGGATTGCCAAATACGAGGCGAGCGGGGTGTGCCGGCACATCTACGCCCGTGCCGGGCGCGGCGCGATCGCCGTCCTCGACGTCACAAGCAATGAGGCCTTGCATCAAATCCTGAACGAGTGGGCCGATATCATTCCCGCACATTTCGATACTTATCCGCTTGTCGACTTGGAGGCGACAAAGCGGATGCTTGCCGCGCAGGTGGCGGCGAAGAATTGAACCACGTATTTGTGGGCGGCTTCCGTTTCGCGCTACTCTGCCGGCAGGGAGAAAACGCGCCATGGCACAAAGGCAGGATTCCGAACGCTTCGATTACATCGTCGTCGGCGCCGGCTCGGCCGGCTGCGTGCTGGCCAACCGGCTGACCGCGTCGGGACGCCATCGCGTGCTGCTCTTGGAAGCCGGCGGCCATGACCGCCATTTCTGGATCCATGTGCCGCTCGGCTTCGCCAAGCTGTTCGACAATGCCAAGGTCAATTGGCGCTACAAATCCGAGCCGGAGCCGGAGCTTAACAACCGGCAAATCATCCAGCCGCGGGGCAAGGTGCTGGGCGGGTCGAGCTCGATCAACGGGCTGTTGTACATTCGCGGCCAGCACGAGGATTACGATCACTGGCGGCAGCTCGGCAATGCCGGCTGGGCCTTCGCCGACGTGCTGCCCTATTTCCGGCGCGCCGAGGATCAGGAGCGCGGCGCCGACGAGCTGCATGGCGCCGGCGGCCCGCTTGCGGTCTCCAATGTATGCGAGCCGCACCCGTTGTGCGAAGCCTTCCTCGAAGCGGCGCAGCAAACCGGCATTCCGCGCAACGACGATTTCAACGGGCCGACCCAGGAAGGCGCCGGTTACTTCCAGCTCACCGCGAAAAACGGCCGCCGCTGGTCGACGGCGGCCGGCTATCTGAAACAGGCGCGCAAGCGGCCCAATCTCAAGGTCGAGCTCAATGCGCTGGCGACGCGAGTCCTGTTCGAGGGCCGCCGCGCCGTCGGCATCGAATATCGCCAAGGCTCAGCGACCCGCACCGCTTACGCCGACGGCGAAGTCATCCTCTCAGGCGGCGCGTTCAATTCGCCGCAGCTTTTACAACTCTCCGGGGTCGGACCCGCTGAGCTATTACGCAACCACGGCATCGCGGTGCTCGCCGACTTGCCGGGCGTCGGCTCCGACCTGCAAGACCATCTTCAGGTGCGCATGCAATTCCGCTGCACCGAACCGATCACCGCCAACGACGTGATCAACAATTGGCGTTACCGCTACGGCGCCGGCATCCGCTATATGCTGTCGCGCAAGGGGCTGTTGAGCGTCGGCGCCGGCTATGCCGGCGCGTTCTTCCGCACCCGGCCCGATCTGGCGACGCCGGACGTGCAGATTCACTTCCTCATCTTTTCGACCGAGACCGCGGGCGCCGCGGTGCATCCGTTCTCTGGCTTCATGGCGTCGATCTGCCAGTTGCGGCCGGAGAGCCGCGGCACCGTGCGCATCAAATCCAATAATCCCGCCGACGCGCCTGCGATCCAGCCGCGCTACCTCTCGGCGCGCACCGATTGCGATACCGTGGTCGCGGGCCTGAACGTGCTGCGCAAGGTCATGAGCCGACCGGTGATGCGCAAGTTGATCGCCGAGGAACGCGCGCCAGGTCCGCAATGCGACAGCGACGCCGATCTCTTGGCCTACGCACGCGCGACCGGGACCACGGTCTATCATCCGACATCGACCTGCCGCATGGGACCTGATTCAGCTGCAGTTGTCGACGAGCGCCTGCGCGTGCGCGGCTTCGAACGCCTGCGCGTGGTCGATGCCTCGATCATGCCGACCGTGGTGTCCGGCAACACCAATGCGGCGGCGGTCATGATCGGCGAAAAAGGCTCGGACATGATCCTGCAGGATGCCGGTGCCAGCGCCCCGATCGCGATGTCGGCGTGAAACTTAACCGGCCGCTTGTAGGCGATCGACTTCGGCGGCACCGGCTTTTATGCGCGGAATAAGCTCGCGGCCGTACTCGACGGTGTCGTTCATCGGATCAAAACCGCGGATCAGCACCGAGCCGACGCCGAGCTTGTAATATTCCAGGATCGCCGCGGCGACCTGCTCGGCGGTGCCGACCAGGCACGACGTATTGCCGAGCGCGCCGGTGGCCCGCGCGATCGGCATCCACAGCCGCTCGTCGTGCACGTCGCGCTCAAGCGCAAAGCTCATCAGCCGCTTCCCGGCGTTGTCCACCGGCCCCGACATCGCTTCCTGCCGGCTCCAGCCTTTGTTGCCGGACACGCCGGCCAAAATCCTGTTCGCCTTGTCCCACGCCGCGCCTTCGCTCACGGCGATGATCGGGCGCACCGAGACGTTGAAGCCCGGCGTGCGGCCGAACGCGGCGGCGCGGGCTCGAAAGTCCCGCATGCGCTCGCGGGTCGATTTGAGCGGCTCGGCGTAGATGGCATAGACGTCGCACAACCGCGCGCCCATTTCGAGCGCGCCGTCCGACGCGCCGCCGAAGAAGATGAGCGGATGCGGTTTTTGCAACGGCCGCACGTCGGAATGCGCGCCCTTGACTTTGTAGAAGTCGCCGGCGAAATCGAATGGCCGCTCGTTCGCCCAGGCAAGCTTCATCAGTTCGAGATACTCCGCGGCGCGGCGATAGCGCTCGGCTTTCGGCGTGAAGTCGCCATCGCCCTCCTGCTCGTCGTCGGTCTTACCGGTGATGACGTGCAAGACGAGCCGGCCCTGGGTCAGATGATCGAAGGTCGCGATCTTGCGCGCCATCAAGGTCGGCGCCACGAAGCCCGGCCGATGCGCGATGAGATAACCGAGCCGTTCGTTGCGCGCCGCCGCGTGCAGCGCGACCAGAAAACCCTCGGCTGAGGACGACGAATAGCCGACCAGCACCAGATCAAAGCCTGACGCTTCATGGGCGCGCGCGGCCTGCGTCACGTAATCCGGCGACAGCCCGCCCTCGATGACATGCAAGGTGGCGTCGCTGCGCGGCGGCGTGACGCCGATCATACCGATGATTTTGATGGGCATTGTGCGCTCGCCGTTATCTGACTACTGGCCGGCCGCCATAGTAGCATTTTTTTGACGCCTTTGGGCCGGCGGGTCTAATGCACGCCGCCGCCTTGCTTGAGTCGCGCAATCGCGGCGCGGATCGGCGCGAACGGCCCATATTTGTGTTGCAGCGCGCTGAACTTGTCGAAGTAAGGACCATACGGCGCGTCCACCGGCTTCGTCAGCAAGTCGGGAAAGTCATGCGCGAGATCGGCGCGGTGCGGCCGCGGCTGCGCCTCCACATAAGCGGCGATGTCCCACGCCTCTTCGACGCTGAGCCGCGCATCGAGATAATCGGTGCCGTGCGGCATGTTGAAGTGGATGAAATTGGCGAGTGTGATGATGCGCGCCATCCCAGCGCCGTCGTTGAACGAATCCGGGCCCCACAGCGGCGGATTGAGGTAGCCGAGATCGGTGCCCGCCGTGCCGCGGCGAATACCCGATCCATCGGTATTGTGGCAGCTGGCGCAAACGCGCGCGAAAATCGGCTCGCCGCGTTTCGGATCGGCGGCGCGGTTGAGCTCCGGCATATGACCGGTGCCGAGCCCGGGCAATCGCTCGCCGGGCGCCACGCCAGTAGAGAGGAATTTGATATAGGCGACGATGGCCTGCATCTCCGGCGCGTCGTTCGGCAGCGCGCGGCCGTTCATGCTCCGCGTCATGCAGGAATTGATGCGGTCCTCGATGCTGATCTCGCCGCCGGATTGGGCGCTGTATTGCGGAAAATCGCCGAACAGGCCGAACAACGGCAAGCCGAATTTCTTGGTGCCGGCTTCGAGGTGGCAATTGGCGCAGGCGAGATTATTGCCGGCAAAGCGTTTCGCGGCATCGGGCACATCCGGTCCGATATAGGCATAGGTCGCGGTGACGAGATCGCGGCCTGCGCGGACTTGAAGGCCGTGCGCATCGCGCGGCAAGGCGCCGATTTCAGGCACCGTCCACAACGGCGCGCTTTGCGGCCGTACCGGCACGCTGAACGCGCCGACGATGACAAGCGCCGCGGCCAATCGCATGATTGCAGCGCTGGCGGACAGATATCTCATGGCGATCTGAGGCGCGCGGTCTCGGCCAGATCGATCTCGCCCCGCGCGTCGATGACCACGCCGTAATCGCGCCGCGCTTCCTCGGCCGTGATCAAGCCATCGAGCACGTCGTCGCGCACGCTCTGCGGATCGCGCCGGCGCGGATCGCCGAAGCCGCCGCCGCCGGGCAGATGCAGCTGGATGGCATCGCGCGGCGGCACGGTCTGCCGGCCCTTTGGCCGGATCGGGCGGCCCGAGCGCAGCGCCACCGTGCCGGCCGCGCCGGACTTGCCGCCGTCGCGGCCGCGCGCCGGGTTTTTCACCCGTTCGAAGTTGCACAACAGCGCGAGCGGATTTGAGCCGGCGCCGCCGACCTCGATCACCTGTCCAAGCCCACCACGGCGCGTGCCGGCGCCGCCTGAGCTTTCGCGGAATTCGCGGCGATAGAACACCACCGGCGCCACGCTTTCGGTGGCTTCTACGGGTATCGTGCGCACGCCGGACGGAAACGCGGTTGCGCTCAAGCCGTCCTTCTCCGGCCGCGCACCGGCACCGCCGCAGTGGAAGATCACGGTGGAGAATTCCGGCAGCGTATTCGCGTCGGTGCCGTCTTCGACTTCATCGACCAGCGAACCGCCGCCGAAAATCTGCGGATTCCACAAAGCCGACGCGCCCTCGGCCGGCACGCCGCCCGGGATGACGTTCGCCAGGCAACCGAACACCACGTCGGGCAGCATTTGGCCGACAGTGTGGCGCGCCGCCACCGGCCACGGCCGCTTGACGTTGAGGAGGCAGCCTTCCGGCGCGCTCACCGTGATCGGCTCGAGCGATCCGGCATTGTTCGGCACTTCGGGCGCCACCAGGCATTTGACGCCGAACGCGGTGTAGGCGAGGCAATAATTATAAACCACGTTGATGCCATAGGCCGACGCCGAAGACGTGCCGGCGTAATCGACATGGATGCCGTCGTTGCCCACGGTGAGCGCCGCGTTCAACAGCAGCGGCCTCTCGTAGCCGTCGATGGTCATGCTGTTGCGATAAGTGCCCTTCGGAAGCTTGCGGATGCGCGCCAGGGTCGCCTCGCGCGAGGCTTCGAGGATGCTGTCGCCGAGCCGGTCCAGATTTGCGATACCGAACTCCTCCATCATCTCAACGAGGCGCCGGCTCCCTTCGTCATTGCACGCCGCGCAAGCATAGATGTCGCCCTCGACCTGCAGTGGCTCGCGCACATTGGCGCGCACCAGGCGCAACAAATCCTCATTCATGCGGCCCTCGCGGGCGAGCTTCATGATCGGAATGGCGACGCCTTCCTCGAACACCTGCCTGCCGTCCGGCCCCATGCCGAGGCCGCCGATATCGACGACATGGATGGTGTTGGCGAAAAGGCCGACCGCTTCGCCGCGATAAAAGCTCGGCGTAACGACGGTAATGTCGTGCAGATGGCCGGCGGTCAGCCACGGATCGTTGGTGATGTAGTGATCGCCGGGCTTCATGCTATTGATCGGATAGACGTCGAGAAAATGCTTCACGCCGTTGGCCATGGAATTGACGTGGCCCGGCGTGCCGGTAACGGCTTGGGCGAGCATTCGGCCCTGGCGGTCGAACACGCCGGCCGACAGATCGCCGGCCTCGCGCACCGAGGTCGAGAACGCGGTGCGGATCATGGTCTGCGCCTGCTCCTCGACGACCGCGATCAGGCGGTTCCACATGATCTGGGTATGGATCTGCGCCAGCGCGGCATTGGGGCGTGCGATCATGGTTCAGCTCTCGCGGCGGGTAAGCTCAATATAGCCGAAGCGGTCGATGCGTGCGTCAAATAGCGGGCTCACCACCGTGGAGGTGTCGTCTTCGGCAATTACCGCCGGTCCGCTGACGCGCGCGCCGGGGGCGAGGTCCGGCCGCCAATAGATTGGAACGTCCAGAAATTCGCCGCTCGCCGGGTCGAACACCGGTCGCCGCGTTTTCGGTTTCGGCTCTGCCGGCTTGATTTCAATCGGCACCGCAAGCTCGCCTTCCGCCGGCGCGGCGACCGCGACCACCCAACTCAAAATCTCGATCTCGACACCGGGAATGTGGCGGCTGTAGAGCCGGCTGTAGACTTCCTCGAACAGTTTTCGCATGGTCGCGCGATCCGCCGACGTGAAGTCTCGCACCGGAAGCTCGACCGTGATCTCGTGGCCCTGGCCGCGATAGCGCATCAGCGCCGAGCGCCGCTCGGAGAGCGCGGCGTCCGGCGCGCCGCGGCGCACGATCGCTTCGGCTTCGGCACGCATCTCGGCGAGCAGGCGATTGGCCGCCGCCGCATCGAAACTTTCGAGCCACATCAACCGGCCGCGCACGACTTCGTAGGCCACCGGCGCGCGCAACAACCCGACCGCCGAGCCGACGCCGGCATTGGCGGGAATGAGCACACGACCGATGCCGAGCTTTTCCGCAATGCGCGCAGCGTG